>Ga0209006_10000401_pt1 | contig 42336 bp, 37 predicted proteins | sample JacPin_JW_Ref_O2_FD_188567 | JGI IMG/M metagenome (GOLD analysis project Ga0209006, IMG submission 188567) | Forest soil microbial communities from Algoma, Ontario, Canada - Jack Pine, Ontario site 1_JW_Ref_O2 (SPAdes) (version 2) | ecosystem: Environmental > Terrestrial > Soil > Boreal... | reverse complement strand
GTCCATTCGGGCCTCTCCGGTCGAAGGTGACTGCTGAACACAATCAGCTTCTCCGGTTTTGCTCGAATGGACAACCTGTTGAAACCTCACAGTTAGCCCAGCCCGGAAGGGCTGGGAAAAATCGCAAAGAGAATCCCGAGCGCCGTAGGTGCGACACAGGTTTGGACGCTGTTGTCGCGAACTGTCGCCGGCAATTTCGCTCCTGTTAAAAACTAAGGGTGTAACCAGAACCAGGTCATCTCGTGAATGGCAGGACAGGGAGGGCGGGGCTTCAGCCCCGCCAGAATGCTGCGTATTTTCATCGCGGTCGAATATTTATGAGATGGGTTGTTTCACGCACGCAGGAGTCTCCATGATGTTGCGAGGCATCACTAAATTCATCGGGACGAGGCTCGTCGTTGCGAGCCTCCTCTGTTTATTTGTGGCGGGAACGGCGGGAAGATTTGCACTCCGAGGGGCGGCGGAGCAATCCGCGTCCATCACCGTTTCCGCAGCCATCAGCTTGAAGGATGCGCTGGACGAACTCGACCCGATCTTCCAGGCGCAGCAACACACCAAGAACGGCGGCAACGGCACGACCGTAACCTATAATTACGGCGGCTCGGGAACGCTGGCGCGGCAGATCGAGCAAGGCGCTCCGGTTGACGTATTTTTCTCGGCAGCCGAAAAGCAAATGGGCGAACTCGCGGAGCAGGGGTTGATCGAGGCGGATTCACGGCGCGATCTGGTAGGCAACGCGCTGGTGCTGATCGCTCCAGCCCAGGCCACGACGCTGCATAGTTTTCAAGATCTCACCAACCCGGCGATAAAAGCTATCGCGCTCGGCGAAACCAGCACCGTGCCGGCGGGAATGTATGCGCAGCAGACGCTGGAACATTTGGGCCTATTCGCAGCCGTACAAAAGAAAGTCGTTTACGCGAAAGATGTTCGCGCTGTGCTCACCTACGTGGAGACGGGCAATGCCGATGCCGGAATGGTGTATCAAACCGACGCGAACACGTCTAAGAAAGTGCGCGTGAGCGCGGTCGCTCCCGCGGATTCACACGATCCAATTCTCTATCCCGCCGCCGTGCTCCGCGACTCAAAGAATAAGCCCGCGGCGCGCGCCTTCCTGGAATTTCTGGCGGGCTCCGACGCTCGCGCGGTCTTCCAGAAGTACGGCTTCACGTCCGCGGAAAAATCAGCCGTAAAGAACTGATCCAGCTACAATCCTCTCGCGATGGATTGGTCTCCTCTGTTGATATCGCTGGCCACTAGCCTGGCGGCGACTGCCGTCACGCTGGTCGCAGGCCTGGCCGCGGCGGCCTGGCGCCAGAATCGTGCGGGCGCCGGCGCCGCGCTTGTTGACGGAATTTTCATTCTCCCGCTGGTTTTGCCTCCGACAGTTGTGGGATTTCTTCTGCTGCTGCTTTTTGGCCGCAACGGCCCGCTCGGCAAACTGCTGCTGCAATTCGGCGCGACCGTGGTGTTTTCATGGCCCGCGACGGTGATCGCCGCAACCGTCGTGGCTTTTCCGCTGATGTACATCACGGCGCGCGCGGCCCTGGAACAGGTGGATCCGCATCTGCTGCAAGCAGCACGCACGCTGGGCGCATCCGAAGCGCGCATTTTTCGCGAAGTGGCGCTGCCTCTCGCCTGGCCGGGTGTGCTGGCGGGCACGATTCTCTCCTTTGCGCGTGCGCTCGGAGAATTCGGCGCGACGCTGATGCTCGCGGGAAACATTCCGGGAAAAACCGAAACAATTCCCATCGCGATTTATTTTGCCGTGGAAGCTAACGAAATCCAGCGCGCCATGGCCTGGTGCGCCGTGGACGTGGGCATATCGATCGCGCTGCTGGGAGGGCTTTACTACTGGACGCACGCGCAACGTCTGCGGCGCGAGCGTTGGGGACAGCATTGACGTGAGTCTGGAAGTCCAAATCGAAAAGAAGCTGGCGGATTTCAAGCTGGAAGTTGCGTTTCGCGCAACGGAAGCTCCGCTGAGCATTCTGGGCGCCTCGGGCGCGGGCAAGTCCATGCTGTTGCGCTGCATTGCCGGCCTCGAACGGCCCGCACGCGGGCGCATCACGTTGAACGACCGCGTCCTCTTCGATTCGGACCGGCGCGTCGGAATTCCCGCGCGCGAGCGGCGCATCGGCATGTTGTTTCAGCATTACGCGCTGTTTCCACATCGCACCGTGGCGCAGAACATTGCTTTTGGTCTGCACGATTTGCCGCGCCAGGACCAGGCCGCGCGCACTGCATCGCTCGTTTCGCGCACGCATCTGGCGGGGCTGGAGCAGCGTTACCCGCGCGAATTATCGGGCGGCGAGCAACAGCGCACGGCGCTGGCGCGCGCCCTGGCGATTCAGCCGGAGGCGCTGCTGCTCGACGAGCCGCTCTCGGCATTGGATACGCACCTGCGCAGTCAGGTGGAGGCGCAGTTGCAGGAAACATTCGCAAGTTATCGCCGGCCGGCGCTGCTGGTGACGCACAACATGGAAGAAGCCTACCGGCTGGGCGAACAGCTACTGGTGCTGGCACGCGGACGAGTAGCAGCGTTTGGCGCGAAGGAAGAAATATTCCGGCGGCCAACAACTTCCGAGGTAGCCCGCCTGACCGGCTGCAAGAATATTTCGCGGGCGCACGCGAATTCGGACGGCACAATGGAGGCGCTCGACTGGGCTTGCCGCCTGCGCCTCCGGCAGGCGCCTGGCGCTGCGCCGAAGTACATCGGAATTCGCGCGCACCACATTGATTTCCTGGAAAGTCCGGGCGAGGCCGCGAGCGAACCAAATGTTTTCCCCTGTTGGATCGTCCGCACGTCGGAGACGCCCTTCCGCATCACCGTGTTTCTGAGCCTGGATCCTCAGCGCGCCGAAGCCGGGGAAGCGCAGCTGCAAGCCGAAGTATTCAAGGAAAAATGGGAACGCTTCCGCGACCGGCCGCAACCCTGGCGCGTGCGCCTATCCCCAGAATCACTATTCGCCATGCCGGAATAGAATAAATCCTCAGTGGAAGTGCTTCACGAATTTGATGTCGAGGCCGTAGGTTCCGTTGATGTCCCGCAGAAACACCACCGAGAGATCGCGTCTCACGTGGTATTCCACCTGAATCAGTTGTTCCTGGTCAGACGCCGCATTGGAAGAATACGTGACGGTGAGATCACGCGTGATCTGCTGCTCGATCGTTACGCGAGCGGAAGCGTTCGATTCGGTAGCCGTCCCGGCCAGGAACGGATCAATCCGGAAATGGCTGATCCCGAATAAGTGTTCGATGCGTCCGCCGACGCCGCTGGAAACCGCTTCGGAGAGCAAAGCCGTCGCGCCATAGTTCGATCCTGCGGCCGTCGAGCGCAACGCGCTTTCCTGGCCGGTGCTGCCCAGCGCCAGCAAAGCAATAATGTCCGTATCCGGCAAAGGCGGATCCGAACGGTAGCTCAAAGAAAGCTTGCTCGCGCGCCCCGAAAAATTGATCGTGACGACGTACTGGCTGATCGTGGAAGTCGCTTCAATATTCAATTCCGGATCCAACTGAAAAGGATTGGCGAAATTGACGTCTCCGCGAGTCAGCGTGAACGTATTTCCGCGAAACGACATTTCGCCGCCCAGCAGGTGGATGTGCCCTAGCAGAATCGGGCGCTCCCAAGTCCCGCGGAGATGCAAATCGCTGTCAATTTCCACCTGCGCGCCGGTCCATTCGACGCGCGCCCCGGGACTGGTATGCGCGGCCACGTCAAACGTGAGATTTCGCATGAATTCGGAGGAGCCCGCTGCCACAGCCGAAGTATCCGGTGAAGCTCCAAAAAACGAAGTGATGTCCGCGCCGGGCGCAAACAACAAACGCTTCAGTTCCACGTTTCCGCTGAGCACCGCGCGCTCGGTGGTGCCCACAAGCTGCAACGTGCCGCCTGTCAGCCAGCTCATCCCCGCGGGATAGCGAATGCGCACCTGCGGCGTTCTGGCATAGATTTCGTAGCGGATCGGTCCTTCGTCTCCATACGTGACGCTGCCGTTCAAAGTCAGCTGCCCGCCGCCAGAATCCGCCGTGACATTCTCGAACAGCAGGCGACTGCGGTCGAACACCAGATCGCCGTTCAAGTGGCTGAGACCCACCGGAAAATCGGAGTAGTTCGCGGAAGCATCGCGCACCGCGGCGCGCCCCGTGATTCGTGGCTTGGACATGGTGCCCTCGATCGCCACGTTTACGTTGGCCTCACCCTGCGCGTGCAACTCCGGCAACATTCCTTTCAGCAAACCCAGATTCACAGCGCCGGTTACAGTGACGTGCACCGGGCGTTCGCGGTCAAAACGCGCCGAGCCGCTGATCTGAAAATCCGAATCGGGCCCGTGCAGATGCGCCTGCGCGATGCGAATTTCGTTTCGACGATACGTGAATTGCACCGGCCCAACGTTCTGCAAGGAAACGAACAGATAGTCGAACGAGATGCGCGAGATGTCCGCAATCACCTCAAGCGAGTCGGGCTTGCGCAACGCGCCGGCCAGCGTGAAATTCCCGTCCACCACGCTGTGGCCCGTCAGGTTCTTCAAATGCAGCCCGGCTGAAAACAGCGGATCCAGATCGAACTGTACCGCTGAAAGCCGCCCGGAAATCTCCTCGTCGCCCGATAATCCCACGGTGAGCTGGCCCTGCAATTGTCCATGCGACCCTTCCGAATTGAGCGCCATGCGAACAGCGTGCCCGTCGGAGTCGAGCCGCCCGTGAAAATCTCCCTCCTCGTCCGTGCCGATTTTCAAATTGAGGACGTGAAAATCGCCTTGCCCTTCGGGCGCGCGCAGTGGTCCGCTGCCGCGCACCGCAAAATCAAGCTTCCCCGCAAGCGGCAGCGATGGATTTTGCAGTGCCTGAATCTTGTCGAGAAGTATGCCGCTGCCGGTAAGGTTGAATTCAGTCGTTTCCTCTTTGGGACGGTAGAGTATCTCGCCCGAGACGCGCCCGGTGTCGCGTCGCAATTCCGCGCGCGAGAGCCTGATCTCATCGCGCGCAAAATGCAAGTTGCCGCCCAGCCTGTCGAAATGCAGCCCCTTAGTTTGAATGTCCTCCAGAATCAAATTGGCATCGAGCACCGGCACAGCACTGGTGCCGCTGCCGTTCAAAGTGCCGGAAACCGAAGCCGTGACGGGATAGCTCGTGCCGACCATGGCTTGCACGTCTGCACTGGGCGCGTGCTCCGTCTGCGCCGTAAGCGACCACGCACTCGACGGAACAAAACTCCAGTCGCCGTCAAGCTTCATCGCAAGATCCAAGCTCATGGACGCCTGCCCTCGCCTCACCACGGCCTTGCTAAACCTGAATTCGTCCAGCGAATAATCGAGGTCGCCGTAAATCTCATCCCATTGGTAATCACCGTAACGCGCGTCGGCCGCGCGAATGTGTCCAGAAAACGTGGGCCCGGCAATGGGGCCGAGGATGCGTCCGCGGAAAGTTACGCCGCCTGCGACGCGCGTGGGAGTCGCACTCTCGCCGCTGAGGCGATTGATAAAATCGTCCCACTCCAGCAGATTCTGCGCCTTCAGGTTCAATTCCAGCGTAGTATCCACGCCCCTCAGCGCGCCATCAAATTCGATTTGCGTGTTCGGCGTCGTGATTTCACTGTGGTCGAGCGCGCAAGTCTCGCTATCTTCCGAGTAGTCGAACAAAATGCGCGCGCTAACTGGAATCATTCCCGGCGTCAGCACGGCCGGCGGTGACCAGCGCGATTCTCCCTTGGTACGGAAATGTTTGAAATTCGCCGTCCAGCTGTTGTAGGAATCCACGTCAATGCCGCCGTCCCAATGCAGCGTCTTAATTGGAAAACCGCGGTTATTCACCGCAGCGATGGCTTCCGCCAGGCTGGCATGATGGAAATGGGTCTGCGTACGGAAGGCCAGCGCCGGCAAATCCATTTCCAGGCGGCCGTCCAGCGAACCTTGCAGCGCGCGAATCGCGAGATTTTCCACCACCAACTTTTGCTTGGCGATTGTGTAATTCCCCGTGGTTTCGATATTCGTTGCATGGAACCACTCATAGGGCATCTTCACGTCGTGGCCGTCAAAATGCCCGCTGCCGGTCCAATCGCCTGAGGCGTAGCGAGCCTCGCCGGAAAAATCGGCGATCAGGTCCGGAGTAAGCGGCTCGCGAAAGATTTTCCGCACGTCTTCCAGCGAAAGGCGGCCGCGATAATGCAAATTCCATTCGGCGCGAGCGAAGCTGGGCCGCTCGGCGCGCAAATTCAGTTCGGAATGCAGCGCCCTCCAAACCAGTTCGTCCAGCTCAAACGAGTCGCGACGCAATACGAATTTTGCGGAAAGGTCGAAACGCAAGGGCACGTCGCGCTTTAAATCCAGTTCCACTTGGTTCCAGCTCAGCTTCCCGACGTAGGCCGCACTGCCCTCGGCCGGCATCAGGTACTGCAATACAAACGCGAGATTCTCTCCCTTCAGGTCCAGCGGAATTCGCCGGTCGTCGATATTCGCTCCGCCATTGCGCAGTTCCACCCGGTCAACGCGCAAATTGAAAATCGATTCCTGCCAGGGACCGGCGTCAGCCCGGGTTTTCGGAGGGGGAATGTTGCTGTGGCCGTCTTTTTCAAAACGTACAGCCAGTTCGGGGCGGTCCACCACCAGTTCGTCTATTTTAAATTCCCTGTGTAGAAACGAGAGCACAGTGACCCGCACTGTCACGCGGTCCGCGTGAAATAGGGGAGCGTCGCCGGAAGCTTCCAATCCATGCAGCGTAAGGTTATCGAGTTCCGCGCGCAGGCGCAGCGCGTGCAGATGAAACCCGCCCAGTTCGACACGTGCGCCCGTGCTGGCTTCCAGCTGATGGAGCAGCGAATTACGCGCCCACCGCTGCGCGATTCCAAACTCAAAAATGCAAAATACCAACGCGGCACCGGCGCCAATCAATAGCGCCACGGCTGCCAGCCCATGCGGCCAGCGAAGCTTCATGAGCCGCTTCCTTGCGACACAACGTCAATCTTCAGTCGGTCGCGCGAATCGTTCAGCCATTTTGCAGCGCGGTCGCTGATGGCTCGCTGGATCAGCACTTCGCGAATCGTATCGTCCACGTCGTCCAGCGGAGGCACTGGCTCATTCCGCGCTTTTAATTGCGGCGAGAATTCGTCGCGGTAATACGCCTCCACCTGCTCGTCGCTCACTTGCGCTTCCGGTCGGAAGCGATAATCAATGAATCGCGAAAGATATAACTGTTGGGCGACCATGCGGCGCACGGCCGCTTCCGTCAATCCCGCGTCGGCGCGGCGTTTCTGAAATTCCTCCGGCGATGGAAACTGTTTCACGAATTCCGCATAGGCGAGCTCCACGTCCGCGGCCGGCGGATGCGCGTATCTCGTTGCGCTGGCCTCGGACCGGATCATCCATTGATCGCTGAGTTCACGGATCAACTCCGCGCGCGGCTTCGCCTTCCCATCCACCAGGATTTGGAACGCGCCGAGCTCATGTACTTCGCTTTCGGTGATGACGTCGTCCTCGATGCGCGCTGCCACGCCATCCACCTGCTGCGCGCCCGAGGAGCTCGACGAGCCCGAAGCGTCCCGCCCCGGCGGCAATTCCGAATAACTCTCGGTCTGAGCGCCGGCGCGGCTTGCCGCGAATCCCACGCTCCACGCCAGCAATCCGAAAATGAGCAGCGCGCGTCGCATCAGAATACCGGCCCGATATTGAAGGAAAATCCAAAATGAGAGACGCGAAAGTTCGTCGTTGGCGGCACCGTCGGAGGCGTGGGTGTCACCGAGTATTCCGCCGGATTCAGCAGGTAGCCAAAATCCACGCGCACCGGGCCGATAGGAGTCGCATAACGCACCCCAAATCCCACCGTATGCGAAAAATAATTCAGCACCGTCGGCGAAGCGGACTTCCACGCGAAGCTAATGTGATCCACGTCGCTATACACGTTGCCGCCGTCGTAGAAAACCGTTCCACCCAGCCTGTTGCCGATGAACGGCAGCCTCATCGGGAAACGCAATTCCTGGTTGAATATCAGTACCGCCAGGCCGCCGATCGGGAAACCCGTGCAAGGATCGCGCGGGCCCGCTTCGTTGAAGCTGAAACCTCGCAGCGACTGCGCGCCGCCCGCAAAAAAACGTTCAGGCAGCGGAATGATCTGCCCCGTCGTCGTGACGTCGGCGCAATTCGTAGGGGCATTCCCGGTGGTGTTGCCGGTCGGCACCTCCACTCCGAAGCGTGTCGCGCGCGCGAACACAAAGTCGCGGCCAATCGGATGGTAGGAGGAATTCTGCACGAAGACGCGGAAAAAACTCGCGCTGGAACCAAGTGCTCTTGCGGCATAGCTCACGTCGGCGGTGTTGAATGTCCCGGATTTCGGGTCGGCGGGATTATCCCGCCGGTCGCGTGCGTACGTGATGCCCACTCCAGACACCAGCGTGGGCTGGCTGAACAGGGGAATCTGGTCCTCGGAAATCGTGCCGTTCAGGTTGCTGGCGACCACGCGCCGGAAGAAATACCGGTACAGCAGCGAACTCGATGGCGAAAGCTTCTCCGAAATTTGAAATTGCGCTTCGTAGCGCACGGACGTGAAAGTCGCCACATCAAGCGTTTTATCCGCAAACACCGTCAGCGCCGCGCTGAGCGCCTTCTTGTTGAGAAAGTTGTCTGCCGAGTAAGACGCCAACGCGCGGTACTGCAACGTGCTGGCGCGCACCTTAAACGTGAGTGTCTGCGCCCGCCCGAACATATTCGCGCGCGAAACCTCGAAAATACCCCGAGGGCTTGCCGCGATACTTGTGGCGTTCGGATTGCACGGCGGCGAATTCGGTGGCGGGCTGCTGGGACAAGGATTCCCGATCTTCAATACTTCGAAACCGAATCCGTAGCCGATGGTGTAGCGCCCGCCTTCCCGAACGTCCACCACCATCACTTTTTGCGGATCGCTCCCGTTGGGATTTTGCGGAGCGATTTGTACTCGCGTGAAAACTCCCATATTGTAGAGTTGCCGTTGCGATTCCACTACGTCGCCCTCGCGTAACGGACCGTTCGGCTGAATCACCACTTGCCGTGCGATGATTCCGGGCCGCGTGAATTGATAGCCAGTGAGCAATACCTTCGCTACGCTGATGCGCGGGCCCTCGGTAATTTGATACGCGAGCCGGATCCTGTTGGGTGCGCTGCCGGGTGTGGCCTTATCGTCAAAACGCGCCTCTGGAAATCCATCGTTGTAGTACATGGCCAGAATATTGTTGCGGTCGCTGGCGACGGCCGCCGCGGAATAAGGCTCGCCAGGAGAAGATCCCACCACGTTGAGCACCGCATCCTTGCGCATGGCGTGAACGCCTTCAATCTGCAAGTCTTCTACCAGCGTCTGCGGCCCTTCCACCACCTGGAAGGTGACGAACAGGCTCCCCTTCTTGCCCTGATAGTTCGTGTCAACGCTCGAGGTGACCTTTACATCCAGAAATCCGTTGGATAGATACAGCCCGCGAATGGAATCTCCATCGTCGCGCACTAGCGTTTGGCTGAACCGGCCGCTCGAGGCAAACGACGCCGGCTGCAGCGCGAGCCGCCCTTCGAGAAGTCCCTTGCTGAAATATTTGTTGCCGTGGAATGAAATGCCGGCAAGCCGGGACCGGTCACCGCGGGAAACTTCGTAGCTGATCAGCCGTACCCCCGCTTTGGGGTCGTCGCGAGAACTCACTTGGACGTCGGCATCGAAATATCCCTGGCGCTGAAAATAGTCGCGGATGTTGCGGCGGCCTTCCTGCAACAGGTCGTCGTCCACCGCGCCCTCGGCATAGATCGGCAGCAACTGCCGCAGTTTGCCCTGGCTGATGTGCGCGCCGCCCACCGCCACGCTGACGCGCGGTCCGGTGGTGACCTGGTAGTTCAACGCGACCAGATTGGAAGTCGCATCATAGTTTCCCGCCGTGATCAAAATACCGGCGCCCAGGTATCCCTGGTTGACGAGATACTTTTTCAACCGCTGCGAAGCGCGCGTGACCCGCGCGGACGTAAACGGATTCTTCAGCTGCATTTTCGAGCGCCCGATCAGCTCCGCATCGTGATAAGGCGTCTGGTTCTTGACGATGAAACTGCCCACCACCGCACGCGGGCCTGGCTGCACCGTTATGAGCACGTCCATTTGGCGCGTCGCCTCGTGCGGCGTCAGACTCAATTTCACGTCGGCTTCATAAAGACCTTCGCTGAGCAGCGTATTCTTCAGGCGGTCAATGGCCTCCCGCAGCGAACTTTCGCGGAAGGGCTCGCCCAGGGCGAGCCGCATGGACGCGAGCGCAGCGGCCTCCGTAGGCGGCTCTTTCAAGCCCTCGACGCGGATCACGTTGTTATAAAAATTCCGCTGCACGATGAACTCCACGCGCACTCCTTTCGCCAGCGGAGCGGCCGTGACGCGGATGTCCGCGAAATCGCCGGTGCGATACAGGACGCGCAGGCTTTCCCGTTCCGCGGCAAAATCAAAAGGCTTGCCAATTTCCAGCGGGAGAGAGGGAGCGGGACCGGGAAGCGAATTCCCGGTGTCATCTACAACACGAATTTCAGCGACGGTCTGGCCTTCAACCTCGGCTTCCTGCGCGCGCACGGATGTAGCAGCAAGGACGCTGCACATCAGCGCGCCGAAAACCAAAATTGTTCCCCAAGTCCCGGTCTGGTAAGAGGCGCAGGCTTGTGGGCATAGCCGATTCCTCGGGATTCTCATTCGCCTTGGAGGTAAGAGCAAAGGTTAGCACAGGCGCGTTGCCTGCCGGATGCGAAAAGGCGCTATGATGTTGAATTGAGAACAGTTCCTCCGCCCCTGATACACTACGAAAATGAACAGCGAACAACGCGAAAAATACTCACGTCAGATACTCTTCGCTGGAATTGGTGAAGTCGGCCAGCAGAAACTGCTCGGCGCGAGCGCGGTGCTGGCGGGCTGTGGCGCGTTAGGTACCGTCGTCGCCAATTTGCTGGTGCGCGCTGGAGTGGGACGGTTGCGCATCATTGACCGCGATTTCGTCGAGCCGTCGAACCTGCAGCGCCAGACGCTCTTTGAGGAAGCGGACGCGCGCGAGGCGCTGCCCAAAGCGGTGGCAGCTGAACGCCGTCTGCGTGCCATCAATTCCGATGTACGCGTCGAAGGCATCGTCGCGGACCTCACTGCGGAGAACTGCGCGGAACTTCTCGGCGGATTTCAGCTAATCCTCGATGGCACGGATAATTTCCAGACGCGCTTGCTGCTGAATGATGCCGCGATTTCGCTGCATGTACCCTGGATTTACGCCGCCGCAGTGGGAAGTTATGGCGTCACGATGACGATTCGTCCCGGTGAAACCGCTTGTCTCGCTTGCCTGCTGGAAGGCGACGAAAAGTCCGCGGCGATTGGCGCGGAGGCTACATGCGACACCGCGGGCGTCCTGAATGCCGCCGTGGGCGTGATCGCTTCCATTGAAGCAGCGGAAGCCACAAAAATTCTAGCCGGCAAGCAGGAAGCCTTGCACGGACGCCTGGTCTCGACGGACGTTTGGAGCGGACGATTCCAGTCCATCCGCGTGGCACGCCAATCCAATTGCCGCGCGTGCGTGCGCCGCGAATTCATCTATCTCGAAGGAGAAGCGCAGCCCCACATCACCATGTGCGGCCGCGACTCGGTACAGATTCACGAACGCGGACGCAGCCTCGATCTCGACGAGCTGGGCCGGCGCATGCTCAAAGCTTCCGCGAACAGCGTGCACCACAATGAATTCCTGCTGCGCTTTCGCGTTTCCTCGTACGAGATGACCGTCTTCGCCGATGGCCGCGCCATCGTCAAAGGCACAAAAGATCCCGCCGTCGCGCGCTCGCTCTACGCGCGCTACGTCGGTGCTTAAAGGCTGTCTCATAATCGGTTGAATAGGAAGGGCGGGGCTTCAGCCCCGCCGTAAGGCGCCGCAAAAGCAGGGGCTTTAGCCCCAGAAGCCTCGCTCTTTCATCGCGGCCGAATATTTGAGAGGGCCTCCCAGATATTCTTGGTTTTCCCGCTGGAGGGAACTAATTAGCCTACAAATCGCCGCAACGCGGACTGCCGCATGGCCGCCCGGTCCATATTTTCCCTGGTGTTCATTAAAGTGAGCAACGTGCTCAGCACCCGCGCCTTTAGCTCATCCGACATCGGAAATCCGCTGGTGGCCACGTTCACGAGCGCTTCGCCGCGCCCTGATATCTTGCTGATGAATTCCATCTGACGTTCGTGGTTGGTATTACCGAGCGCCGTCTCCCGCCGCATCTCCGCGCACTCATTTTCAATGAAAAGTGTGAAGTGCATGATGCACAGATGCTCCGCGGCTAAACCTGCGGGGACGTTGATCTTACAGCCTTTGGCGGTACAATTTTCGGCCACGGACACACCTGTTCACAAGCTCATTATCTTGTAGCATCTTGACCCGCCGAATTCCAGCGCCGCTCAGCGTCGTGCGCTCAATTAGACAGCATGCGGCTCAATACCGATTACTATAAAGCAAATGGCGAAACCGGAAGCAGGAGAGCCTCAAGTCCAAGTTCCATAACGGGTCCCTTCTCCGCCGCAGTATTTCCCATCTCGGCCGCCGCATTCTGTTGCGATACACCCGAGCCCATGTTACACACGAAAGCGACGCATTTTTGCCACGTTAGGGGCGCTACCGAATGCCGCATCTTGCTCCACACGACATAATGCATATCTTCATCGCCCTGGCCGTGCTGCTGGGCGCGGCCAAGCTCGCAGGCGAGCTGATGCAAAAGCTGGACCAGCCGTCGGTACTGGGCGAAATTATGGCCGGAATTCTGCTGGGACCCACTCTCCTGGGCCATTTCAAACCTGAGCTATACGCATTTCTTTTTCCCGCCACAGGCAACCTTCCGATCGCGCTGGAAACCGTAACAACCCTGGGCGTCGTATTTTTCTTGCTGATCGCCGGACTTGAAATTGACCTGCGCAGCATCTTCCGCCAAGGCAAGAGCGCGCTACTGGTGAGCTTTTTCGGCGTGGTCATTCCTTTCGCATTCGGCTTTGGCGCCGCAGGGATATTTCCGCGCTTTCTCGGCGCGGCCCCCGGCGCGGACCGCCTGATTTTCGCACTGTTCGTCGGCACGGCGCTTTCGATCTCCGCGTTGCCCGTGATCGCCAAAATCCTGATGGACCTGAATCTCCTGCGCAGCGAGATGGGCACAGTCGTCATGTCCTCCGCGATGTTCGACGACCTCGTCGGCTGGATCCTCTTCTCCATGATCCTGGGGATGATGAGCGGCGGCGGCACGTCCATGGCAGGAGTGAAACGCACCATCGTGCTGGTGCTGGCTTTCGTCGTCCTGGCGCTCACCGTCGTCCGCTGGCTGATTGACAAGCTCTTGCCCCACATTCAAGCGCACACCAGCTGGCCCGGTGGGGTCCTCGGTTTCATTTTCACGCTCACTCTCGCCGCGGCTGCGTTCGCCGAATACGCGGGAATTCACGCCGTCTTCGGCGCATTCATCATCGGCATCGCGGTCGGCGAATCCACGCACTTACGCAAACGGACGTCCGAGCTGATCCATGGCATCGTCACCAACGTCTTCGCTCCATTTTTCTTCGCGAGCATTGGCCTGCGCACCAACTTCGTCACAAATTTCAATCTGCCCATCACCGCCACCGTCATCGCCGTGGCCTGCATCGGCAAACTCCTTGGCGCCGGAATGGGCGCGCGCCTGGGCGGCATGGACCGCCGCACCTCCTGGGGTGTCGGCTTGGCCATGAATGCGCGCGGCGCAATGGAAATGATTCTGGGACTCCTCGCGCTGCAGCTTGGCCTAATTCGCGAGACCATGTTCGTGGCCCTGGTGATTATGGCGCTCTTCACGTCGCTGGTTTCCGCGCCCGCCATCAAATTCCTGATCGGCCGCCGCCGCAAGATCACGCTAAAAGATACCGTTAACGCGAAGTTCTTCTTCCCGGCCCTGAAATCGCAATCCAAGCAACAGGTTTTACAGGAACTGTGCATCGCCGCGGCCGACGCCGTCAGCAACGCTCCTGAACGATTCCTGCGCCTGGTCCAGGAACGTGATCGCGTGGCTCCGAGCGGCTGGGAAAACGGCCTAGCGGTTCCACACGCGCGCGTCAACGGGTTGCTCGAGCCTCTGGTTCTGGTGGGCAGGGTCGCGCACGGAATAGACTTCGACGCCCGCGATGGAAAACCCGCAAAGCTGATCGTTCTTATTCTTACCGGTGACAATCAGTCTCAAAACGACCTGTTGCTCGATGCCGGCGAATTATTCAGTCGCAAAGAAGCCATCGAGCAAGCCCTGAACGCAGAAACATTCGTCGAATTAATGGCCGCCCTCAACGCGCCGGTGCATTGATTCACGCCCAGCTCCGCAGTCGCTCCTAACACCCCACAAGGCAATAACCAGCACACTTCTGCGTGCCCCAAATGCGTCCAGCCCACGCGCAATCCTTCTTCGAGCATCCCGCATCTAAATGAGATGTAGGGGGCCAAAGAGAGGAAAGGCCATGAAGCAGCTTGCTAGAAATAGTTTTGCAACTCTGTTTTTCGTATTTGTTTTCGCAATGTGCATAGCCCTGTCGGCCAGCAGCAGTTCCGCCGCCGCGCCAGTGCCGGACAAGAATCAAGCATCCGGGGCGGTGGGTAATTCCGAAGCCGTGCTGGCAAACCAGGTGCGCCACCAGCTGGTGATGCTCCCGTGGTATTCGGTATTCGATAATTTGCAGTACACCGTGCAGGGAAACGAAGTCATCCTTTCGGGCGAGGTTGTAAGACCGGTCCTGAAGGATGACGCAGCATCAGCCGTAAAGCGCATCAAGGGCGTCCAGGAAGTGGACGACCAAATCGAAGTGCTTCCGCTATCGTCCTTCGATAATCAAATCCGGTTCGCGGAACTGCGTGAAATCTATTCGTTTCCTTCGCTACAGCGCTATGGCATGGGTGCGATTCCCAGCATTCACATCATCGTGAAGAATGGTAACGTGACCCTGGAAGGCGCAGTAGACAATCAAACGGATAAGGATCTGGCCGGCCTTCGCGCGAATGGCGTGCCGAATGTATTCTCGGTAACCAACAACCTGCGAGTTCAGGGAGCAAGCTAACTCGCCAGCTACAGTTTATTTTTATACTGGTGTCGCTCGGGCCGTCGGCAATCCAGCCCAGCCGACGGTCCCGTGCGGTGCCAGCTTCCCCCGCTTAGTCCATGTATGATTTGCGAATGCCGCACCGAAATGAATCGCATCTTCACGGATTCGGCGCGTGTTCCCCCGCGTGATGAGCAGTCCACGGCCCGGCGTTCATATCTTCGAGCACCGGCGTTTGCCACCTATAATCTGGATGCTGATCGAGAAACGGCTGTGACTTGAAATCCGTGCCGCAAGGATGCCCGATCCGCGCGACGAAGCTCATCGTCTCCGCCATGTGCGTGTCCATCACCTTGCCTTCCACCGCGCCAAACGGATTGTACGGCTTCACGGCGAAACCCGGATCGCCCGGAGTCGCCGCATCGCCGTGGCCGCACAGCGTGCGCCGGTTCGCGCCCGTCTGCTTGGTATAACTGTCATAATGATCGGCCAGAAACGCTTCGGCCAGGTTCGTATCAATTTTCCCCATGTTCGCGGCCATTAATTCGTCCCAACGCACGTGCCGCGCGTTCGCCGAAGCCGCCAGATTCGTCACGTCGAACGTAGTTTCGTCTTTCAACACGTCCGGATCGCTCGCAAAATTCGAGCCCACAAAATATCCATCCTTGGTGCGCCACACTCTGTTGTGCCTCAGGCCCAGCTCGAAGCGCGCGATCTCGTTGGTCTTGCGGTCCGCCAGCAGCCAGTCGTTCGCGTAGCCGCCGTTGTTTCTATCCAGCATGATTTTCACGTATTCATCAATCGAGCCCGCGTACTGCATGGCTTTGCGCGCGCGCACAAATTCTGCTTTGCCGTTGGGATCCCAGCCGTGGAAGTCCGTGATGGTGGTTTCGGTCACCATCAGTCCATCCGAGTTGACGCCGAAATCGTCGTCGCTGACGATCACGCCGGGGTAGCCGTCCATCAGCATTGCGTAACCCGTCTGCGGCACGATGTCGAAAATAATTTTCCAGCGCGCGCCTTCCAGATAGCTCGTCCAATTGTTGTGCGCCATCACGATCTGGTGATCTTTCGTGTAGCTCCCGGTGGCGACAAACGCGCTACAGTGCCCTTCGTGCGTGGCCGCCGCAGCCGCCTGTTTGCCCTCGCCACCGGCCTGCCCGCTCGTCTGCTTGTCCAGCCACGGAACGTAGTAATCCGCCAGTTCCATGAACGCATTCAGCGCCACGATGTCGTATAGGTCCAGATTCACCCGCCGCGCTCGCAGCCCTTCCACAATCCCCTGCAACTCCGCCTGATATTCCGGATCAATCTTCGGCCAAAGCATTTCGCGCGCCGCCCGCCGGAAAAAATCCCAGTCGCGATTGCTATAGTGCGTCATCTCCAGGCTAGCCGCCGCAAACCCGTCGGCAATCTCTGTCGCCAGCAAAAATCCATGCTGATACCCAATGTCGTGCGGCGCCCCCTCCAGATGCACGTAAATCCATCCCCCGCGCTCAAACCGGTAAGCCTTAGCCAAGATCGGATTGTCCGACCCACGCTGCACCCCAGACGCAGTCGATGCCGCAGACGCAGCGAGCCCATCGAACGCCGAGGACATTGTGGAAGTGTTGAACGCCGTGGACGCCGTAAAATCTGAGGACGCGTTGGATGCTAGTGATGCCGGGGCCACCGAGTTCTCGGCAGCGCGCGCCGCCAGCGCTGAGTGCTCCGCATGAACCTCGCCAAGCGCCACGAATTGCGCCGTAAGCAAAGCGAATCCCGCCCCGATCATCACCACAACCAGCAAAGCAAATGGCAAACGATTCCTCGAAACATTCATCGGAGCGTTTCTCCTGGGCCAAGCCAGACTTCGACACAGCGCAACCGCAGCCATGGTAAGAGCCGCGCCATGCACCTGTCAACGCGTGAGAGGAAGAGACAGCCGCAGTGAACCTCAAATGCGAAAAACTTCAGATTCAATCGTTGAGTGCAGAACGCAACTGCTCCCGGCGCGGGCGCGGGTGCGGATTTTTAGGTGCCTTGACCGGAGCGATACGCGGGCGGCTCTGCACTGTTTTTTGAAGCCTTGGGGCTGGTATCATAAGTATACGAAGCAATGGGATTTCAACGATGAAGATCAAACTCAACCCCGACCAGGAAAAAATCATCAGAGACGAACTGCAATCCGGGCACTTCCGCAACGTCGAGGAAGTGATCGCCGAAGCACTGCAGGCATTGCGAGAGAAAGAGCGCTCACAGAGTGCCGCCACACCTAACGGCCAGCAGCGAGACGCAGTGCGCGAGATGCTCGACTTTGTGGAGAAGAACCACACGCGGCTGGACACCGTCTCGGTGAAAGAATTGATGCACGAGGGCCACCGTCTGTGAGTGATTTTGAACTGGATGCGTCCCTGACGCTCCAGTGGTTTCTGGAAGACGAAACAGACAGGAAATACAGCCCTAGCGTCCTGGCCAGCCTCGACGAGAAACGCGCACTTGTGCCGGTGCTGTGGTGCTACGAAGTGGGGAATGGGCTGCTGATGGCTTATCGCCGCAATCGAATCTCACTCGAGCAAGTGGACGGATTTCTGACCCGATTGAGGGCCCTTCCGATTGACGCCGCGCAACCGAATCCATCCGAAATTTTCGCGCTGCCGGCTCTTGCCCACAAACACGGGCTCACGAACTACGACGCTGCGTATCTGGCGGCCGCGTTGAGCTCTAACTTGCCGCTAGCCACCGCCGATAAAGACCTCCGCCGAGCCGCCACGTCGGCAGGTGTTGTAATAGTTTCAGTGTAGCATGCGTTAACGGTTCGAAATCTATATCCCGATACTGGCGACTAACCCTGAGTTTTCAGTTCCGTCAGATAAGCCGTAAATTGGCCTTCCGGGATCACTTCGCCGCTGTCGAGTTGCTCGATGCCGCGCTGGATCGTCGCGTTGACCGTGTCGCGGTTTTCGAGAAGCCAGCGATCCTGCTCCTCCTGAGTCTCCAGCAAGCACAGCAATACTTCCTCAACGCTGCCGGAGCCGGTCGCCTCCAGCTGTTTTCGGAGTCTCGCCTCAAGGGCCGGATCGCGGATTTCGATGTTCACGGCTCAATCCTCCAGGATAGGGAGAGGTCCTATTTTTATCGTAGCCGAGAAGCCGCAAAGGTCAAGAAAACGTGGCGTCGTGGAAGCCAAGCATCACCGCTTCCGCGCCAACATTAACTTCGTTGACACCGCGCCTTACCACCGTATAATCATGTGCTTAGCTTGGCGACACCCCAGCAATCCCAGGCGGTTCCATCGTTATCGCGTTTCGGCGTTTTGCATCGTGGTTAGCCCCGGAGGAATGTACGGAGTGATCTGGTTTCATAATGCGGCGACGCAGGCGGTGTGCTCCGCGCTCACCTGGACTTCGGTCGCGAGCAATCCTCTCTCCGACTACTGGCGCCGCAATACCGATGCGGAACTGAATCCCTTTCGCGGACTCTACCAGCTCAATACTTTCGATCTCGCGATCATGCTGCCGTATTTCTTCGTGATGGCCATCCTCGCGATGTACGGCATTCATCGCTACGCGCTGGTTTACAACTATTACAAAAATCGCAAGCGCATCGCCGGTCCGCCTCCGGAAATCACGCAATGGCCGCGCGTCACCGTGCAACTTCCCATTTACAACGAGCGCTACGTCATCGAGCGCCTCGTGGAAGCGATTGCCGCGTTCGATTATCCGCGCGAGCTGTTGGATATTCAGGTGCTCGATGATTCCACCGACGAAACCCAGGAAGTCGCGCGCAACTGCGTCGAGCGCTACCAGGGGCTCGGCCTGCCGATCAGCTACATTCATCGCGACAACCGCGAAGGATTCAAAGCCGGCGCCTTGCAGGAAGGATTAACCACCGCCCTCGGAGAATTTGTCGCCGTGTTCGACGCGGATTTTATTCCGCCGGTGGATTTTCTGCGGCGCACCGTGCCCTATTTCGCAGATCCCAAGCTGGCCATGGCGCAGACGCGCTGGAGCTATATCAACCGGAATTATTCGGCGCTCACCGAAGTCGAAGCCATCCTCCTCGACGGACATTTCGTCATCGAACATTCCGCGCGCTTCCGCACCGGCCTGTTTTTCAATTTCAACGGCACGGCAGGCATCTGGCGGCGCGCCGCGATTGAAGATGCCGGCGGCTGGCAGCACGACACCCTCACCGAAGACACCGATCTCTCCTATCGCGCGCAGTTGCGCGGCTGGCATTTTGTTTATCTGCCGGAGATTGAATGTCCCTCCGAGCTTCCGGTGGAAATGAACGCATTTAAATCGCAACAAGCGCGCTGGGCCAAGGGCCTGATGCAGACGGCCAGGAAAATTCTGCCGCGCGTGATGCGCTCGAATGTTCCGGGCAGCGTGAAGGCCGAAGCATTCTTCCACCTCACGGCGAATATCAGCTACCCGCTGATGGTTTTGATGTCCATGATCTTGCTACCCGCGATGATCGTGCGGTTCTATCAGGGCTGGTTTCAGGTGCTGGTGATTGACCTGCCGCTGTTTCTCGCGTCCACTTGTTCGATTTCGTCCTTTTATCTAGCCGCCGAGCGCGCGCTATATCCGAAAACCTGGAAGCGCACATTCTTGTATTTGCCGTTCGTGATGGCCGTGGGCATTGGGCTTTCCGTGCGCAACGCTCTGGCCGTGATCGAAGCCATCGTCGGAGTGAAATCCGAATTCGTGCGCACGCCAAAATATCGCGTGGAAGCGGGCGCGCAGGGTGACGACGTCTGGGCCAAGAAAAAATATCACAAGAGCGCCGGTTGGATGCCCTTCGCGGAAGTTCTGTTGGGATTGTATTTTTCCGCAGCGGTCGTGTACGCGCTGCAAAATGAAAATTACGCCACCATCCCGTTCCTGCTGCTTTTTGTGTGGGGCTACCTTTACACCGGCCTCATGTCGCTAGCGCAAACCTACTTCGAACGCCTGCGCTTCGGCGTCGAATCCGGCGAAGTCCGCCCGGCCTCCACCGGCGCGCCAGGTTTCTAGAATAACCGCCGTGATCGCTCCAGGTGACGTCATCTCTTACATCGAAATGTGTCAGGAAGAATCTGCGAGTCTTCAGCGTGGAATGAATTTTCATTTGAGAGGAAGTACCAGCGTCATCCTGATGAGCCTGCGACCTGGCGCACCGTATGCCGATAGCGTTAAGGATGACGGTAAGACTCTGATCTACGAAGGCCACGACCTAGCGCGTAAGAAAGGTGGCCCGAACCCGAAGAGAGTTAACCAGCCCCGAACTTTGCCTTCCGGAAAGTTAACTCAAAATGGTCTCTTCTTCGACGCCGCGGCGCGCGCGAAACGGGGAGACTCCTCGCCTGAATTGGTCAAAGTATACGAGAAGATTCGCGACGGTGTATGGGCTTACGCTGGACTCTTTGAACTTCTCGATGCGTGGGAAGAGCGTTGTGGCCGTCGCAAGGTTTTCAAGTTCAAGCTTGTTCCCAGCGGCGATGCGCTCAATACGGAGCCCGGTCAAGAACGAGAACTGCCCCACAACAGACTGATTCCAACGGTTGTGAAAGTGGAAGTCTGGAAAAGAGACAAAGGCAAGTGCGTAATGTGTGGGAGCCACGACAATCTTCACTTCGACCACGACGTTCCTTACTCTCGCGGCGGCTCATCTCTGATTGCAAAGAATATTCAGCTTCTGTGCGCCAGGCACAACCTGCAAAAGCACGACAAAATAGTCTGACTTTGGAAGACTGCAAAAAATAAAATCGGCGGCCCGACTGCGGCCGCCGATGCTTTCTGTCTGCAACTTTCTAAATCAAAACCTTGCTTTGTCTCCGGACGCAGCCGCGTTTTGCAACGCCGCGCTGCTCACCGATTTGGGGCCGGTATTACACCTGCGCTTGCAGGATTTCTCCTGGAAGCTGGCCGATGCGTGATTTGTTGTTGGACTGAAAACGTTCCAGCGCGCTTTGCACCGCGAGAGGTTGTTTCTCTCCCGGGTCGCCTTCCGCGCGCATGCGCTCCATCTTGATGCCGAGTGTGCGTTCCAGAGCCATCAGCTCGGAGCGCTGCTCGCGGCCAAAAAGAGTGGAAGCTACGCCGTGTCCGCCCGCGCGTCCCGTGCGCCCGACGCGGTGGATGAAGTTCTCGGCGATGTCCGGCAAGTCGTAGTTAATCACGTGCGCGATATCTTGCACGTGAATCCCGCGCGATGCCAGGTCGGTAGCCACCAGAACGCGTATGCGTCCCTGCTGGAATCCCGTCAAGGCCGCGGTGCGCTGCGATTGTGTGCGTCCACCGTGTATCGTGGATGCGGCGAATCCGTCGCGGCTCAAAGTAATGGCCAGCCGCTCCGCTCCACGCTTGGTGCGCGTGAAGATGAGGCAACGGCCGGTTTCCTTGGCGAGCAAACGATGCAGCAGCGGCAGCTTGCGATCGCTCGCTACTTCGAAAGCCTGCACGCGGACATTCTCGGACGGCTTCAGCACGGACCCGAATGCCAGTCGCACCGGGTTCCGCATGTAATCCTTCACGAGATGCACCACGGAAGCTTCCAGCGTCGCCGAAAAGCACAGCGTCTGCCGTTCTTTCGGCAGCACCGATGCGATTCTGCGGATCGCGGGAAGGAATCCCATGTCCAGCATGCGATCGGCTTCGTCGAGAATCAGCACGCGCAGATCGCGGAAATGCACGAGCTTGCGCGAGAGGAAGTCTTCCAATCGTCCGGGAGTCGCAACCACCAGCCGCGCGCCTTTGCGCAAGTTGGTGAGTTGCAGCCCTTCGGCTAAGCCGCCGACGACTAGCGCCGCGGGGCCCAGCTGCTTGCCGCGCAAAGCGTTGTACTGCTCGACGACCTGCATGGCAAGTTCGCGCGTAGGAACGAGCGCGAGCGCTGCGATTCCCGGTGTTTTTTCCTGCAGCATGCGCTCCATCACCGGAATCAAGAACGCGAGCGTCTTGCCGGTGCCGGTCTGCGCCGTTGCCAGCACATCTTTCCCGGCCAACGCTTGCGGAATTGCCGCAGTCTGCACGGGAGTGGGAATCGAGAACTTGGCGAATGCCAGCCGCTCTTTGGTATAGCCGGAGATCGCCATTTGTGAAAATGTTTCGGTAATACTATCCATCTGGATGTTGCCTTCTGTCTGGCGGAAGCCGTCGCGGCGCGCACACACGTACTGCACACATCGGGTGCGGGCACTGCAAACTGGTCTTGCCAGTCTTTGTTTTAAATTACGCTGAAGACTTACGGAGAGAACTGAAGGGCGGGTAATCTCAGATCAACTGCTCACCAGAGGCCGCACAACACAACCGAGGTATTAAGCGCAAAACAAGACTAACACAGTTGCGGCTCAAGTGCACGGAAAAAGCGAGAATTCGCGGTTTTCGCAAGGCAAGCGCCTATATAGTCAACAGCATAGCATTGCCCGCAAATGGCCTCGGGACAGCAATTCCCACGCGGGATTCGCGGATTCGATCCCGATAGAGTGCGCGCAACGCGAGCAAATCGCGGAGCGTGTCGCGCCTAGCGCGCACCCCCAAATGGTGCAGACGCGGCAGCTTCTTGTTCCTGTATTTGACGATGTAGAATGATGCGCGTTGGACGAGCCGAAGCAAGAGCGTTCAGCTGCACGCGCAAACTATTTCCACGATCGCTTGGGAGGGAACCTTGAACGTCGTGATACGCGGAAGTTGGAAGACCAGTGCTCGCGTTTCAATACAACTCGCATCTTTGCTTCTATTCGCGGCCATCGGCGCGTTCTTGCCGGTAACAGCGCAGAATTCTTCCTTCCACAACGCGCCAGCCGCTGCCGAACAAACGAAAAACCCCTACGCAGGCAAGCGCGCAGCAGCGCAGGCTGGAGCAAATTTGTTCGCGCGACATTGCGCTTCGTGCCACGGAACGAAGGGCGAGGGCTCCGGCATCATTCCGGCGCTAGCCACAGGACCCGCGCAGCGCGCCCCCGACGGCGCGATTTTTTGGTTCATTACGCAGGGAAATCCCAACAACGGGATGCCGGCGTGGGCGAGCCTGAGCGAACAACAGCGCTGGCAGCTCGTCACGTATCTGAAAGCGCTGGGCGGCTCGAATCCGCCGTTGCCCACCGTAAAGGTCGGGGTCGCGCCCGCCACCAGTGGCACCGCGCCTTCGAGCAGCAGCGCGAGTGCAGCGCTCCCTCCGAATACTCCGTTTACAGATTATCGTTTCGAGAAACCCGGCACCGTTCGCAAGATCACAGTGCAGGATTTGCCGCAGCCTTTCGCGACAAAGTCTGCCAACAATGGCCCAAAAGTGGTAGCGCGCCCGAGCGATGCATGGCCGCAAGCGCTTCCGGGCTTCAGCGTGCAGCAATATGCCAGCGGGCTGAAGAATCCACGGCTGATCGTTACCGCGCCGAACGGCGATTTTTTCGTGGCGGAATCCGAGCCCGGAGACGTGAAGGTTTTTCGCGGAATCACCGCAGACGGCAAGCCGCAACAAACAGAGACCTTCGCGACCGGCCTGAAACGGCCGTACGGCATTGCGTTTTATCCTCTGGGCCCCGATCCGCAATGGATTTACGTCGGCACTGTCAATGCGATCCTGCGTTTTCCGTATCAGAATGGCGATCTAAAAGCGCGCGGGCCGCAGCAGCACATCGCAGATCTTCCGGAGGGCGGCGGACATTGGACGCGCTCCGTGCAATTCACACCCGACGGAAAGAAAATGCTGGTGGCGGTGGGATCGCGCTCAAACGTGGACGATCCGGACACCACGCCCGAAGAAAAAAATCGCGCCGACATTCTGGAATTTAATCCAGACGGCAGCGATTTGAGCATCTACGCCTACGGCATACGCAATGCAGGCGGAGGCATCGCGCTTAGTCCCGACACCGGTGAGCTCTGGTGCTCCGTGAACGAGCGCGATGGCCTCGGCGACAATCTGGTGCCGGACTACATCACGCACGTGCAGAAGGGCGGATTTTACGGCTGGCCGTGGTGGTACATGGGCGGCCACCAGGACCCGCGCCATGAGGGAAAGCGCCCTGAACTGAAGGATAAGGTGATCACTCCGGACGTATTGCTCCAGCCGCACAATGCTTCGCTGGAATTCGCATTTTACGAAGGTAAACAATTCCCAGCGGAATATAAGGGCGATATTTTTGCTTCGGAGCACGGCTCGTGGAACAAATCGTTTCGCGCCGGCTATGAAGTGATTCGCATTCCGCTACACCAGACCGGCCATGCCAGCGGCGAGTACGAGGACTTCGTTACCGGATTCGTGCTTCCCGATGGAAACGTCTGGGGCCGTCCTGTGGGGATCACCGTGGCGCTGGACGGATCGCTGCTGGTCACAGACGACGGCTCGAACACCATCTGGCGGGTGGTGTACGCGGGAAAATAATCTTCCGCGCGTGACGGCACTGCCTTTGCTCAGCGCAGTGCCGTCTGCGTTTCACGATGAACGTACGGGACTCCTGATTACGTTTGCTTAGTCGTTGGATTCCGGCTTGCCTTGCGAATCAGGTGCAGGGCCCCGACCGCGCTGGCCCCTGCGTCCTTCGCCTTCCGGGCGTCTGTGGCCGTCGTCACGCTGCCAGCGATCGCGCACTAGTTGCCGGAGCTTCTCGCGTTGCGCCGGGGTGATCGCGTCGCGCATGGTCAAGCGGTAGTCAATCGCGGATTTCTGCAGGGACAATTGAGTCGCGCTGATTTCCTGGAGCTTGGCGTTGATTGCGGCGCGGTCCGGCTTGTCGGCAGCGAGCAGATCCTTCAAATCAATACGCTTCATGTCGAGATCGGCGCGGCCGCGAATCTCCGTTTTGCGAAAGTCTGCTTCCTGCTTGCGAATCGTAGCCGTCTGTTCGTCCGTGATGCCGGCTTGCTGCCGGATGGACGGATCATTCAGCAGGCGCGCAAAACCGAAATGCCGCCCACCTCTGCGACCGTCCCGGCCGAAGCCGCCGTGCCGATGGCCCCATCGGCCTTGGTCTTCGCCCGACTCCATTGCCCCGCGGCGTGACCCGAACCCGTCACGCGCTGCTTGATGCGCAGGAGGCGGATCCTGCGGACCATCCTGCGCCAGGAGTGGCGCGCCGCTAAACGCTAGAGCTAGAGCTAGAACAGCAAAAGCAGCCTTTGAATAATTTCCCATCAGCTAATCTCCCTAACGTGCCTTCTTCAATTGCCATTTAGAATTCCCTGCAGCTTGCGAAAAAGTTCCCGAAATGCGCGGCCATGCGCACGCTCCGGGCGCGAGGCTTCATTCGGACGCGCAATTCTCGCGGCCCGCAGCCGTTGGTGTCATGAACACGTCAATATCGTGGTCATCCAGGAGCATATCGTCAAACCTGTTCTAGTTTGATCGCTTGGCGGTAAATTCACGGCTGAACTGCCCGCCGCCCATGGTGCCCTTCAGCGTGTCGCTATCGAGCGTGGCCTTGAATTCGATTTTCATGGTGTTGCCGTCGCGGCCCTGGCGCTGCTCGGTCCATGAGATCGTGTTGCCCGAAACCGTAGCGTCAGACGTGTTGTCTCCGCGCGGCGTTCTGTGGGTGACTTTGAAATTGTCGCCGTCTTTGGTGATGGTGAGCGACTGCGCACCGCCGCCGCCGCGATTTCCGCCTCCGCCCTGACCACCGCCTCGACCGCCGCCTGTGGTGGTCATTTCCCAGGTGCCAACAAAATTCGCATCCTGTGCTGTAGCCTGGAACGCCGTCATCGAAAGCAGCAACGCTACGAGGTATAAACCCGCAAATCCCAACCGCAGTTTTTTCATGGCAAAATCTCCCTTATGTTTGCGCCGAATCCAGGCTCACGCCGCCGCAGCGAGTTCCGTAAGGCCCACAACGATCCGGCGTTCGTATGATCTAAAGTTGCCCATGCTATCTATTGAGTGCAAGCGAGTGCCGAGTTCCACTATTTCGCCGAACTGCGCTCCGCGCGCCAGAAAATGGCGCGCCAAGTTGATGCCCGCCGTGCAGTTGACAAGGTCCAGAATGCGAACGCAGCAGGCACGCCTCCGTTTGCAAAACTGAATGACCGCGATGGATGCGTAAGCTATCCTGCATTACCTTGTTCCGACGACGAGCAATCTGGTCACTCAAGCTTTTGGCACTTCTTCTGATTTTCTTTCCATTTCGCGGCGCGAACGGCCAAGAAACCGTGTTCGATGTTCCCAGCGCGGACCTCCTGGACCAAGGAAAGGTCTACGGCGAACTGGACGGTACTGTACGCCCGGTGGGTCCCTTGGCGACGTTTACGCCGCGGGTAGTTGTTGGCATTGGCCACCAAATCGAAGTGGGAATGAACTTCGACGGTCTGAGCGCGCCCGCGCTGGGGCTGCTCGCCGTCGCTCCGACGGTGAAATGGCGGATATGGAAAAACGAATCGTCGGGCTGGTCCTTTTACGTTGGGGATGATTTGTTTTTTTCGGTGCGCCAACGGACGTACAGCGCGGGGAATTATACGTACGCGTCGTTCGCGAAGGAGTGGAAACACGGCACGCGCATTGGTTTTGGCGGATACGACTTCACGCGGAACGTCGTCGCGAACGCCAATCGTGCGGGCGGACAGTTCACATTCGAGCAGCGAGTGAACGAGCGAGTGACACTGGCAGCCGAGTGGTACACAGGGAAGCAAGCGGCCGGATACGTGAATCCGGGCGCCATCATAAAACTCAACTCAAGTCTGACACTGTACGCCGCGTACCAGATCGGAAACGCGGGCGTTACGACCGGCAATCACCAGTTCCTTTGGGAATTTGGCTACAATTTTAATTAGCTGCCGCATTCCTTCGCCACGGGCGGAGTGAAAGCCGACGACCGCGTGGCGCGACCAGACAGCGGCCGAACAGTGGCTCGATCGAGAAGTAGATAGTGTGCGACCGCACCGGACTGCTTAAAGTCATCGTGCAGCGCCATTGGTTTCGGATGCCGGTTTGACCGTGTGCGGCGCGAGCCGCTATAATACTCGTTTCGGCGGCGGACAAAATGCGCGCCGAACGAGTGCTCGGCTTGTGTGCTGAGCATGTGCCACGCGCCCGATCCCATGTGCGGCGGGCGAGCTGTACGCCACACTGGCCCTGCGCGAGACAGGTTGACGCCACGCGAGACAAGGGCGGGGAATTCCAGACCAGAATTCAGGAGCAGGAAATGATTAAGGCAACCCAACTACGCCCGGGAATGATCATCAAGCACGAGGGCGACCTCTGCGTCGTATATAGCGTGGACCACCGCACGCCCGGCAACAAGCGCGGTTCGATGCAAACCAAAATGCGCAATCTGCGCAATGGAAACATGATGGACTTCCGGTTCCGCGCGGAAGAAACGCTGGAAAAAGTGGTGGTGGACGAAATTCAGTTCGAGTATCTGTACAGCGATGGCGATACGCACCACTTCATGAATACCGAGAATTACGAACAGCTGGCGCTGCAGAACGATATCGTGGGCGACACCAGGGATTACCTGATTCCCAATCTGCCCGTGAAGATCGAATACTACGACGACAAGCCCGTTGGCGTGTTGCTGCCGGACACGGTGGACCTGACGGTGGTAGAGACCGAGCAGAGCATCCAGAAAGCAACGGCCAGCGCGGTGATGAAACCCGCCAAGCTGGAGACCGGGTTGATCGTCAACGTTCCCCCGTTCGTTGGCAATGGCGACAAAATCAAGGTGGATACTTCCGAGGCGCGCTACATCCAAAGAGTGCAGTAGCTTTCCGCAGGCGGCAGGGGCTTGAGGTTTAGACCGCGACGGCGGATTTGGCGCCGAAGACGCGCAGGAAGATGGCGTCCACGGCGCGCAGCTGGCGATGCAGGTTGAAGGTGTGCGCCAGGGCTTGCTGGTCCAGAAACCTGTGGATGTTGGCATCGGCGGCGATGCGGTCCTGGAAGCTGGTTTCGGATTCCCACGCCGCCATGGCGTGGGCCTGCACCCATTTGTACGCGTCCTCGCGCGGCGCGCCATGTTCTACCAAATCTTGTAGAAGCTGCCCGGAAAAAACCAGGCCTTGCGTCGCATTCAGATTCCGCAACATGCGATCCGGAAACACCTTCATATTCGCGACGATTTCGGTGATGCGATGAAGCATGTAGTCCACCAGAATCGTGGAATCGGGAAGAATGACGCGCTCGACGGAACTGTGCGAAATATCGCGTTCGTGCCATAGCGCGACATTTTCCAGCGCCGCAAGCGAATTCGCGCGCACCACGCGGGCGAGCCCGCAGATTTGTTCACTGGAGACCGGGTTGCGCTTGTGCGGCATGGCGGAGCTGCCGCGCTGTTCGCCGCCAAACGGCTCTTCTACTTCACGTACCTCGGTGCGTTGCAGGTGGCGAATTTCCTGCGCGATGCGCTCGAGTGACGCGGCGACGACGGCCAGCGTGGTTAGATATTGCGCGTGGCGGTCGCGTTCAATCACTTGTGAAGTGATCGGCGCGGTGGCGAGACCCAAGCGGTGGCATATCTTCTGTTCGATCTCCGGACCCAGATGCGTGCATGTGCCCACTGCGCCGGAAATTTTCCCGACAGCGATTTGCTGCGCGGCCACCTGAAAACGGGCGAGATCGCGCCGATTTTCGGCGTACCAGTTGGCAATCTTCAGCCCGAAGGTGATCGGTTCAGCGTGAATGCCGTGGGTGCGGCCGATTTCCGGCGTGTCTTTGAATTCCCAGGCGCGCCGCTCCAGGACTTCCCTCAGCGCTTCGATTTTTTTCTCGATCAGGTGCGAGGCTTCGCGAATGAGCAGCGCTTGCGCCGTATCCACCACATCGTTGGAGGTGAGGCCGTAATGCAGCCAGCGCGCCGCTTCAGGATCAGCAACGGATTCCTGCACGGCAATGGTGAAGGCGATGACGTCGTGGCGGACTTTTGCTTCGATTTCATTGATGCGCGCGACATCCACACGCGCGCGCTGGCGCAATATCGCCGCGGCTTCGCGCGGCACCACGCCGGCTTCGGCGAGCGTTTCAGTGGCCGCCAGCTCGACTTCCAGCCACTTCTGAAAGCGATTTTCTTCGCTCCAGACGCGGCCCATTTCCGGGCGGGTATAACGTGCGATCAAACCTAGCTCCCTCGGCAATCGCGCACTGACGAAACTTACCAGCGTGCGGCGCCCATGGCGAACTCCAGCAATCGGCGGGAAGAATTCCCTGTGCCATCATACCCGAATTAGCGCGGGTGCGCGAAGCGCCAGGTCGGCTCGTTCTGACGCAGACAAACTGCTTAGTTTCAGAGCTTTGGCGGAAATTCGCGCGCCGAACGACTTAATAGATAGCAGGGCAAATCCAACCGGAGGAGCAAAACAATGAAAGTGATGGTTTCGTGGTTCAGCGTAAACGATTTTGAAGGCGCAAAGAAGTTTTACGGCAACGTGCTCGGTCTGAAGAAAACGTTTGAAGCGCAGCAGTGGGCGGAGTTCGCGGGCGCGGAAGGCGAAGAGACGATCGGCGTCGCCGTAAATCCGAAGGCAGGAAAGGAGCCGGGAGCGACGATCGTGCTTCGAGTCGAGGACATCGAGCGTGAGCACAAGCGATTGGAAACGGCTGGGGTGAAATTCGAAGGGAAGATCGAGGAGATCCCCGGCATCGTGAGGCTGGCGACGTTTCGCGATCCTTCGGGCAACCGCCTACAACTGGCCCAACCGCTGATGCAATATTAGTGCATTGCAGCAGTGCAAGGAGCCGCGCCAGTTTCGCGTCTCGTTGTAAACTGGCGCGGCTCGATTATTTCTTAGGAGAGAAAAATGGCCGTGCATCCGTTGCCGGAGATCGCGCTGCAGGAAGAAGCGCAGCTGGTGGAAAAAGCACAACAGGGAGATAGTCTGGCCTTCGGGTCGCTGGTGGAGCCGTGGCGCAAACCGCTTTTCGGCTACATCTACCGGATGGTCACGCTGCGGCAGGATGCCGAGGATTTGTTGCAGGACGTGCTGGTGCGAGTTCTGGAAGGAATACGAACGTATCGCGGCGAAGCGCGGTTCAAGAGCTGGCTCTTCGGTATCGCGACGCACGTTTGTCTGGACCATTTGCGGGCGAAGAAGCGCTGGCGCGTGGAAGCCCAATCGATCGGTGAGAAGGAAGCCACCGCTGATCCGGAGCGGGTCGAGGGCCTTACAGCGTTGATGCAACAGTCGGGATTCAGCTTCGAAATTCGGGAGCACATCGCATTTTGTTTTTCGTGTATTGCGCGGACGTTGCCGCCGGAAGAACAGGCGGCGTTGCTGTTGAAGGAAGTTCTGGGATTTACAGGCGAAGAAGCGGCAGGAATCCTGGGGGTTTCCGAGCCTGTGTTCCGCCACCGGCTCTCGGCGGGGCGCGCGAAAATGATTGAAGACTATGACGGCCTTTGCGCGCTGATCAATAAATCGGGCGTGTGTTACCAATGCAGCGGCTTGCAACAAATAGCGGGCAAAGGACACCGCGGCGCGGAGCTGGTACAGATCGAAGTGGCGCCAGGAGTCGCGATGAACGCCGAAAACTTATTCGACGCGCGCCTCGCGATAGTGCGTGACGCGGACCTGGAGACGGGACGAACGCGCGTGGTACACGATTTGTTCTACAGCAGTCTGACGCTGCGTGAAGAATCCCGTTAAGCGGTGGAACTGCAAAGACTATAGCTCGAAGGGGCCGAGGGGAATGCGTTGCGAGGCGACGTGCAAGGTGCCGCGAAAGGCGAATTCGCCTGAACGGCGGTTCAAGGCCTCTTCGGCGGAGATGCGGGCGGTGTGAGGATTGTTGTTTTGCTCGGAAATGTGTGCGAGAACGAGATGGCGCGCGTGGGCGTCGAAAGCTTCCGAGTCGGCAAGGAATTCGCTGACGATCGCATTCGACAAGTGTCCTGTGCGGCTCATGACGCGTTGCTTGATGTACCAGGGGTAAGGGCCGACCTTCAGCATTTCCAAGTCGTGATTGGATTCCAGAATCAGAAAGTCGGCTTCGCGCAGGTGCTGTTTAACATGTTCGGGCATGCACCCGAGATCGGTAACGATCGCGACCTTTTTTCCGTTCGAACGGAAAGCGTAGCCGACGGGGTCGGCGGCATCATGCGGAATCGTGAATGCGGTGATTTCGATATCGCCGATTACGAATTTAATTCCTGGGCGAATGTATTCGACGCGCTCGATTTTGGTTTTCGGCCCGTCGCCAAACATTTTTTGAATTTCGCGATGCGTCGGCGCGGTGAGATACGCTGGACATTTCCACTCGCGGGACATTTGCGCGAGACCATTGGAGTGGTCGCTGTGCTCGTGGGTGACGAGGATGCCGTCAACTTTTTCGGGGCGCGCGCGGCCCAGAGCTTCGAAGCGGCGCAACATTTCTTTTTTGCCGAGCCCGGCGTCAATCAGGAGGGTCGTGCACCCTGATTCGAGCAACGTGGAGTTGCCCGTGCTGCCCGACGCCAGAATGGATACGCGAAAAGAGATACGCTTCCCCCGCGGCGCGCGTCAACAACCGCGAACGGTTGCGCACAACACCGCAATGGGATGATGGCAAAGTGCTGCGCCCGCGTCAATACGAAGTCGCGCAAGCTTCACTAGCGCTGCTCGTCATTCTAAGGCGAAGGTCGCGTAGACCGTTGCGTCACGCCTAACTTTTTGCGGAAACAACTTGAGATTCATTGGACGGGAAGCGGCTACTTCGACTGTCTCCGTGTTGAGCGTGACCAATTCGTTGCCGGCAACTGCATTTCTGAAAGCAAAGTTGGTTGCTGCATTACTGTTCGTGGCGTAGAGCAACGCCCCGATCTTGCAGCGCAATTTTTGCGCGATCTCATCCGCCACGCTTCGTGCTTTTAGCACCGCTGCTGCATTTGCTTTGGCTTCCAAAGGCCTTAAGTCAGCGACAACCCAACTGACGTCTTGCACTCCGTTGGCGCCCGCAGCGACTGCGACATCTACGACTTTTTGGGCCTGCGCGACGGGCACCTTCACATCCCACCGTTGATGTGCCTCAAATTGTTTTTCCTTGCGTTCTTCGGGTTTCCAATCTTTATCGTCGCTGTTAACGCGTTCCAATCGGATCTCTTCCGTTTCGATGTCTTCATTTTTGACACCGGCTTGAATCAAAGCGGCAATAATCTTCGATCCGGCGCTGGTGTTGTCTTCATATGCTCCGTCTTGTGTGCGGCCATAGGTGTGAATCCCGATTGGAATCAATGCGATCTCGGGTTGGACTTCGATTGTTTCAGTTACGGTAACCGCTACCGTCCGATTTTCGCGATTGACCTGAATTTGTTGGGCCGTCGCCGCAGAACCTGCGACCAGAGCAGTGAAAACCGCAAATGCCAAGACATGACTTTTCATCGCTGCCTCCTCGGAATCGAAGGCAAAGTACCACGTTGCCGAAACATTAATCTTTATTTGGATTTGCTAAGTGCCGTCAGCGTCAGTGCTAAATTGCGAGCTGGTCTTGGGTGAGTTCGAAGCCGTTGAGGTTGCCGACGACGGAGGCTGCCATGCGGCCGGGCTGGAAGAATTCGCGGGCGAGCTGCTGGACGTCTTCTACGGTGACGCTTTCAAGGAGCGCGATCAGATCTTGCGCGGTGAAGTGTCGTTTGAAGTACATGTGATAGCGCGCGAGGCTGTTCATGCGCTGGCCGCTGCCTTCGAGCGCGAGCAGGGTGGCGCCTTTCAGATGGTCTTTCGCGCGGCGCAATTCTTCGGTGCTGAGCGGTTCATCGCGCAGGCGGCGGAATTCATCGAGCACGGAACGCACCAGCTGCGAAGCGGTGTCGAGCGATGTGCCGGCATAAACCGAAAGCGCGCCGGCATCGCGATAGGAATTGAGTTCGCTGAAAATTGCGTAGGCGAGGCCCTGGCGCTCGCGAATATTCTGGAAGAGGCGCGAAGACATTCCGCCGCCGAGAACGTTGTTGAGCACCGCGACGCCGAAGCGGCGGCGATCGGTCATGGGCAGCGCCGGAACGCCCATGCAGATGTGGACTTGCTCGAGCTCGTGCTTGGTGCGCAGAGTAACGTGCGAAGCGGGCTGAGGCGTGGCTTCCGCAGCGTCTTCGCCGGCTGAGGTGCCTTTCGCGAAGCGTTCCGAAACCAAGTCCACCAGCTGCGCGTGCGTCAGATGGCCCGCGGCGGTGATGACCATGTTGTTCGGCGCGTATCTTTGTTTGAACCAGGTGCGCAGCGTATCGCGCGTGAAAGCGGAGACAGTTTCCGGCGTTCCCAGAATTGGTTTGCCCAAAGCGTGCGGCGACCAGAAATTCTGGGTGAATAGCTCGTGGACAAGGTCTTCGGGATTGTCCTGGGTCATGCGAATTTCTTCCAGGATGACGGATTTCTCGCGGTCAATTTCGTCGTCGGCGAATTTCGGATCGAGAACCATGTCCGCGAGGACGTCGAAAGCTTTCGGCAGATGTTCGTCGAGGACGCGGGTATTGAAGCAAACCATTTCCTTGGAAGTGAACGCATCAAGCATTCCGCCGACGCTGTCCACTTCCCGCGCGATATCTTCCGCGGTGCGCCGTGTGGTGCCTTTGAAAACCATGTGCTCGATGAAATGCGATATGCCGTTCAAGCCGGGAGGTTCGCAGCGCGAGCCGGTGCGCAGCCAGATGCCCACGGAAACGGAGTGCACGTGCTCCATCGGCTCGGTGATGACGACGAGTCCGTTGGGAAGGGACTCCGTATGGACCCTGTGATTTGTGTCAGGCATGTTGTTGTCTGATTCCATTGTGGCACGGTGGGCCTATAAATGTCATGGACGCGACCATTGTTTTATTGCGCATTGTGAACCTTCCAGCGATACGCAAATCCACGGAGGGCTGTGGCGCGTGCAGCGCAGAGCCGCCGCATCCGCGCGCTGAAGTTAGGTGAGTTTCTCGTCGGGCGAGAGCTTGCCGTATTCGCTGGAATAATGCAGCGGGACGTCGGCGTATGCGCCTTTATCCATGGAATACACTTCGCAGGAATCGTAGGGGTACGAATAGATGTGCACGCTGGTAGAGGGCTGATTGAATTCCGGCAAATTCTGCACCTGGTGCACGGGCTCTTCGGGACGCACCACGGCGGGATGCGTTGCGTCCATGATGTAAGAATCGGAAGGGACCAGCTTGCAGCTGCCGTGCGCAGCGTCGCGATTTTCCACGCGGAAATTCTGCACGCGCAGCCGGCCGATGGGCGTGACCATCCAGCAATTCTGGTCGCGATGATTGTGGATGCGGCTGAGTTGGCCGATATTCCAGCAGATTGCGAGGATCTCGAAGAGCTCGCATTTGTAAATCAGATTCCGCGTGTAATGGCTGTTGGCGTAAAAAATGTAGGGCGCCAGGGTTTCTGGTTGGATGGCTTTGCGCTCGGTAAAATCGAGCACGCGGGGAATCGTGAATTCCTTCGCAGGAATGGCGCCGAGCTGCTTCACCCATTCATCAATGGTGACCGATTCCATCGGCCTTTTGGTTTCCGCTGACGTTACGGTGCTCATGGGCGCGCCTCCTGGTTCTTGCGGGTGCGAATCTCAAACGTTTTATTATATCGCCGCGGGGCCGCGCCGGCTGCGGAAAATCGGCGCGCAGTCGCGTGCTATCATGATCGTAAGATGCCTGCGAACAACTCCAGCCTTCCGGTGAATCTGCTTGGCCAAACGGCGGAAGAACTGCGGGCATTTGCGCAGTCGCTTGGCGAACCGGGCTATCGCGGAGCGCAGATTTACCACGCACTTTACGCCGAACGGCGGTTTGACATCGCGAGCATGAGCAATCTGCCGGTGGCGCTGCGCGAGCGTTTGGCGCGCGAGGCTGTCGTCGCGCTGCCGCAGATCGTGCGCCGATACCTTTCGGGTGACGGCACGGTGCGCTACGTGCTGGCGCTGCCGACGGCGGAAGTGGGCGGCGAGATGAAAGCCACGAAGCTGGCGACGGTCGAGACAGTTTTCATGCCGGAAGAAAATCGCCAGACGATTTGCATTTCGACGCAAGCTGGTTGCGCCGTGGATTGCCATTTTTGCCTGACGGCGACGCTGGGGCTGATCCGCAATCTCACGGCCGGAGAAATTGTCGGACAAGTGCTGATTGCGCTGGACGAAAATCGCGCGAGCCTGAAGCCGCAGACAAACATCGTACTGATGGGACAGGGCGAGCCTTTATTGAATTACGAGCCGGTGATGGTGGCGCTGCGAATTCTGCTCGATCCGAACGGCGTGGCGATTACGCCGAAGCACGCGACGCTTTCCACCAGTGGAATCATTCCCGGTATCGAGCGGCTGGGGGGCGAAAAAGTACGTCCGAAGCTGGCGATTTCATTGAATGCATCGTCGAACGAGCAGCGGGACAAAATCATGCCGATCAATCGCAAGTATCCGATTGAAGATCTGCTGGCGGCTTGCGCCAGGTATCCGCTGCGTCCGTGGGAGCATTTGACGTTTGAATATGTGCTGCTCGGAGGATTTAACGATACGCCGGAAGACGCGCGCCGCGTGGCGAAGTTGCTGGCAAATTTGCGCGCGAAAGTGAATTTAATTCCGTGGAATCCGGGAGAGCTGCCGTACAAGAAGCCTGATGCGGCGCGCACTGAAGAATTTCGCGGCATTCTTGAGGAGAAAGGCGCGCGCGCGTTTGTGCGCTATTCACGCGGGCAGGATGTGATGGCTGCTTGCGGGCAGTTGGCGCTGCTGGAATCAGCCGCGCCACCCACCGCGGTATCTCCACTGGAACAGATTTCTCCCGCTTCGTAGCCGCGTAAATTGTATTTCATCCCAGAATTCCAATGGCGGCCATCAGGCGGCCGGTGGTGTGTTCGCGGCGGTAGCTGAAAAAAAGATCGCTGCGGCACGCGGTACAGAAACCGGATGAAGAAATATTTTCGGATGCGATCCCCGCGCCGGCCAGAATCGCTCGATTCGCGGCGATCAGGTCGAGATGAGCGCGCGGAGCGGGGGGCGCGTGCCCCGGCGGACGCATGGTGAGCCAGGGCAGCCAGTTGGGATCGTTATCGCCATTTTCGAGCGCATCGAATGGGCCTGCGAACCATTCGCGGGCGTTGGGAAATTTTGCGGTGAATTCTTTCACCACTTCGTGGCCCACTTCGTAGCAGCAACCGCCGATGCCGGGTCCCAGCGCGGCGATCACGTCTTGCGGGCGCGTGCCGAATTCCATTTGCATGCGGCCCAGGGTTTTTTCGGAGATGCGTTGTGCCGTGCCGCGCCAGCCGGAATGAATCGCCGCCACAGCGCGCTGCCTGGTATCGACGAACAGGATGGGAATGCAGTCCGCGGTTTGGATCGTCAGCAGGACGCCGGGCTCGCGTGTGATGAGCGCATCGCCTTTTAGCGCTTGGTCGCCCCGTGGTATGTCCGCGGCGCCAACCACATGGACGATATCGGAATGAATTTGGCGCAGTGCGACGACGCGCATTTTACCCGCGCCTAGCGCCGCAAAGAATTTGCCGCGGTTTTCCAGGACGCGATCGCGCGAATCCCAGTCGGTGAATCCGAGGTTCAGGACTTTTTCACCTGCATACTGTTTCGTTGCGTTTGAGCCGCTGCGATTTGCGGCGAGTTCGCTCGCGCCGCCGGGACGGGTGCTGAAACCGTGCGTGAGCCAAGCGATGCGGGCTAGCGACGGTGACTCGAGGATCTGCAGGCCAGCGCGGCGAAGCAATTTCCATTGCTCTGGACGATGCAGCTTCTTCGCCTTGATTTTCGGCGGTGACGATTTTTTCTTTGCAACACGAGTGGACATATTCGCTTGTTCGAGCCTCACGCCAAAGCGCGGCGGCCAATCATTATATAGGTATAATTAATCACGTTGCGGCGCGGGATTGCATTCTCGCGTGCGATTCGGAATCGAGGTGCATGTGATCGTGGGTTTGGGATTGGACATCGCGGAGATTGATCGGATCGAAGCGGCGCTGACGCGGCACGGCGCGCCGATTCTGGAACGGCTTTTCACCCCCGCTGAGGTTGCATACTGCGAGAGTTTTCGCGGCAAATTCGAGCGCTACGCGGGACGATTTGCCGCCAAAGAAGCGGCGATGAAGGCGCTGGGAACGGGTTGGCGGTTCGGCGTGCGCTGGCGGGATATCGAAGTGATGCGCGAACCGAGCGGCAAACCATCGCTGCGGCTGCACGGAGTGGCAGGGCAAGTCGCCGAGCGGCTTGGAGTGAAAAACATTTCGCTTACGATCACGCACAGCGGGAATCTGGCGCTGGCTGAAGTTATCTTCGAGAATTGAGCAGTTCGCCGGGTTCGGCTGTTTCTTGCGCGGAACTGATGCGCGCTTCACACCAGACGTTTGCCGGGCGGCGGCCTTCCACACGCACCTTCAAGTAATTGCCCGTCAAAGCTTCGGTCCAGGTGTCGCCGCCACGCGCCAAGGTGAGCGCGCGCATGGTCCGTCCCGCTTGAAGCTCACGGAACGCGGCTGATTTCTGCTGGCCGAGCGCGCGCAATGCACCGGCGCGATCGCGAGTAACCGCAGCCGCAACCGGTGAACCGAGATCCGATGCCTTCGTACCGGGCCGCGCGGAAAAAGAGAACACGTGCAAGTAGGTGAACGGCAGGCGCGCGATGAAATCGAACGTGGCGGAGAAATCTTCGTCTGCTTCGCCGGGGAAGCCCGCGATTACGTCGGCGCCAATGGCGGCTTCGGGCAGCTCGTGGTGAATCAGCCGGATGCGTTCCGCGTAGTGGTCTGCGCGATACCAGCGGTGCATCGCGCGGAGAATGCGGTCTGAGCCGGATTGCAGCGGGACATGAAAATGCGGAGCGATACGCGGCGACGCAGCGACAAGCGCGACAAAATCTTCGGTAACGTCCTGCGGCTCAATAGAACTGAAGCGCAGCTGTTCGAGCGTAGTCTCGTACAGAATACGCCGCACCAAATCCGCCAAAACCACACGCTGTCCGAGATCACGTCCGTACGAACCGAGATTGATTCCGCTGAGGACGATTTCCTTCGCACCTGCCGCAACGAGGTTCCGCGTTTCTTCCAGTGTTTCGTCCGGCGGCAGGCTGCGGCTGCTTCCGCGAACAAACGGGATCACGCAGTACGAACAGCGATTGTTGCAGCCATCCTGAATTTTTAAGATGGGCCTTGTGCGATCAGCCGGGATGCCCTCCAGGGGACTGACCTGCATGGAGGTCTGCGCGAAGATGTCTCCGGTGAGGATCTTGGCTGGGCCGCGCGCGAGCGACATCGGTTCGACGTCAAGATTTGCTAGAGGAACGAAATCGCGCGCCGGCGAGTGGTTCAACGATTCGCTGGAGGAGTATGCAACTGAGCCGGTGGCGGGCGCCGCGTCCGCGTCTGGCGCAAACAATTCTCGCAGCAATCGCGGAATTTCCGTCTGATGAGAATTGCCGACGACCCAGGAAACGCCGGGCAACTGGGCGAGGTCTTCCGGCGCGCGCTGCGCGTAGCATCCAGTGACGAGGATGCGCGCGGCGGGATTCGCACGATGAATCTTGCGCACGGCATCGCGCGCTTGCGAATCGGCGGCGGACGTTACGGTGCAAGTGTTGAGCACCACCACGTCGGCGCTGGCGTGCTCGTCGAGCACGGTCCATCCGGCGCTGCGCAAAGCGCGACGCATCGCAGCGGCATCTGCTTCGGTGGCGCGACAGCCAAAATTTTCCAGGGAAAAGGTAGCCATGAGTTGCGCACACGCTCCACACAGGGAGGATGCGGGAAGAAGATTATAGCAGCGTAACTATGCGGGAGTCACATCCAGCAGAGCGGAGGACGGGCGTAGCGAATTGCTGGGTTAGACGCCGGCGCCGCGGCGTTGGTAGCAGAGCAGGATCAAGTCTGCGCGGCGGCGAACGCCGAATTTCGCGAGCAGATTGGAAACGTGGAATTTCACGGTGCGTTCGGAAATGTGCAGACGGTCCGCGACTTCTTTATTGGCCAAATTTTCGAGCAGACCAGCGAGGACTTCCTGCTCGCGGCGGCTCAATTCGGCTGGAGAGTCGCCGCGCAACCGGCGACCCTGAGTGGTGCTCAAAATCGAGTCAACGAAGCGCGACAGGACTTCGCGAGGCACCCAGAAACCACCGGAGGCGACCAGCGGAAGCGCGCGCGGAAGCTGCTCGCGGGCTTCCTTATAATTCAGAATGCCTTTTACACCTTGACGAAGAAGTGTATAGCTATCGGCTTCCTTCAGATTGTCGCCCACGACCAGCAGGCGAGCCGCGGCATTGTGGTCCAGGATATTGCCCAACAATGCGCCGGTGGCTTGCCGTGCCGCGTGTGCGTCAATCACATAGACCGAAGCGCGGGGCACTTCCAGATTGCGCAGATCCGGAGCGAGCATGGAATCGAGTTGCCGGATCACGAGCTGGAAATTGGAGTCCTCGAGCAAGCGGCGGAATTCCTCCAGCACCATCGGGTGCGGGGAAAGAATGCAGACTTTTAGTAGTTTGGAGTTTGTGGTCGCCTTAACCATCGTAGCTAAGGCTAGCGGAATTGGCGCGCAGGGGCAAGAAAGATGGAAGACGGGATTTCATACCAGACACGGGCGCGCGCGGCCTAAATTTCGAGGCATTCCAAGTGGTGGACTGCTGTGGACGGGCTTTGGGACTATCAGGTCACGTGCGCCGAACACCTTTTAGGCGTCCGGATTTAGCACCCGGAATCGCAGGCTGGCGGATTTAGGAGGGTTCGGAGAGTTCGCCGCCAGACGGATCCATCCTGCGGCCGGGCCGCTTGGCCGGGAGGCCCGCCTGGCGGACTTTATAGAGCAGCGCACGATAACTGATTTTCAGGACTTCAGCGGTTCTGCGCCGGTTCCAATGGTTGGCTTGCAAGACTTTCAAGATGACGTCGTGTTCCATGCGGCGAGTGACTTGTTGCGCGATATGCTTGAGCGGAATGTTCCCTTCTTCGTTCATTTCGTAGGAAATATGCAGCGGTTTCTTTTCGGCGGACGGATCGCGGTCGGTATGGAAGGCTTCCTCCGAGCCGAGGATCACGTAGCGCGCCATGCAGTTTTCGAGTTCGCGGATATTCCCCGGCCACTCGCGCTGCTGGAGCTGCTGCAACGCTTCGCGTGAGACTGGCGCGGCCTCGCGCTGGAAACGGCGGTTGTAGAGTTGCCGGAGGTAATCAACGAGATAGGGAATGTCGTCGCGCCGATTGCGGAGGGATGGCAGCGTGATGGTGATCACGTTGATGCGGTAAAAAAGATCGGCGCGGAAGCCGCCGCGGGCAATTTCCTGATGCAGCAGGCGGTTGGTAGCGCAGATGACGCGGGCGTCCATGCGCCTTTCCTCGTGGTCGCCGATGCGGGTGAAATGACCATCCTGAAGGACATGCAGCAACTTCGCCTGCAGACTCGAATCGATCTCGGCGATTTCGTCGAGGAAGAGCGTTCCACCCTGCGCCATCTCCATGCGCCCGGGTTTCGCGGCGTGCGCGCCGGTGAAGGCACCCTTCTGAAATCCGAAAAGTTCGCTTTCGATCAGAGTGGCCGGAATCGCCGGACAATTCACTTTGACAAAGGGACCCTGATTCCAAGGGGAACGTTCGTGAATAAACCGGGCCAGAACTTCTTTTCCGGTACCGCTTTCACCCAGAACGAGAATGGGAACGTTAAGCCCAGCGGCGCGTTCGACCCGTTGCCGGACGGCTTGCATGGCCTCAGACGGGCCAAAATAGATGTGTGCAGGGGGTAATTCAACGGCCTGGGTAAGCGGTGCGAGCTTTGCTTCAGCGGCGGATGCCATTGATGTCCAGTGAGTTTGAGTAGGGCTTATGCCGCGCCCCCGGGAAGAATATTGCACACTGACCGCCAAACATACGAAAAGCAGTGGTACATAAAGTTCGTGAGCTGGAACGCGCAAATTCCCGTAATTGACTGTTTCTTGGGCAGATAGGTCAATTGGCAGTTCGGTGCGCCCTAGTACCAAACGGGCAAGCGAGGGCTAGAAACAGTACTATCGTCAGAAAATGCTAGGCACTTTCGGGAACTGGTCTTCCCTGCTGGGGTGACCAGTACTCTCGGCAGATTCCCGAAATGGTGCGGCGCCGATCGGCAATGGGAACGCGGCTCGGTATCAGAGGAAGGAGGCCGACCGGAACCATTGCGACTCATCGTTGCGGGAAAATCATGGCCTCCAGCATGTCCGCGCGGGCCTTTTGGTCCGAGGCAAACAACTGCAGCAAGTCCGTCACCGAGATCATGCCGCGAAAGCCCTTCTCGTGGTCGAGGACCACCAGGTGATAGATGCCGTGCTGTTCCATCAATCGCAAACAATCTTCGAGCGAGGTATCCGGAGTGGCGCTGACCAGTTGCCGCGTCATAATCTCCGCAACGCGCATCCAGGCGGGACACTTGTTTTCGGCGGCGACTTTGTCGGAAACATCGCTTTGCGATACGACCCCCAGGAGCACGCCGTGTTGGTCGCACACCCCGACCGCGCGTACCTGTTTTTCGCGCAGATAGCGAGCGGCGTCGTGGACTGTCGTGTCGTCAGCGATGAAATAGACATCGCGGCGGGAAGCAATCAAGTCCGCTACTCTCATGGGAACCTCCTAGCGACTGGACTGGAGCGGATGGTAGGGCGATTCAAGCGGAGAATGCAACTGAAATTCAAAGGGTGCGAGAGAATGGAGCGAAATACCGGATGCGCGCCGCGACGGTGCGCACCCGGACTTGCGATTTTTTGTGCGTAACACAAAAGCCATGGAGAGCAAGAGCAAACAGACGGCATCGCTGTTCAAGCAGAGAAATGCCTCAAATCGAAGACGCCTCCCCGCGAATAATATCGTAGCGCTCGATTACGGCAGCTACTCCAATCGACTCACGCGCGTCGTCTTCCTGCTTGTCCACGCGAACAACACGTCCGTGCGCGCGAACGAAGACTTCGGTGCCGCGTGTAATTTCCGCCGGCAAAGTGAGCGTGAAATCAACTTCGGTGCCGGGAGCGAGATCCTTCTCCATCATAAAGTAAACGCCGCGCGTCGAGATATCACGTGTCTGACCGTTGTGCGTACCCGGCTCTCGATTGATCGGCAGGCGAACGTTTACCGGTAGCGATAAATCGTACCGGCGTGCCATGCGACGCTCCGTCATCCCCACTGATCCTCCATGCCAAGATTGAAGTGCAACACTTCCCCGTAACTTGAAGCAGCAATCGCACTTCCAAAGGCGACTTAGTCTTGCAAAGGCTGCTTGCTCGCGTCCAGCTCGGCAACTTCACTCACCCCTAGCTAGAGCAAAGCCTGGGGCGCGTGGCAAACCCTTTGAAAACACGGACAAGCGTTGATATGAGATCCAGACTGGGAAGTTCGAAATCGATCCCCCAGAGAGGGGCGGCGCCGATGCCCCATTTCGGAGCGAATACTAGACCATGCCGAGGGTAGATGGGTAGTGCTATTTCGCTGAATGTGCTCTAGATATGCAACTCTTTGCAACAGT
>Ga0209006_10000400_pt1 | contig 42350 bp, 48 predicted proteins | sample JacPin_JW_Ref_O2_FD_188567 | JGI IMG/M metagenome (GOLD analysis project Ga0209006, IMG submission 188567) | Forest soil microbial communities from Algoma, Ontario, Canada - Jack Pine, Ontario site 1_JW_Ref_O2 (SPAdes) (version 2) | ecosystem: Environmental > Terrestrial > Soil > Boreal... | reverse complement strand
TCGACGTGCGTAACGCCGTCGAGCGGACCTTCAACGTCAAGGTCACCAACGTCAACACTCTCAACCGCAAGGGTAAGTCGACGCGCAATCGTCGCACCGGTGTCACGGGCATGAAGCCCAACACAAAGCGGGCCATCGTCACCCTGCGAGCCGGTGACACGATCAACCTCTTCGAGAACTAAGGACTGCCATGGCGCTACGTCAACGCAAACCAACGAGCCCCGGTCGCCGCTTCCAGACGGTCTCGGACTTCGCCGACATCACGAAGACCCTGCCCGAGAAGTCGCTGCTTGATTCCAAACCCAAGACCGGTGGTCGTAACAACTACGGTCGCAAGACCTCGCGTCACCGCGGTGGTGGTCACAAGCAGCAGTACCGCATCATCGACTTCAAGCGCAACAAGGACGCCGTCCCGGCGCGCGTCGCGGCTATCGAATACGACCCGAACCGCACCTGTCGCATCGCGTTGTTGCACTACCTGGACGGCGAGAAGCGCTACATCCTCGCGCCCAATGGTCTCAAGGTCGACGACATGGTCGAATCCGGTCCCAAGGCCGACATCCGCACCGGTAACTCGTTGCCGATGCGCTTCATCCCGACCGGTTCCACCGTGCACAACGTCGAGCTTCGCCCTGGCGGCGGCGGCAAGATGGCGCGCAGCGCCGGCATGGGTGTCCAGATCGTCGCCAAAGAGGGCGCCTACGCCACCCTTCGACTTCCCTCGACCGAGATGCGCCGCGTGCCGATCGACTGTCGCGCCACGCTCGGTACCGTGGGCAACTCAGAACACGAACTCACGTCGATCGGTAAGGCCGGACGTAACCGCTGGAAGGGCATCCGCCCCCAGACCCGTGGTGTGGCCATGAACCCGGTCGACCACCCGCTCGGTGGTGGCGAAGGCAAGACGTCCGGTGGACGTCACCCGGTCTCGCCGTGGGGTCAGCCCGAAGGTCGTACGCGCTTGCCGAAGGCCTCGGACAAGTTAATTATTCGTCGTCGCCGTGGACGCGGCGCGCGGAGGTAGGTAGAGAATGTCACGAAGTCTCAAAAAGGGTCCGTTCATCGATGCCCACCTCTTGAAGAAGGTCGACGCGATGAACGCGGCCAACGAGAAGAAGGTCATCAAGACCTGGAGCCGTCGTTCGACGGTCATCCCCGACATGGTCGGGCACACCTTCGCGGTCCACGACGGGCGTCGTCACGTCCCGGTCTTCGTGAACGAGTCGATGGTCGGTCACAAGTTGGGCGAGTTCGCGCCGACGCGGACCTTCCGGTTCCACGCCGGCCAGGAAAAGACGGGTAAGCGCTAATGACCGGTCCCAAGTTGAACGAACGTCCCGGCACCCGCGCGACGCTTCGCGGCTACCACATGTCGGCGAGCAAGGCTCGCGTCGTCTTGAACATCATCCGCGGCGAGGACGTCACGAGCGCGCAAGAGATCTTGACGGGCACCAATCGCGAGGCGGCTGACGTGATCGCCAAGGTCCTCGCCTCGGCTGTCGCCAACGCCGTCACGAACGACGCGATGCAGGCCGACGAACTCTTCGTCTCGGCCGCCTACGCCGACGAGGGCATCACCATGAAGCGCTTCACGCCGAGAGCGCGTGGACGCGCCGGCAAGATCCGCAAGCGCTCCTGTCACATCACGATCATCGTGTCACGACTCGATGACGAGCGTCTCGAGACCTTGCGCAACGCGCGAAGCGCTCAGGCCGCCGTCTCGCGCACCCGACGGGTCGCGTCTTCGCGCCGTCGCGCCGACCAGCAGGCCAGTCTCAACAAGCGTGAGACCGCCGCCGCCGAAGCCGCCGAGAACGAAGCGATCGAAGCGGCCGCCAACGAGAACGCCGACAACGACGACGCCGATGAGACCGACCTCAGCGAGTTCGACACCGTCGACACGCCGCTCGAGGACTTGCCCGACCTCGACGTCATCGAGGGCGAATCGGCTGAGTCCGATGATGCAACCGACGACGCCGCGGAAGAGCCCGGCGACGACGCCGATTCAAACGATGAGGAGACGAAGTAATGGGTCAGAAGGTAAACCCCTACGGTTTCCGACTCGGGATCACGACGGACTGGAAGTCGCGTTGGTTCAAGGAGCGCGGCTACAAGGAGCTCGTCGTCGAGGACTGGAAGATCCGCGACTACCTCACCAAGCAGCTCGAGAGCGCCGCGGTAAGTCGCATCGAGATCGAACGCAACTCGGACCGCATCCGCGTGGACATTCACACGGCGCGTCCGGGCATCGTCATCGGTCGACGTGGCGCCGAGGCCGAGCGCCTGAAGAAGGACCTCGAGAAGATCACCGGTCAGAAGAACAAGATCTCGCTCAACATCCAAGAGATAAAGCAGCCGGAACTGGACGCCGCACTCATCGCCCAGGGGATCTGCGACCAGCTGCTTCGTCGCGTGGCGTTCCGCCGCGCCATGAAGCGCGGTATTCAGACCGTGCAGAAGGCCGGCGCCATGGGCGTCAAGATCCAGGCGTCGGGACGTCTCGGTGGGGCTGAGATGTCTCGTCGCGAGTCCTACCGCGAGGGACGAGTGCCGCTGCACACCCTTCGTGCGGACATCGACTACGGATTTCGCGAGGCCCGCACCTCGACCGGTCGTATCGGTGTCAAGGTCTGGATCTACAAGGGCGACATCCTGCCGTACCAATTGACGAACGACGAGAAGATCGTGCGCGAGGCCGCTATGGCTGCCGGCGACGCAGTGCCCGTCGGATCGAGCGCGACGGCGCCCAAGGGTGTCGTGCGAGCCGGTGGCGGACGCCGCCGCGTTGAAGCCGAGCCGGTGGTCGATGACGTCGTCGAAGAGATCGTGACCGACGCTGACCCCGAGGCCGTCGACTTGCTCGCCGTGACCCCCGAGGTCGAGGCGCAGTTGAGCGTCGAAGAAGAGATCGAGCGTCGTACCGCCCAAGAGCACAACGACACTCCGCACTTCAGGAAGGACGCCGAGTAATCATGTTGATGCCCCGCAAGGTAAAGCACCGCAAGCAACAGCGCGGACGTCGCGCCGGCAACGCCAAGGGCGGCGTCGAGCTCAGCTTCGGCGACTTCGGCATCCAGGCCCTCGAACGCGGTTGGATAACCGCGCGCCAGATCGAGGCGGCTCGTATCGCGATGACCCGTCACGTGAAGCGTGGTGGAAAAGTCTGGATCCGCGTCTTCCCCGATAAGCCCGTCACGCAGAAGCCGGCCGAGACCCGCATGGGTTCTGGTAAGGGCAACCCCGAACACTGGGTCGCTGTCGTCAAGCCCGGACGCATCATGTTCGAGCTCGGTGGCGTCGACGAAGCGTTGGCGCGTGCCGCCATGGAGCGCGCCATCCAGAAGTTGCCGATCAAGGCCAAGTTCGTCGTTCGTCCCGGCACGCACGGGACCCCGGAAGTGAGTATCTGATGGCTAAGACCCGTGAACGAATCGCCGAGATGCGACTGTTGGGCGACCGCGAACTGCTCGAGCGACTCGCCGAGTCGCGTCGCGAGCTCTTCAACATGCGTTTCCAACTGGCGACCGGTCAGCTCGATAACTCGGCGCGCCTCAACGAGGTGCGTCGCGACATCGCGCGCCTCTCGACGTTTGCGCGCGAGCGCGAGATAGCTGCCGCCGAAGCGCTAGGAGAAGGTGAGTAGTCATGTCTGACTCGAACGAAACAAACAGGGTGAATCCCCGCAAGGTCCGCGAGGGCATCGTCGTCTCGGACAAGATGAACTCGACCTTGGTCGTGGCCGTCAACGAGCGTGTCAGCCACCCCCGCTACGGCAAGACCGTGCAGCGCACCAAGAAGCTCTACGTCCACGACGAGAAGAACGAAGCCAAGATCGGCGACAAGGTCCGGGTCCAAGAGACCCGTCCGCTGTCGAAGCTCAAGCGCTGGCGTCTCACTGAAGTAGTGGAGCGTGCTCGATGATCCAGCAAGAGAGTCGACTCAAGGTCGCCGACAACTCGGGAGCGAAGGAAGTCCTTTGCATCCGCGTGCTCGGTGGATCGCGCCGTCGCTACGCCTCGATCGGTGACGTCTTCATCGCCACCGTGAAAGAAGCGATCCCCGGCGCCGCCGTGAAGAAAGGTGACGTAGTGCGCTGCGTCGTCGTTCGCACGTCCAAGGAGAAGCGTCGTCCCGACGGTTCCTACATCAAGTTTGACGAGAACGCCGCGGTGCTGATAAACGACCAGCTGCAGCCGCGCGGCACGCGCATCTTCGGACCCGTGGGTCGCGAACTGCGCGACAAGAAGTTCATGCGCATCATTTCGCTGGCTCCGGAGGTGCTGTAATGAAGATCCGTAAAGGTGACGAAGTGTTCGTGTTGTCGGGTAAGTTCCGCGGCGAGCGAGCCAACGTCGAAGAGGCCATGCCCACGTCCAACAAGGTGATCCTCGACGGCCTCAACATCGCCAAGCGTCACACCAAGCAGGCCGGCTCGACCATGCAGGCCGGCATCATCGACAAGTTGATGCCGCTTGATGCGAGCAACGTCGCGCTCTGGTGCGACAACCACAAGGGACCGGCCAAGGTCGGCTCCAAAGTCGTCGACGGCGAGAAGTTGCGCGTCTGTCGCAAGTGTGGGGAGGTGCTGTGAGCACGACCACCCGCCCGCGTCTCAAGGTGCGTTTCGACGAAGAGATCCGTCAGTCGCTCAAGGAAGAGCTCGGACTCGACAACATCATGCAGGTCCCGCGCCTCACGAAGATCGTCCTCAACTCCGGGGTCGGTCGCGCCACGCAACAGGCGTCATTGCTCGAAGGTGCGCAACGCGACCTAGAGCTCATCACCGGTCAAAAGCCGGTCGTGACGCGCGCCAAGAAGTCGATCGCCAGCTTCAAGCTCCGCGAAGAGCAGCCCATCGGCGTCAAGGTGACCTTGCGCGGTGACCGCGCCTGGGAGTTCTTCGACCGACTGCTGAGTCTCGCGATCCCGCGTATCCGCGACTTCCGTGGACTGTCGCCGAAGTCCTTCGACGGACATGGTAACTACACGTTCGGCATCAATGACCAGTTGATCTTCCCCGAGGTCGACTACGACAAGATCGACGCGCCGCGTGGTTTCGACATCACGATCGTCACCACGGCCGCGAACGACGAGCAGGGCCGTGCATTCTTGCGCGCGTACGGCTTCCCCTTCAAGCAGGAGAACAAGTAAATATGGCGAAGAAAGCTCTTCGAATCAAGCAGCAGAAGACCCCGAAGTTCTCGACGCGTGCCTACACGCGTTGCGAGCGGTGCGGTCGACCGCGCTCGGTGTACCGCAAGTTCGGCCTGTGCCGTATCTGCTTGCGTCAGATGGTGCACGCCGGCGAGATTCCCGGCGTGACTAAGGCGAGTTGGTAGGTAGATCATGACAATGACCGACCCCATCGCCGACATGCTCACGCGGATTCGCAACGCGAACTCTGCGATGTTCGACACCGTGAAGATGCCCAGTTCGAAACTGAAGGAGAACCTCGCCAAGGTCCTGGAGCGCGAAGGCTTCATCGCGGGATTCACCGTCTCCAAAGTCGACGGTAAGCCCGGCAACCAACTCGAGATCGCCCTCAAGTACTCAGAGGACCGCAAGAAGACGATCATCGGGATCAAGCGCGTCTCCAAGCCCGGCCTTCGCATCTACAAGAAGTCCGACCAGATGCCCAAGGTCTTGGGCGGCGTCGGCGTGGCCGTCGTCTCGACGAGCCACGGCCTGATGACCGACCGCGAAGCCCGTAAGGCCAAGCTCGGCGGCGAGGTGCTTTGTTATGTCTGGTAGTACACGCAACTTTTCGGAGGTCCGCTGATGTCACGTATCGGCTCTAACCCCATTACCGTGCCCGCCTCGGTGAACGTCACCGTCGCCGACGGCGTCGCCACCGTCAAGGGTCCGAACGGCACGATGAGTCGCGTCATTCCCGACGGCATCACGATCACCCGTGAGGGTGACGTACTGCACGTCTCACGCCTGAACGACGAGACGCAGTACCGCTCGCTGCACGGTCTGACGCGCACGCTGATCTCCAACATGGTGGTCGGCGTGACCGACGGCTGGTCGAAGGAACTCGAGATCATCGGGGTCGGGTACCGCGCCGCCAACGGCGGACCGGGCGTGCTCGACCTGGCCCTGGGCTTCTCGCACCCGGTAAAATTCAATGCGCCCGAAGGCATCACCTTCGAGGTACCGCTGCCCACGCGCGTCATCGTGAAGGGCGCGGACAAAGAGGTCGTCGGCCAGGTGGCCGCGTCCATCCGCAAGATCCGTAAGCCCGAGCCCTACAAGGGCAAGGGCGTTCGCTACCTCGGAGAACGAGTAGTGCGCAAGGCTGGAAAGGCTGCGAAGTAATGGCACGAAGCACACTGGAGTTACGCAAGCGTCGTCACGCACGCATCCGTCGCCGCCTCTCGGGAACGGCGGAGCGTCCGCGCGTCGCCGTCTCGCGCACCAACAAGCACATCTCGGCCCAGATCATCGATGACGTCTCGGGCCGCACACTGGCCGCGGCGTCCTCAGTCGAGGCCGACCTCAAGAAGGCCACCGGCGGCAACGTCGCCGGAGCCAAGGCCGTCGCCGAACTACTCGCCAAGCGCGCCAAAGAGGCCAACATCACCGTGGTCGTCTTCGACCGCGGAGGATTCGATTATCACGGCCGGGTCGCGGCATTCGCCGACACGCTTCGCGCCGCCGGACTGGAGTTTTAATGGCCGATCTTGAACAGTTCGAAGAGCGCACCATCAAGGTGAATCGCGTCTCGAAGGTCGTGAAGGGTGGACGTCGGTTCTCCTTCACGGCACTCATGGTGATCGGTGACGGCAAGGGCCGCGTCGGTCTCGGTTACGGCAAGGCCAAAGAAGCCGGTCTCGCGGTGCAAAAGGGTATCGAAGAGGCTCGCAAGAACCTCTTCGACGTGCCCCTTGCCGGTACGACGATCGTCTACCCGGTCCTCGGCGCTTCGGGCGCCGGCCGAGTGTTGATGAAGCCGGCGGCTCCCGGTACCGGCGTCATCGCCGGGGGAGCGGCGCGTGCGATTCTGGAGATGGCGGGCGTGAAGGACATCATCGCCAAGTCATTGGGATCCTCGAACGGCATCAACGTGGCCCACGCCACCATCGAAGGTCTCAAGCAACTGCGTCGTCCCGAGGAGATCGCGTCCTCGCGAGACAAGGCGGCCGATCACGTCATCCCGAGCGGGACCCTTCGCGCCTACCGCGAACGTCAGCGCGAAGGCGACCTGTTCAAAGTCACGGAGGGCTGAGATGGCGTTGAAAGTCACCCAGATTCGCTCCGGCATCGCCACCAAGCCCAAGCACCGCGGCACCTTGCGCGCGCTGGGACTTCGAGGCATTGGCCAATCCAACGTGCTGCCTGATCGTCCCGAGATCCACGGGATGATCGCTCGAGTGCCGCACCTCGTGAAAGTAGAAGAGGTCAACGAATGAAGTTGCACGATCTGAAATCACCCGAAGGCTCGATCAAGCGTAAGAAGATCGTCGGTCGTGGTATCGGTGGTCGCGGCGGCAAGACGGCCGGCCGAGGCACCAAGGGTCAGAAGGCCCGTCGCCAGATTCCCGCCGGTTTCGAAGGTGGCCAGTTGCCGCTCCTCCAGCGCATCCCGAAGCTGAAGGGCTTCACCAACCCGTTCCGCGTCGAGTACACGCCCGTGAACCTCGACGCCCTCGCGGCGCTCGGTGTCACGGACATCACCCTCGACGTCCTCGTCGAGCGCGGACTCGCACGAAAGAAGGACTTCGTGAAGGTCCTCGGTCGTGGTGAACTGAAGACGAAGCTGAACGTATCGGCTCACCGGTTCTCGGCGTCGGCCAAGGCCGCCATCGAGGCCGCGGGCGGTACGACGAGCGAAGTGGCGCTGCCCTTCGCCGTTCGTCCACCGGCATCCGGCAACCAACACCAGAACCGCTAAGGTCCGAAAGTGCTTCGTCGCCTCGGGAATATCTTTCGCGTACCAGACCTGCGCAACAAGGTCTTGTTCACGATTGGCGTCATCTGCCTGTACCAGGCCGGTGCCAACATCCCGATTCCCGGGGTGAGCTGGAGTCAGGTCCGACTGCTGCAAGCCAAAGCCGGCGCCAGTGGCGTGCTCGGGTTCTTGAACCTCTTCTCCGGTGGCGCCCTCACCCGACTCGCGGTCTTCGGACTGGGCGTCATGCCCTACATCACGAGCTCCATCGTCATCCAGCTCCTCACCACGGTCATCCCCAAGCTGACCCAGTGGCGCGACCAAGGCGCCGTCGGACAAAAGAAGATCACCCAGACGACGCGGTATCTGACCATCGGTCTGGCGTTGCTGCAGTCGACCGGTCTCATCTACGCCTTCCACGGTCACGACCAGGCGCTGCTCGGATTCAACATCGACCTGATCCCCAAGTTCACCCTCTGGCTGGGCCTGTTCATGGTGGCGATCATGACCGCCGGCACGGCCTTCGTCATGTGGCTCGCCGAACTCATCACCCAACGCGGCATCGGCCAGGGCATGAGCTTGCTCATCTTCGCCAACGTCGTGGCGGGCATCCCGTCGGGCGGCCACGCGGTCCTCGACGAGGGCGGCCCGGTCAAGTTCGTGGTCCTGCTCTTGGTCTCGATCGCGCTCCTCGTGCTCATCGTCTTCATGGACAACGGCCAGCGGCGAATCCCCGTCACCTTCGCGAGACGAGTCGTGGGACGAAAAGAGATGGGCGGCAACTCGACGTATATACCGCTCAAGGTCAACCAATCGGGCGTGATCCCCATCATCTTCGCCTCGTCGGTGCTCTATATCCCGATCCTCTTGAGCAACATCGTGCCGTGGGCGAGCTTCACCAACTTCGTGAACTCGTCACTCCACCCGACGAGTTTCTTCTATATCTTCTCGGACTTCGTCCTGATCGTGGCCTTCACGTTCTTCTACGTCTACATCGCCTTCGAGCCCCATCAACAGGCCGAAATGCTTCGTCAACAGGGTGGCTTCGTGCCGGGTATCAGACCGGGCATGCCGACCGAGCGCTACTTCGCCAAGATGCTCTCGCGCATCACGGTCGTGGGCGCGTTCTTCCTCGCCTCGGTTGCAGTCGTGCCGAGTATCCTCATGGCCCTGTGGAATATCAACCGCTTCCCGTATTACGGCACGACGTTGCTGATCGCAGTGGGTGTCGCCTTGGAGACGATGCGCCAGATCGACAGCCAACTCATGATGCGTAACTACGAAGGCTTCCTGAAGCGCTGATCATGTCGCCACGTCTAAATCTGATCGTCCTGGGAAAGCAGGGCGCCGGTAAGGGAACTCAGTCGACGGTGCTCTCCGAGAAGTACGGCATCCCGCACGTCTCCACGGGCGACATGTTGCGCAACGCCGTGAAGGTCGAGAACGAACTGGGCAAAAAGGTCGCGTCGATCCTGGAGGCCGGTGAACTCGTTTCGGACGACATTGTCAATCAGTTGGTCGAAGAACGTTTCAAGCAGCCCGACGCGCAACACGGAGTCCTGCTCGACGGCTTCCCGCGCACGATAGGTCAGGCCGAAGCCCTCGAAGCCATGCTCGGTGACGACGGCATCAAGCTCTGCATCAACTTGGACGTGCCGATCGAACTGGTGACCGAGCGCCTCTCGTCGCGACGGGTCTGTCAAGAGTGCGGCACGACGTATAAGGACACCGACATCGAAGCGATCTCGGGCACGTGTTCGAACTGCGGCGGCGACGTCATCCAACGCACCGACGACTACCCTGAAGCGATTCGCACTCGACTCGAGAACTACGAACGTGACACCGAACCTTTGCTCTCGTTCTACGCCTCGCGCGGACTGCTGGTCACCGTCGACGGCGACCAAAGCCCCGAGGACGTGACCAACGAGATCATGAGGGTGGTCCACGAAAGAGGTCTCGCGTGAGACGCTCAGCCGATGAACTGAACAAGATGCGCAAGGCCGGCAAGGTGGTGGCTGAGATGCACGAAGCGACGCGAGCGGCGATTCGACCGGGCGTGACGACGGCCCAGCTCAACGAGATTGCCGCCGACGTGCTCGCCAAGCGCGGGGCGCGTTCGAACTTCCTCAACTACCACGGCTTCCCGGCCGTGATCTGCACCAGTCCCAACGACATGATCGTGCACGGCATCCCCGGGTCGTATGTGCTTCGAGAAGGCGACATCATCTCGGTGGACTGCGGGGCGATCATCGAGGGCTATCACGGCGACGCCGCTTACACCGCCGGCGTGGGCGAGATCAGTGACGAAGCCCAGCGACTCATCGAGGTGACCGAACGCTCGCTGTGGGCAGGCATCGAACAGATGAAGAAGGGCAACCGACTCAATGAAGTCGGCCGCGCCGTGCAGAGAGTGGCCGAGGCCGCGGGCTACTCCGTCGTTCGCGAATACGTGGGCCACGCAATTGGGACCGAGATGCACGAGGAACCCCAGGTGCCGAACTACTGGCCGGGTACTCCGGGGCCGACGCTGAAAGAAGGCATGGTCTTCGCCATCGAGCCGATGGTGAACATCGGCGGTTTCGAGACCTACATGCTCGATGACGGCTGGAGTGTGATGACAGAAGACAGGCAACTCTCGGCACACTTCGAACACACCGTCGCCGTCACCGACAACGGACCCGAAGTCTTCACCGCCTAATCACGCATCCCCGCCCGATCTCGGTGGCGTTGCGCGTAGAGCGCGGCTTCGGTGCGACGAGTGAAGCCGAGTTTGGCGAGCAAGTTCGAGACGTAGTTCTTCACCGTCTTTTCGGCGAGGAACATCTTGACGGCGATTTCGCGGTTGCTAAGACCTTCACTCAAGAGGTCCAGTATGCGGCGCTCTTGCGGACTCAGGCTCTCGAGACGGACATCTTCGGCAATCTGTCGACGGAGACGTTCTTTGGCGCTCGCCATTTGATCGCTGGTGAGCAGCATCTCGCCGTTGGCCACTCGTCGGATCGAGGTGATTAAGTCCTCGCCGAGCACGCTCTTAAGGACGTAGCCGCGCGCTCCCGCGAGGTACGACGCATTGAGCGCGTGAGCGTCGGGGAACGAGGTCAGCATCAGACATCCGAGATCGGGTCGCACAGCGCGCAACTGTCGACAGAGGTCGACGCCGCTTCCGTCTGGGAGTCGAACGTCAAGCACCGCGACGTCGAGTCCTGTGAGATCGACGGCGAGCGCCGCTTCGACGCTGCCCGCTTCTGCGACGACGCGAATGTCGTCTTCGGCGTCCAACAGTTCGCGAAGTCCTCGACGCACGATCTCGTGGTCATCGACTAACAAGAGTTCGATCAACTCAGAACGACCGATTCGCGGTCCAGCGAACCGTCGTGCCGCCGCCGATCCGTGAGTCGATCGAGCAGTTGCCGCCGAGTTCACGCGCCCGGGAGCTGAGATTTCGCACGCCACCCCCGGACCCGATGTTCGGGGTGAATCCCACGCCGTTGTCGCGCACGATGACTGCCACGAGTGCGCCGTCGATGGCGAGCTTGATGTCGACCTCGGTCGCGCTCGAATGGCGCACCACGTTGGAGAGGATCTCCCGCAGCGCCTGCAAACACTGCTGCGCGCATCGAGGACCGACCAACGTGTCGATGTCCGAAGCGACCTTAACTTTTGCTTGTACACCAAGTCGAGAGGCGATCTCGAGCGAGAGCGTCGTCACGCGCTCTTCCAGCGACTGTCCGAGGAAATGGTCTTGGTCAATTTCGAAGATGGTGGTGCGAATCTCTTGAATCGTCATCTCGAGTTCGTCGAGGACGTCCTCGATGCGCGCGCGCACGTCGTCTTCCAGAATCCCTGGCAGCGAATTGCTCAGCGCGAGTCCAACGCCGAAGAGACGTTGGATGACCGTGTCATGAAGGTCGCGTGCCAACCGTTCGCGCTCTTCGGCCAGTGTCAACGCTCGCACATTCTTTCGAAGGAGATCTTGATCGATCACGAGACCCGCCGCGCGACCAAAGGCCACCGTGAGTTGTTCGTCCTCTTCGCTGAACGCTTCGCCGTCGACGCGATCGGTGAGGTACAGGTTGCCGAACACGTGACCGTCACCCGTCATGACCGGCACGCCGAGGAAACGGTGCATCGGTGGGTGCTTCGCGGGGAAGCCCGTGGACGTGATGTGTGTCGACAGGTCGTCGAGTCGTAGCGTCGCGCGACGACGAATGATCTCGCCCAGCAGTCCTCGGCCCGAAGGCTCCGCTCCTATGGCGGTTCGTTGGTCGGGTTCCAGCCCGTAAGTGATGAAACGCGAGAGCGTGACGCCGTCGTTGGCGATGACGCCGAGCGCGCCGTAACGCGCACCGACCAATCGACTCGCCGTCTCGATGATCCGAGAAAGCAACCCGTCGAGATCGGCGTCGGTCTCGATCAGGAGAATTGCATCGATCAACGCGTGGAGACGCTCCGGATCGTCGATCTTATGGAACGCCATTTGCCAAATCCTCCCACAGATGAGGGAAAACGCGAACCACGCGTGTCGATCCAGTCACTTTTCGCGACCGAGACGAGAGCGACAGCGACGTGTCGGGCCCGTTTCTCAGCCACTTCGCGTCGGGAGCGTTCCGAGCGAGTCGAAAGGGACCAACTGGCCAGTTTGGGGTCGCAATCTGGACCGCTATAATGGATGGACCAGAACGTCACGTTGGGGCGAAATTCGGCAAACTTTTGCGTTTTGCCGAAATTTTGGTAGAATTGTCAGCCGACCTCTTGGCGTGCCTCGAGGTCTATCCGTGAAGGAGTATTTGTTCTTTCACGTCCCGCCGTGCCGTCACAAGGAGAAAGAACCTGAGCAAGCCAAAGGAAGACGCGTTTACCGTTGAGGGGACCGTCGTCGAGCCTCTACCAAACGCCATGTTTCGCGTCGAATTAGAGAATGGGTATACCGTCCTCGCGCACAGCTCAGGGAAGATGCGCATGCACCGTATCCGCATCCTTCCGGGCGACAAGGTCCAGGTGGAGATCACTCCGTATGACATGACCCGCGGTCGCATCACCTACCGCTACAAATAGCTCCAGTTCAAGAAGATCGAGAAAGAGAATTATGAAGGTTCGCGCAAGCGTAAAGCCCATGTGTGAGAAGTGCAAGGTTATTCGCAGGTCCGGCGTCGTCCGTGTGATCTGTGAACAGCCTCGTCACAAGCAGCGCCAGGGCTAGGAGAAGAACATGGCCCGTATTGCTGGTGTGGACATCCCACGCGACAAGCGCACCGTGATCGCGCTCACGTACATATTTGGCGTTGGTCCGACCATCGCCCAACAGGTCTGCGCCGCGACCGGCGTGGACGAGTCCATCCGCGTGAAGGACTTAAGCGAAGCCGACGTCAACAAGCTTCGTGCCTACATCGACCAGAACGTGACCGTCGAAGGTGACCTTCGACGTGACGTCGCCCAAGACATCAAGCGCAAGATGGAGATCAACTGCCTGCAGGGGATCCGTCATCGCAAGGGACTGCCCGTTCGCGGACAGCGCACCCGCACGAATGCCCGCACTCGCAAGGGACCGAAGCGCACCGTCGCCGGTAAGAAGAAGGTAACGAAGTAATGGCTAAGCCGAATACGGTTCGCAAGGGTCGCAAGAAGGAACGCAAGAACGTCGCCTTTGGCGTCGCGCACATCAAGAGTTCGTTCAACAACACGATCGTGTCGATCTCGGACCCCGAGGGCAACGTGCTTTCCTGGGCCAGTTCCGGCCAGGTCGGCTTCAAGGGTTCACGTAAGTCCACGCCGTACGCCGCCCAGCTCGCCGCCGAGAAGTGCGCGCGCGCCGCGATGGAACACGGTGTGAAGAAGGTCGACGTGCTCGTCCGCGGACCGGGATCCGGTCGCGAGACCGCTATTCGCTCAATCGCCGCGGCCGGCATCGAAGTCGTCGCCATCAAAGACGTCACGCCATTGCCGCACAACGGGTGTCGCCCCAAGAAGCGTCGTAGGGGTTAGTCATGGCTCGTTATACCGGACCCGTGTGTCGACTCTGTCGACGCGAGCGCACCAAGTTGTACCTGAAGGGCGAGCGCTGCTTCACCATGAAGTGCCCCGTCGCCGAGAACTCGGACCGCCAGATGCGCGCCTTCCCGCCCGGCATGCACGGTCGCGACCGTCAGCGCCAGGGTTCGGAGTACCTGACCCAGCTCCGTGAGAAGCAGAAGGCCCGTCGTATCTACGGCCTCTTGGAGAAGCAGTTCCGCAACCTCTACGAAGAGGCCAGTCGTCGCCCCGGCATGACCGGTACGAACCTGCTGCAGTTCTTGGAGCTGCGCCTCGACAACATCGCCTACCGCGCCGGTTGGGGGGCGTCACGCGCCCAGGCCCGTCAGTTCGTTCGTCACGGTCACGTGACCATCGACGGCAAGCGCGTCAACATCCCGTCGTACCGCGTTCGCCCCGGTGAAGTGATTGCACTCAAGAACGTCACACGCGAGAACTTCAACGTCAAGCGCAACCTCGACGTATTAGACCGAAGCGTTCCCGGTTGGCTCGAGACCGGCGATGGCGGATTCAGCGTCACCGTGCGCATCGTCCCGCAACGCGAACAGATCGACGAGTCGATCAAGGAGCAGCTCATCGTCGAGCTCTACTCCAAGTAACCAACCTTTTACAGACTTAGAGGAGTCCCCATGTTGATCATCCAGCGCCCCATCATTGAAGCCCTCGGCGACGAGGTAAACAACCGTCAGTCCTTCGGCATCGGTCCGCTCGACCCCGGTTTCGGCCACACGCTCGGCAACTCGCTGCGTCGTACGCTGCTCTCGTCGATCCCCGGTGCCGCCGCGACGCGTGTCAAGTTCGACGCCGTGTTGCACGAGTTCGGTGTCATCGAAGGCGTGAAAGAAGACGTCCAGGACATCTGCTTGAACCTGAAGGACTTGCTCTTGCAGGTGCACAGCGACGAGCCGGTCACGCTGCGTCTCGACAAGCGCGGCGAAGGTCCCGTCACGGCGTCGGACCTTTCGACGACGGCTGACGTCGAGATCTTGAACGGCGACCTCCACCTGGCGTACTTGACCAACGCCAAGAGTGCGCTGACTTTTGAGCTCACGGTGGAGCGCGGCAAGGGTTACGTCGGTGCCGAGGGCAACAAAGGCTCCTCGACCATCGGCGTCATTCCCCTCGACGCCATCTTCACCCCGGTTCGTCGCGTCAGCTTCGAGATCGAGCCCGTGCGTGTCGAGCAGTCCAAGGACTTCGACCGACTGGTGATCGAGATCGAGACCGATGGTTCGATCAGCCCCCGCGAGGCTCTCGCGTCGGCCGGTAAGACCCTGGGTTCGCTCGTGGAACTTATCGGCAACTTCGACGACGAAGCGCCGGCCCTGGAGCTGGGCGACGTCGGCACGGCCCAAGCCGCCGCCAGCGAACTCGACATCCGCATCGAAGAGCTCGGACTTACTGAGCGCTCGCGCAACTGCCTCAAGCGCGCCGGTATCAACACCATCGCGCAGTTGGTGAATGCGACCGAGCGTGACCTCACGTCGATCACGAACTTCGGCGCCACCTCGCTGAAGGACGTCAACGACCGTCTTGAAGAGCGCGGACTCTCGCTTCGAGTCGAGGACTAATCATGCGCGGCACTCCTACCAAGGGCAAGCGATTCGGTGGCGACTCCGCTCACCAGAAGGCGATGATGGGCAACCTCGTCGCCTCGATGATCGCGGCCGAGTCGATCGTGACGACCGAGGCCAAGGCCAAGGCGCTGCGACCGATCGTCGAGAAGGTCGTGACCGCCGCGAAGAATTCGCCCGAGGGTTCGGTTCACGCCAATCGACGCGTCGTCGCGTTCATTCGCGACAAGGACATGACGCACAAGTTGTTCACCGAGATCGCTCCTCGTTACACCGATCGCCCCGGTGGTTACACGCGGATCTTGAAGCTCGGGCCGCGCCAAGGTGACAACGCCCCGATGGCGCGCATTGAGTTCGTCTGATCCACCCCTAGACGTCCAACGTTGGCGTCTGGACATCGCGTACGACGGCAACGCGTTTGCCGGCTTCGCTTATCAGCCAGAGTTCACCACGGTGGTCGGAGTGCTGCGCGACACACTGGCCAGCACACTGCAGATCGATGAGCCGATCATCGTCGGTGCCGGTCGAACTGACGCCGGAGTTCACGCGTTCGCTCAAGTCGTCCACGTCGACCTACCGTTGACGCTCTTCGCCGAGCAGCGAGGAAGCGAATCGGATCGTTTGATGCGCTCGTTGAACCAACAGCTGCGCGGTCGGATCAAAGTGCTCGCCGCTCGTCACGTCGATCAGAGTTTTCACGCGCGCTACTCAGCGACGTGGCGTGAGTATCGCTACCTCGTACTCGAGACGTCGCCGCCGGCATTGGATCTGACCAACTCGTGGTCCTGGTCGGTGCAAGGTCCGTTGGACCTCGACGCGATGAACCGCGCGAGCGCCGAAGTTCTCGGCCTGCACGATTTTCGAGCGTTCTGTCGTCGACCCACGAACTCCGAGGCGGACGAACCACTGCTTCGCCGGGTCATTGACGCGCGATGGGAACGCCTGGCTGACGACTGGGCTCTTACGCCGGACCGCTCGCCAACAGTCAAATTCACCATTCGCGCCGAATCCTTCTGTCACAACATGGTGCGATGTCTCACCTCGGTGCTCGTCGCGATCGGCCAGGGCAAGTGGCCCGAATCGACGATTTCGGAGCGTTTTGAAAGCCTCAGTCGCGATCATTTGCCCTCTCCGGCGCCGGCCAACGGGCTCGCGCTGGTCGGCGTCGGTTACGACGAAGTTGACGACGTCACTGGATAGGCTTTCGCGAATGACGAGCCAAACATTCATTTCCGGATTCGACCCGAATGACTTCTCAGCCACCATTCGACCGCAGGATGATCTCTACCAATACTTGAACAGTGGGTGGATCGAACGAACCGCCATGCCCGAGGACAAAGCTCGCTACGGCACCTTCGACATCCTTCATGACGGCGCCGAACTGGCCATCCGGGCGATTCTCGACGAGGCTCGCACGGCTCCCGAAGGCAGCGAAGCCCGCAAGGTCGGCGACCTCTACTCGAGCTTTCTCGACGAAGAGCGTGTCGACGAACTCGGAAGTGCACCGCTCGTCGACCGCATGACCCAGGTTCGCGAGCTGAATTCGATCAAGGATCTGCTGACATACATCGGCCGACTTCAGCGGCGCGGTGGCGGCGGCTTTTATTCGGTCTTCGTTGAAAACGACCCGGGAGACCCCGATCGCTACGTCACGTTCTTCGAACAGGGCGGTCTGTCGCTGCCCGACGAGAGCTATTACCGAGAAGAGCACTTCGCATCGATTCGCGACGCCTTCGTCGCACACGTGCAACGGATGCTCGAGTTAGCCGGAGTGAGTGACGCCGAGACGCGTTCACGACGGATCTTTGAACTCGAGACGAAGTTGGCCGCCGGTCACTGGAACAACGTCGATTCGCGCGATAGTGAAAAGACGTACAACCTGCGGTCGTGGGACGAAGCGACTGCACTGTTTGGTTCGGCGCCACTCGAGGTGTGGCGAAACGGTCTCGAGGCGCCTGTCGGATCCCTCGACGAGGTCGTCCTACGTCAACCCAGTTTCACCGAGGCGCTTGGCGCACTTCTCACTGAGGAGAACCTCGAGGCCTGGAAGGACTGGTTGACGTGGCAAATCGTTTCCGGTGACTCGCCGTATCTCTCCAAAGCGTTCGTCGACGAACATTTCGATTTCTACGGTCGCACCCTCACCGGAGCTGAGGCGATCCGACCGCGTTGGAAGCGCGCCGTCGCTCTTGTCGAAGGCGCGATGGGCGAAGCAGTCGGCAAGATCTACGTCGAGCGCCATTATCCACCCGAGGTGAAAGTCCGCATGGACGAATTGGTCGCCAACCTCGTCGAGGCCTACCGACGAAGCATCACTGATCTGGAGTGGATGGGAGAGGCGACTCGCCTCCGCGCGCTCGACAAGTTGGATGCGTTCACTCCGAAAATTGGTTATCCGGTGCGCTGGCGTGATTATTCGACGTTGCGCGTTGACGCGAATGATCTGGTGGCGAACGTTCGCGCGGCCAGTGAGTTCGAGTTCAACAGGAATCTTGCCAAGATCGGCCAGCCGGTTGACCGCGACGAATGGTTCATGACCCCCCAAATGGTCAACGCCTATTACAACCCCGGCTTCAATGAAGTCGTGTTTCCGGCGTCGATCCTTCAACCTCCCTTCTTCGACGCCCGGCGTGACGAGGCCGCGAACTATGGAGGCATCGGTGCGGTCATAGGCCACGAGATCGGGCACGGGTTTGATGACCAGGGCTCGAAGTTCGACGGCACTGGGCGACTGGCTGACTGGTGGGAGGCGTCTGACCGCGCGGCCTTCGAAGAGCGCACGAAGGCGCTCATCGAGCAATACGACGCGCTCTCTCCGGAAATGACGCCAGGACTTCACGTGAATGGAGCCCTCACGGTGGGCGAGAACATCGGGGATCTCGGTGGCCTGGCGATTGCCTGGAAGGCGTATCTGATATCTCTCAACGGAGAGGAATCACCGGTGATCGATGGCCTCACCGGTGCCCAGCGATTCTTCCTCGCGTGGGTTCAGACGTGGCGACAGAAGTCCAAGAAGGAAGAAGTGGAACGACTCTTGGCGATCGATCCTCACTCACCGAACGAGTTTCGAGGCAACCAGATCGTGCGCAATATCGACGAGTACTACGACGCATTCAAGGTCAGCGAGAGGGACGCAATGTGGCTGGAGCCGGCGTCGCGCGTTGCGATCTGGTAGATCAAGCAGCTGATTGACTTTCGATGCTCGGCGGTGTCGCCGCAGTGCTCGTCGCGAAATCCAGTCCGCTGCGCGGGGCGATCACGGCGTCGATGATGCCGTAGACGACGGCTTCGTCAGCGGTCATGAAATAATCGCGGTCGATGTCGTGGGTGACCTCGTCGACCGATCGACCGCTGTGATGGGCGATGATCTCGGCCATTCGTCTGGTCAAGGCCAGCGCTTCGCGAAGTTGGATCTCCATGTCGCTCGGCGCACCGCGTGCACCGGCGCTGCCTTGATGGATCATGATGCGTGCGCTCGGCAGTGCGAGCCGCTTACCCGGCGCCCCGCCGCAGAGCACCATCGCCGCGGCCGACATCCCCATACCCACGCAAATGGTGGACACGTCCGGACGTACGTGTTGGATCACGTCGTAGATCGCCATGCCGCCGTAGGCCAGACCCCCGGGGGAGTTGATGTAGAGATTGATGTCGCGATCGGGATCCTGTGCTTCGAGATACAGCATCTGGGAGATGATCAGATTCGCGATCTGGTCATCGACATCTTGACCCAGAAAGACGATTCGCTGTCGAAGCAGCATCGAATAGATATCGAAGGCCCGCTCGCCTCCCTTGGACTCTTCGAGCACCATCGGCACGAGTGAGTGCCGAACTGCGCGATCACGAACTTCTGCCATAGGGCCTCCTCAAGACCGGAAATGATTGTGCAATCAATTAGTTGCATGATAGCGGTGTTCAGCGACTTGTGCAATAGAGTGGTTGCATGACAGAAACCGTGCATCGAGAGTTGGATCTGCCTTGTTCACCGAGCGAGGCGTGGCACCACGTCACCGACCCGTCGTGGCTAGGTGACGACGGCGACGTGCCGACCGTGCCGGGCGCCGACGGTTGGATTAGTGAAGGTGACGATGTTCACTACCTCATCGTCGAAGAAGTCGACGAGGAGAATCGCCTGGTGTATCGCTGGGCGACGTTCGCCAACGAACCATCGCGCGTCGAGATCGAACTCACACCCACCGCCGAAGGAACGCGGATCTCAATATCGGAGTCACCGATTGAGATGAGAGCGCGGGCGAGTCTCGTCCTTCGATGAACGACGACGTTTCGGTGGTCTTCGCGGCGCTGTCGGATAGCACGCGTCGTCGACTCTTCGAACAACTCCTAGAGAAGCCCGAAGGTCGAACGGCGACGGAGCTCGCCGATGGCGCCAAGGTGTCGCGCCAGGCCATCGTGAAACATCTGCAATTACTCGCGAACGCCGGTCTGGCTGCCGCGACGCGCGACGGTCGAGAGGTCAGGTACCGAGCGACAACTGGCGCGGCGCAGAGCGCGTCCCTGTGGCTCAGTGCGCGAGCGAGCGCGTGGGATCGGCGCCTGGAGGCGCTGGAAAAGAAGGTTCGTGACGCCCAAGGTTCTCGGTCGCCATCGGCGCGACGACGCTGAGTGGTATTCGCGCGCTTGGGATTTTGCAAATCATGCGGGAAAACCGCCTTTCGCATCGGACAGACAGGCATTTTCGGCCCGGCGATTTGCCATGAAGGCCGATTTTTCCTAGACTTAAGAGTCCTTCGGACCCGGTTCGGGCCGTCAACAAACGTATATGGGAAGTTCCGTGCGCACATTTTCGCCAAAAGTTAGTGAGATCACCCGCGAATGGCTCGTGATCGATGCCGAGGACCTGGTCCTCGGTCGTGTCGCCACGGTGGCCGCCTCGCTCCTTCGTGGCAAGCACCGGGTGTACTTCGCTCCACACGTCGACTGTGGTGACAACGTCATCATCGTGAACGCCGCCAAGGTGGTCCTGACGGCCAACAAGGCGGCTCAGAAATTCGCGTATCACCACTCGGGTTACCCGGGCGGTCTTCGCGCGACGTCCTGGCAGACCCTCCTCGATGAGGATCCGGTCAAGCTCGTGTTCGACGCCGTGAAGGGCATGGTGCCGAAGAACCGCTTGGGTCGCGAGATCATGGGCAAACTCTTCGTCTACGCCGGCCCGGAACATCCGCACGCCGCGCAGTCACCTACGAAGTACGACACCTCGGCGATTCGCCGCGGTTAAGGAGAACGACGTGACATCACCTCTCACCCAGACGACCGGTCGCCGCAAGGAAGCGGTTGCGCGTGTGCGCCTGCGTCCGGGCACCGGCACCATCACGATCAACAGTCGAGCGTTCGACAACTACTTCACGTCGGCGACTCATCGCCAGATGGTGATGGAGCCGCTTCGCCTCATCGACGCGCAGCAGACCTACGACATCGACGCCACCATCGAAGGCGGCGGCATGGCCGGCCAGGCCGGTGCACTTCGCCTGGGAATTTCACGTTCACTCCTCGAGATCGATGAAGCCGTTCGTCCGGCCCTCAAAAAGGCCGGCCTCCTCACTCGTGACTCGCGCAAGAAAGAGACCAAGAAGTACGGTCTCAAGAAAGCGCGTAAGGCTCCTCAGTACTCGAAGCGGTAGTCGTCATGCCCGTGCAATTCGGCACGGATGGCATTCGTGGACGAGCCTCCGACGAAATCACCGAAGACCTGGCCTACCGGCTGGGACGTGCCGTCGCATCAGTCTTCAGCGCCGACGTCTTCGTTGGTTACGACACCCGAGAGAGCTCGCCGGTTCTGGCCCGCGCGGTACTCGCCGGACTGCGCGACGGTGGCGCGCACGGTATCAACCTCGGTTACTTCACGACGCCTGGCGTCGCGGTCATCGCCCAACAGCGCGGCGGGGCCGGCGTCGTCGTGTCGGCGTCGCATAATCCTTATTACGACAATGGTCTGAAGGTTCTCGGATTCGGCGGGGGCAAGCTTGACTACACGACGGAACTCGCCGTGGCCGAAGCTCTAAACGCCGCCGCGCCGGCACCGGGCGGCACCATCGGCGAATTCGAGATCGACGAGTCGGCCGAACATGACTACGCGCACCATCTGCGTTCTCTCGTGCCGGCTGACTTCTCCTCACTTCATATCGTTCTCGACTGCGCGAATGGCGCGGCGAGTCACGTTGCCCACGAGATCTTCGAATCCACGGGTGCGCGCATCACGACGATTCACGACCAACCGAACGGTCGCAATATCAACGAGAACAGTGGCTCGACCCACATCGAAGATCTCGTGGCGTTGGTCGTCGAATTGGGCGCCGATCTTGGCCTGGCCTTTGACGGCGACGCCGATCGTCTCATCGCGGTTGACGCCGGTGGACGCGTTCGCGACGGCGATGACCTGATGATCCTGTTCGCGCACGACTTCTTCGAACGCAACGCACTCGGCGGGGGAGTGGTCGTCACTTCGATGAGCAACCTGGGTCTGCATCGCTCGATGGCTGACGCGGGTATCGCCGTCGTCGAGACCGACGTGGGCGACCGCAACGTGTTGATCGAGTTGGAGGACAGGGAGTGGCCCTTCGGCGGCGAACAGTCGGGACATCTCATCTTTCGCTCACTTGCGCCGACGGGAGACGGGCAGTTGACCGGACTGATGCTGGCTGATCTCATCGTGCGTCGTGGGCCGCTCGCCGAACAGGCCGACGCGGTGTGGCAGCGCATGCCCCAACGTCTCATAAACGTCGATCGTGAGAGTTACGAGGATGACGCCGTGCTTGAGATGTTCGAGGAGATCAGAACGAAGTACGGCATCGAACGAGACGACGTGCGTTTCCTGATTCGACCTTCGGGCACTGAACCGGTCGTTCGAGTGATGATCGAGTCCTTGGATGAAGACTTCGTCAACGAGTTCTCGAAGCGCGTCGAGGACTACTTTCTCGCGTAATCGACTCGAAGAGCCCGAAAATGGCACGAGTAGGATGGTGCTATGTGCGGCATTATCGGGGTCGTAGGATCCGACGACACGCTGGCGACACTCCTCGAGGGCCTGACACGCTTGGAGTACCGCGGCTACGACTCCGCTGGAATTGCCCTGGTCCGCGCCGGCGAAACCTGGCGAGCCCGCACCGCGTTCGGTACAGAATCGGTCACCGCCCTCAAAGAAGAGTGCCTGAACGCTCCGGCGGGATTCACCTCCGGAATCGGTCACACCCGGTGGGCGACCCACGGTGCTCCCGAGGCCATAAACGCCCACCCGCACTTGGACTGTTCGGGAAATATCGCCATCATTCACAACGGAATCATCGAGAACCACTCGGAGATCCGACAAGACCTGGAGTCGCGCGGTCACCTCTTCACGTCGGTCACCGACTCCGAGGTTCTGGCGCATCTCATCGAAGAGTTCCGTGGTCAGGGCCTGGAATTGATGGAAGCAGTGCGCCAGGGCCTGTTGGTCGTGCGCGGCGCCTTCGCCCTCGCCGCCATGGACGCGACCGAGCCCAACGTCATCGTCGCGGCGCGACGTATCTCGCCACTGGTCGTCGGCACCGCGCCCGGTGAGACCTACCTCGCCAGTGACGTGCCCGCGATCCTCGACCGTGCCTCAGCCTTTTACGCCGTCAATGACGACGAGATCGTGCGCCTCGGACCAGAAGGTTTTCGCGCCATCGATCTCGAGGGTGCGCCGGTGCGACTCCGTCAACTGTCGATCGATTGGGACTTGGAAACGGCCCAGAAGGGCGGATTCGAGGACTTCATGTCCAAGGAGATCAACGAACAGCCGACAGCCATTCGCACGACGCTGCTCGATCGCCGTCGCAAGGACGGCACGATCACCTTTGACGAGATGCGCATCGGCGACCAAGAACTCCGCGACGTCAAACGCGTGTGCTTGGTTGCGGCCGGCACGTCGTACCATTCGGCATTGATCGCCAAGTACGCCATCGAAAAGTGGGCTCGCCTCGGGGTTGAAGTCGATATCTCGAGCGAGTACCGCTACCGCGACCCCATCGTCGAAATCGGCACCTTGGTGATCGGCGTCTCCCAGAGCGGCGAGACGATTGACACCATCCAAGCCACTCGCGAAGCCCAGCGTCGCGGTGCGCACGTGGTCGCCGTATCCAACATCGTCGACTCGTCGATGGCCCGCGAAGCAGACGCGGTCATCTACACGCGCGCCGGACTTGAGGTCTCGGTCGCCTCGACCAAAGCGTTCGTGGCCCAGGTCGCCGCGTTGGAGCTCCTCGCCCTACGGCTTGCACAACTTCGGGGCACTCTGCCCGAAAGCGAGATCGACGGACTGTTCCAGGGCCTCAACGCAGTGAGCGCTCAAGTGCAGATGGTGCTTGATCGACGCGAGGGCATCGAGCTCGTGGCCAAAGAGCTGATGGACGCTCATGATTTTTTCTTCATCGGCCGCCACGTCGGATTCCCAACTGCACTCGAAGGCGCCTTGAAATTGAAGGAACTCACGTACCTCCACGCGGAGGGCTACCCCGGCGGAGAATTGAAGCACGGACCGCTCGCTCTCATCGAACCCGGCGTCGTAGTGATCGCCATCGCCACCGACCCGGCGATGCACGAGAAGATGCTCTCGAATCTTTCCGAAGTGAAAGCCCGGGGAGCGAGCGTCGTCGCAGTCGCCACCGACGACGATGAGTCGATCGAATCAGTCGCGGACTTCATCTTGCGGGTACCGGCGACCGAACCGATGTTCACCCCGATGGTCGACGTCGTCGCGTTGCAGATCTTCGCGTACGCGGTGGCGCGCGGGCTTGGTCGAAACGTCGACCGACCGCGGAACCTCGCCAAGACCGTGACGGTTGAGTAGTGGCGACAGTCGGTGTCGGCATCGACGTCGTCGATGTCCCGCGATTTGAGATCGTCCTCGGACGTCGACCGCGAATCGTGGACCGTCTCTTCACCGAGGGCGAGCAGCGCGACGCCCGCGGCAAGGCCGAACGACTGGCCGCACGCTTCGCGGCCAAAGAAGCGGTGATGAAATCGCTCAGCGTCGGGGCCGGTTCGGTGCCGTGGAAGTCGATCGAGGTGAAGCGCGCTCCGAGCGGTGCGCCTTCGGTGATGTTGCACGGCGCAGCGGCGGAACTGGCGGTCGCGCGCGGCGCTGACGAATTCCACATTTCACTCACGCACACGGCCATGACCGCGGCGGCCTTCGTGGTGGCCAGCTCGAAAGACTCACGTGCAGGTTGAGGGAGTTCATCGTCCGGCGCACGCTGAGATCTCAGCGTCAGCCATCGCGCACAACGTGCGTGCGATCAAATCGGCAATTGGGGACACTCTGTTCTGCGCGGTCGTCAAGGCCAACGGCTACGGGCACGGCGCGGAACTGGCCGCGAAGTCTGCGCTCGTTGGTGGCGCCGACCTGCTCGCTGTCGCGATCATCGACGAGGGAATCGAACTCCGAAGCAGTGGCATCACTGCGCCGATACTGCTCCTCGCCGAGGTCCCGTCCGACACGATCGCTGCGGCCTTGGAGAACTTGCTCACACTCACCATCGGTTCGGTCGAAGGAGCCAAGGCCGCCGTCTCCCAGGCCGAGTCACTTGGTGGAACGCACCGGGTGCACGTGAAGGTCGACACCGGCATGCACCGGATGGGCGTCGCGCCCAAGGATCTCGATGACGTCATTGACGTGCTCGAGGCGAGTCCGGCCATCGACCTCGAAGGGATCTATACGCATTTCAGCGTCGCCGACGGCTCCAGCGCAGAAGACCGCGCGTTCACTCGCGATCAGATCGCGCAATTCGACGACGTCCTCGCCGCCCTGGCGAGCCGTGGAGTGAAGCCGCGAATCGTGCACGCCGCCAACAGCGCCGGCGCGCTCGGTTACCCCGAGGCCCGCCACACGATGGTTCGCGTCGGTCTCGCACTCTACGGCTACCTGCCCGAAGCGTGGTTGGCGTCGGCACTGGAAGAAACCGGCGAACGGCTCGAGCCAGCTTTGTCACTTCGCGCTCGAGTCGTCGCCGTTCGCCGCGCCGAAGCCGGTGAGCGTCCGAGTTACCGTCGACGACGGGCACTCGAGGACGCCGGCACGATCGCTACCGTGCCGTTCGGTTATGCCGACGGTTATCCCCGTCGACTCTTCGACGCGGGAGCCGAAGTCCTCATCAACGGAAAGCGCTACCCGCACGCGGGGGTCGTCACCATGGACATGTTGGTCATCGACTGTGGCGATGACGCGGTGAAGCCCGGCGACGAGGTGGTCCTCTTGGGTCGCCAAGGAGACGAAGAGATCACGGCCGACGAGTGGGCGATGCGCGCGGGCACGATTTCGTGGGAGATCCTTTGCGGTATCGGGGCTCGCGTGCCCCGTATTCTCGTTGACTGAGATGAGTCGTGATCTAACTGAGCTCCCGACGTGCACACGTTGCGCGCTCTCGGAGTCGCGTCAGCGCGTGGTCGTGGGGTCCGGCCCGATGAGTCCGGCGCTGATGGTGATCGGCGAAGCGCCTGGTCGTGACGAGGACGAAGGCGGCGAGCCGTTCATAGGTCGAAGTGGCCGACTGTTATTTCAGTTGATCGCCGAAGAAGTTGGTCTGACTCGCGAGCAGTGCTTCGTCACCAACGTCGTGAAGTGCCGTCCTCCGGCGAATCGAACGCCGACCCGCGACGAGTTGGCGGCCTGTCGGCCGTGGCTGAGCGAGCAGTTCCTCGTCGTACGCTCTCCGCTCGTGCTCGCCTTGGGCAACACCGCGGCCCGAGCGGTTTTCGGATTCGAGCAGGGGATCGGCATGACGCACGGCCGAATAGTGGCGTTGGGCGGTGGTCGGGGAATGGCTACCTACCACCCTGCCGCGGCTCTTCGCGGCGGACCGAGTGTCGTGGACGTGATGCGCGCTGACCTTCGAATCCTCAAGACCCTGGTGGCGACCCCATGACCTGGCAGCGATTCTGTGCCACGGCCGACGAGACCATGGAGGCCGGCGAGGAGTTCGCCGCCGTCCTTTCGAGCGGCGACATCATCTTGCTTTCCGGGACGCTTGGCGCCGGCAAGACCACCTTTGCAAAGGGCGTCGCCAAGGGACTGGGCGTACGAGACCGAGTAACTAGTCCCACGTTCACCATGGTGCGAGAACATAAGTGCTTCAACGATTTCGGAATCGAGACACTCCAGCACGCCGACGTGTACCGAGTTGAGTCCCTCGACGAAGTCCTGGATCTGGCGCTCGGTGAATTGGTCGAGGACGCAGCTGTCGCCCTGGTGGAATGGGGCGAGCTCGCGGCTTCGATCTTTGGTCGCGACGTACTCACGGTTGATTTTCAGGTACTCGACGACGACAGCCGGATTCTCACCGTCGAGGGAGCCCTCGCCGGAAATCGAATCGCCAAACTCGAACGGTGGGCGTCGTGAACATCCTGGCGATCGAGACCGCCACGCCCGCCTGCGCCGTCGGCGTACGGACCACCGGCGGACTCGAAGTGACGCGAGTGGTCGACGGGCGCCGCCACACCGAAGCGTTGACGGGCATCATGAAGGAACTCCTCGACGACGTCGGTCTCGTGCCGCGAGACGTGGAACGAGTGGTGGTCGACCGTGGACCCGGGCTTTTCACGGGGCTGCGCGTGGGAATCGCCACGGCGATCGGATTCTCCCAGGCGTTGGGTTGTGAGTTAGTCGGGGTCTCCTCCTTGGAGATGCTCGCGGGTGGAGCCTTTGACGCCGGGGTGCGCGGAACCCTGTTTGCTTGCGTCGACGGGCGACGCGGCGAGATCTTCGTACAGACGTTCGCGCTCGACGACGACGTGAAAGCGCTTGACGACGCTCGAGTGACGACCGCCAGCGAAGTCGTGGCGACGTGGCGCCCCACCGAGACCTCAGCGACCTTCACGGGCGACGGCGTCGAGCGCTACCGGACCGACTTTGCCGCGAACCAGCCGGCGACGATCTTCGATCAACTGGTGCCGTCGGTACACGCGGAGCTTTCTCTGGGAGCGGGCCGGTTGTCCGAGGAGTTCGTTTCGCCGCTTTACCTGCGAGAAGCCGACGCCATAGCGAATTTCGCTACCCGAGAACGTCCGCAATGACGAACTCCTGGAAGATCCGCCTGGCCGAGCGCCGCGACATCGGTGAACTCCTGGAAATTGAAGAGGCGCAGTTTCCCGAGCCGTGGACCAGGCGGATCCTGCTCGACGAGATCGAGAACACGGAGACCCGTCGCTACACGGTGGCCACCGATAAGCGCAAGATCATTGGCTATTTGGGCGTCATGTTCGTCCTCGACGAGCTGCACGTCAACACCATTGGAACCCTGCCTCAAGAAGAAGGTCGTGGAATCGCGACCTCATTGCTGGACGACGCCTGGGCCGACGCCAGAGAACGCGGGATCACACGCGCGACGTTGGAAGTCGCCGTTTCCAACCAACGGGCCATTGATCTGTACTATCGATACGGTTTTCGCCCCGTCGGTGTTCGAAAGAACTATTACGAGAAAAGCAACGAAGACGCCCTCATTCTCTGGGCCGACCTCTCGGGTGAGCCGGAAGAGCCGCCACCTACGCTGGAATGATGGGTGTAGTCCTCGGAATCGAGACGAGTTGCGACGAAACGGCTGCAGCAATCGTTGACCAGGAGTTTCACGTACATTCTTCGGTGATCGAGTCCTCGATCGACCAGCATCGGGCTTTCGGGGGCGTCGTACCCGAATTGGCCGGACGAGCGCACGTCAAAACTATCGGTCCCGTCGTTCGCCGAGCACTCAGCGACGCGGGACTCGATCCCCTGGATCCGGCGATCCTCGGGATCGCCGTGACGAGCGGTCCGGGTCTCATTGGCTCGCTTTTGGTCGGACTTTCCGCCGCCAAGGCCTACTCACTGGCCTGGGGAGTGCCCTTCGTAGGGGTCAACCATCTGGAAGGTCACCTTTTCGCCCCGCTCTTGGAGAGTTCGAACCTCGAATGGCCGCTGATGACGCTCCTCGTCTCCGGCGGCCACAGCCTCATCGTCCTCCAAGCCGCCCCGGGGCAGCATCAAGTCCTCGGCGAGACCATCGATGACGCCGCCGGCGAGGCCTACGACAAGGTGGCGAGGTGGCTGGGACTCGGCTATCCCGGAGGTCCCGAGATTGATCATCTGGCCCAGTCGGGAACCGCCGGATCTTTGAAGCTGCCCCAGTCGATGACCGGCGAAGGCTACGACCTCTCGTTTTCCGGTCTAAAGACCGCGGTCGTTCGGGCCACCGAGAAGCAACACGACCTTCCCGTCGCCGACGTCGCCGCTTCCTTCCAAGCGGCGGTCTCCGAACAGCTACTTCGAAAACTTCGCAGCGCACTCGAGCACCACCCCGTCAAGGGACTGGCCCTCGCCGGCGGCGTCGCGGCCAACTCAGCGCTCCGTCGGGGCGTCACCGACTTGGCTACGGAGTTCGGCGTCGTCGCGCATTTACCGACCATGGCCATGTGCACGGATAACGCGGCGATGATCGCGGCGGCCGGTACGTATCGCCTCCTCCACGATGGACCGAGTTCGATGGATCTCTCGGCCCTGCCGAATTGGCAGCTGGCGGATGTCACGTGAGTGAACGTTGGGTTCCCCTCGACGTGTTGAACTGCGACGCGAATCCGTTCAATCAGTTTCGACGTTGGTTCGACGAAGCGAAAGGTGAGATGCTCGAGCGCGACGCGGTCTCCGTCGCGACCTCGACACTCGACGGCAAACCAAGTACTCGGATGGTCTTGCTTCGTCACGTCGACGATCACAGCGTCGGTTGGTACACGAACTACGAATCGCGAAAAGGTCGCGAGCTAGAAGAGAATCCATTCGCCGCGGTCCTCTGGTACTGCGAACCTCTCGGTCGACAGATCCGACTCGATGGTTCGGTTGCGAAAATGACCGACGTCGAGTCCGATGCCTACTTCGCCACTCGAGCGCGAGGCAGTCAACTCGGTGCACACGCGAGTGCACAGAGCAGCGTGATCACCAGTCGTGAAGATCTCGAACGACGAGTGCAAGAGTTCGACGCAATGTTTTCTGGTCGCGATGTTCCGCGTCCGAAGTTCTGGGGCGGTTATCGACTCACGCCCAGTCGCTTCGAGTTCTGGCAACACCGTGAGGACCGGTTGCACGATCGAATTGTTTACTCGCCGTCGGCGAGTGGTTGGACGCTCGAACGTCAGGCGCCCTGAGATTCCATTTCGATGTTCTTCGCTGAACGCGTCGCGCGAAGTGCGAAGGGACCGAACACCAACACGAACAACGTTGTCACTGTGCCGGCAATCTGAAACACCGTGCGCGGCGCGACGACGGTGAGAATGAGTCCGCCGAACACCGTGCCGAGAATCTCGGCACTTGTGAAGACCGCGCTGCTCGCAGCGAACATTCGACCACGCTGCGCTTCCGGAGTACGCACCGTCATGAGCGTCGTCAACGTCACGTTCACGACACCGACCGCGACGCCCATGACCACGAGGATCGGAAACATATAGCCCACGTGTTCGACGAGACCGATGACGCCAACGAATACCGCGACCACGATGGAACCGAGCAGTGATGCTTTCGCGAGCGACACGTCGTGTTGTTTGATCTTCGCCGACGCGACCGCGCCAACGATGTTCCCCACGCCGAAGCTCGTGCCGACCAGTCCGTACATGAGAGCCGAGGAGTGAAGCGTCTTGGTGATGAAAAAGACCTCGGCGACGTTGATCATTACCAAAGCCAACAAAAAGACAACAAACGTGATCACGAGCGGACGAAGGACCCCGTCGGAAAAAAGGACCCGCATACCGGATCCCAAATCACGTTCTCCCTTTTTCGGACGCTCCACCCCGGGGTCCGGTCGGCGATCGGTTACGAGGAACCACGTGCCGATCGCCCCGAGACCGAAGCTGATCGCATCGAAATAGAGCGGCCAACTTTGTCCCAAGAGACCGACGAGAAGACCACCCAACCCGGGGCCGGCCACCGCAGCGATTCCCTGCACCGACTGCATGGTCGAATTCGCGGCGGTCAGATTCTCCTCTCCGGCGATCTTTGGTACCAGTGCGGAGTACCCGGGGAACGAGAATGCCACGAAACAACTGAGGAGGGCCATCAACAAGATGGTGATGATTGTCCCGTGCCAGAGACCGATTCCTATGCACACCACCCCCTCAAAAAGACAAAGAAAGACCAACAAACGCTTGACCGGAGTGTGGTCAATTATGAAACCGGAAATCGGCGACAGCAACACCAAGGGCAGCGAAGCCGCGATCGAGAGCGACGCAATCGCCCAACTTGCGTGCGAGCCATGTGCCAGACGAAGATAGAGGGCGATCAGGGCAATGGCGTCACCCAAATACGAGACACCACGAAGAATTGCGACCAACGTGAGGTCACGTCGTTGCTCGGGTGAGAAGGTCACGCGGTCAGGCTAACAACGCCATGATCTCCGTTGGCACTCCAAGCCCTAGGCTGCTAAATTGGCAGTCGGAAGATTCGAGTGCCAAAAGCACAGGAGGCAGGAAAAATGAAGTTGCACCCATTGGAAGACCGCATCGTGGTTCGACCGGACGTCGCCGAAGCAACCACGGCGTCAGGCCTGGTCATTCCCGACACCGCGAAGGAGAAGCCGCAGCAAGGCGAAGTTTTGGCTGCTGGTCCCGGTCGTCGAAGTGACACCACCGGTGAAGTGATTCCCTCGGGCGTCAATGTTGGCGACACGGTCGTGTATTCGAAGTACGGCGGCACTGAGATCACCGTCGACGGTGAAGACCTTTTGATTCTGTCCGGTCGCGACGTACTCGCGACGATTACCAAGAAGTAATCACCGGGCTTTCCACCTCCCACCCTCATACAAGGAAGAAGAATGTCGAAATTACTGAAGTTTGATGAAGACGCCCGAAGAGGTCTCGAAGCCGGCGTTGACAAGTTGGCTGATGCCGTGAAGGTGACGTTGGGACCAAAGGGTCGCAACGTCGTCATCGGCAAGAAGTTCGGTGCGCCCACCATCACCAATGACGGTGTATCGATCGCTCGAGAGATCGAGCTCGATGACCCGTTCGAGAACATGGGCGCGCAGTTGGTGAAGGAAGTCGCGACGAAGACCAATGACGTCGCCGGTGACGGTACGACCACCGCGACCGTCCTCGCGCAAGCTCTCATCAAAGAAGGTCTTCGCAATGTCGCGGCCGGTGCGAACCCGTCGGGACTGAAGCGCGGAATTGAGAAGGCCGTCAAGGCGGCCGTCGAGTCAATTCAGAAGCAGAGTCAATCTGTCGCACAAGATCGGAAACAAATTGCTCAAGTGGCGACGATCTCCGCGGCCGATGCTTCGATTGGTGAAGTCATCGCCGACGCGATCGACAAGGTCGGCAAGGACGGCACCGTCACCGTCGAAGAGTCGAACACGTTCGGCATCGAACTCGAGCTCACCGAAGGCATGCAGTTCGACAAGGGTTACCTGTCGCCGTATTTCGTGACCGACCCTGAGCGTCAAGAGGCGGTCCTCGACGAGGCACTGGTCCTCTTCACCAGTTCCAAGATCTCAGCCGTGCACGACCTCGTGCCGCTGTTGGAGAAGGTCATGGCATCGGGTAAGCCGTTGTTGATCATCGCCGAGGACATCGAGGGTGAAGCCATGGCCACGCTCGTCGTGAACAAGATTCGCGGCACGTTCACTTCAGTCGCAGTGAAGGCGCCTGGATTTGGAGAGCGTCGCAAGGCCATGCTCCAGGACATGGCGATCCTGACCGGTGGCACCGTCATCTCAGAAGAGATCGGCCTCAAGTTGGAGTCGGCCACATTGGACCTGCTCGGTTCAGCTCGTCGCATCGTCGTCACCAAGGACGCCACGACCATCGTCGACGGTGGCGGCACGCACGCCGACGTCGCGGGACGCGTCGCCCAGATCAAGCGTGAGATCGAGGACACCGACTCGGACTGGGACCGTGAGAAGCTCCAAGAGCGTCTCGCGAAGCTCGCCGGCGGAGTCGCGATCGTGAAGGTCGGCGCCGCCACCGAGATCGAGCTCAAAGAGAAGAAGCACCGTATCGAGGACGCCCTGAGCGCCACTCGCGCGGCCATCGACGAAGGCATCGTCGCCGGCGGCGGCACGGCACTCGTCCGGTCCCGCAAGGCTGTGGAAAAGCTCATCGAGACCCTCAGTGGGGACGAAGCGACCGGAGCCCGGATCGTAGCCAACTCGCTCGAAGCACCACTTCGCCACATCGCGGCGAACGCTGGTTTCGAAGGTGCCGTCAAGGTCCGAGAAGTCGCCGACGCCAAGGGTTCGATCGGCCTCAACGCCGTGACCGGAGAATTGGTTGACCTCGTCGAGGCTGGCATCATCGACCCGGCGAAAGTCACCCGTTCGGCACTGCAGAACGCCGCCTCGATCGCGGCACTGCTCTTGACCACCGAAGCAATCGTCGCCGACAAGCCTGAGCCGCCCTCTATGGCCGGTGGCGGCATGGACGGTGGCATGGGTGGAATGGGCGGCATGATGTAGCCCACCCCCCGGGGTAGGACTGTAGAAAGGCCGAGTCGGTGACGACTCGGCCTTTTTCGTTGGACCGAGCAATAGACGCCTAGGAATAGATATCCTGTATTTCTTTACGGTGTAACCGCCTAGAAGTGAAAATCACGCAGCCAACTTTGACGATGGCAGCTCCGGGAACGGGAATGCTTTGACCTAAAGAGGCATATGGCGACGATCGATTTCCAAGTTGAGCATGCTCTGAGAAGGATCCAAGTGTTTATTGGGTTCTCTAACGGCAAATGACCGTAGAGCGCCAAAGTGCGCTCATAGCGGCCATTTACGAGCCAATTTCGTACAACTCAATGATTATCCGGATCACCAAGTTGGCACTCCGGTCTCACCAGGCGGAATATCATTGGGAAGTATCCCTTGACCGGGCAGTAAATGGCCCGTTTTAGCCCGAAACCGAGATTCTGGGCACCCTTGCTCATCAGCTCCGGCATGCCGGGTCCCGAATTACTGGCGTTATTCGCAGGATTCCGCTTTTCACGTTCCACAGACAGGCGGAAGGCATTAGTAGTCGATTCGGGCCGAGGGTATGAGCCGCGAAAGTCCGCTCGCAGGGCCTATTGACCGGCTACTTCGTAGAACCCAATGATTACAGGGATCTCCTGGTCGGTGCTCCCGTCTCACCAGGAGAAACCCTTTGGCAAGTATTCGATTGCCGACCGGTAAATGGCCGATTTTGGACCCGAAACCCTGAATCCAGGCCCCTTGCTAATTAGCTTCGGGATCCGAGGACTCGAAATTCAGGTTGCTCCTTAGTTGGGTCTCGTTCACATTCCGCAGTGAACCTGGCGGCTGCTGTGAGTGGCAAAGGGCGAAGTCAAAAGGCGCGAAAGTCTGCTCACAGCGATCATTAGCCGGCCATTTAGTACAGCCCAATGAATATCGGTCTTCTCTAGATGGCGCTCCGGTCCCACCAGGAATGATGATGCCATTGCCCGTATTCCACAGGATTCGGGAAAAGGGCCAATCCGCTTTATTTTCAAGGATCTTCTTCTCGGGCCTAACTTTCCATTCTGATCCATTCGAACGATTGGATTTCAAAGTCCTATCTACTCGCGACATACACAACGATGGGAAGGTGCGAACTTGAGCGTGCCTTTGTGAGGCACCGAAGACAAGCCTTTGAGGTGGATCGGTCCTTATCCGACCGATTAGTTGGTCCGAGAACTTATGTTCCAGCTCCTCAAGCACTCGAATGCTCCAGACGGTCCTCGTGATGATTTCAGGGACGGCCTCCGTTTGAGAATTCTTCGAATTCCCTCGCACTCTGGCCAATTGACCAGCCAATTCGTACAACTCAATGATTATCTGGTTTCTTTAGATAGTGCTCCGGTCCCACCAGGAATAATGATTCCATTGTCCGTGATTCATGGGATTCGGGACAAGGGCCGATCCCCTTTATTTTCAAGGATCTTCTCTTCGGACCCAACTTTCCATCCAGATCCATTCGAATGATTGGATTTCAAAGTCCTATCGACTCGCGACATACGTAACGATTGGGGGCTGCGAACTTGAGCGTGACCTTGTGAGGGCCCAGAGACCAGACCCCCAGGGTCGTTTTAACCTTTCAACTCATTGAGGGCTCGAAAACCGATGCTCTGGTTGCATCAAGTGCGCGAAATCTTCGAAAGAGTCCGATGGCCATACCTTTCGAGATGATCTCCGATTAGAACTTCTTCGAATTCCCACTCGCGCCGGCCCTTCCACAAGCCAATTCGTAGAACCCAGTGATTATCAGGAACTTGCGATTGGTGCTCCGGTCCCATCAGGAATAATGATCCCAGTTTCCATATTCCCCTTGGTTCGGGAAAAGGGATGATTTCTCAATGTTTTCAATGATTTAGCGTCCGTATCCGGACTACGGTGCACGATCCATAGGACGATGAAACCTCAGGCTTCCATCTATTCGTCGCATAGGCCGCCATTGGACCGTGGAACTTGAGTGTGATTTTGCGTGGCACTGAAAAACTGGCCTCGGTCGTTCTAGCTTTTTCAAATCATTGAGGGGCCCGAAAACTCCAACCCCGTCCCTCCGTGTCTTCGAAAGCTTCAGAAGTACTTGAAGATCGTCTTCGGGACGCTTCTCTGATTTCAATATCGGCTTTGTTGAGGGTCTTGAGGAGCACAGGGACGAAGCAAGAAGTTGCGAATTCTCGCGCGAACCGGCCAGATCACCAGCGATTTCGTACAACGCAATGAATATCCGGTTCTTGCGGATAGGGCTCCGGTCCCATCAGGAATAATATTCCCCATGTCCATATTCCGTGGGTTCCGGGAAAACGGACTTATTTCCTATGTTTTCAACGAATTAGCAATCGTTACCAGATTTGAATCTGGATCCAATGGGACGATGAGATTCAGGGTCCTTTTGGATCTACTCGCGAAATGCGACTCAGTGGGTCTCACGGAACCTGAGGTTCCCTTGTGAGGTACTTGAATCGTGACCCGGGGTAGTGCCGTCAAACAATTGACGAGCTCGGAAGCTTCTACTCCGGTCCCGCCCCTAAGTGGTCGACAACTTTAGAAAGTGATGGAAGATCATCCTTGGTATGTCCGTGAAATTAGATTTGCATCTCTTTCCAAGGATCTTGGAAAGACGATTGGCTAGGTCACTAGGTGAGAATTCCCGCTGACACCGGCCAATCTGCAACGATTTCGTACAACCCAATGATTATCCGGTTCTTGCGGATAGGGATCCGGTCCCACCAGGAATAACGATCTCGGTTTCCGTATCTCCCGAGAATTCGGGAAATCTCAATTTTCCCATGTTTTCAACGATTTATCGCTCGGACCCAAGTTTCGCTCATGATTCATTTGAACCATGAGACTCGAGGGTCCTATGTCTTCGCTACGCAACCCTCACGACGCCCCGAATGGCTGGTAGGAACCTAAGCGTGCCTTTGTGAGGTATTTGAATCGCGACCCGGGGTAGTGCCGACTCTGTCTTACAGATGAGGGGGCTCGAAAACTTCTACTCCGGTCACACCCCAAGGGCTCGAATGCTTCAGAAAGTGATCGAAGATCATCCTTGCGATCTTCGGGAACTAGATAAACCTCTCTTCCGAGGATTTCGAGAAGAAGTGAGTCAACGTCATAAGGTCAGAATTGCCGCTCACATCGGCCAATCTGCAGCGATTTCGTACAACCCAATGATTATCGGATACTTTCGGATAGTGCTCCGGTCCCATCAGGAATGATGACCACAGTATTCATATTCCGCGAGTTCCGTGGCAGCGGACTGATTTCCTTTGTTTTCAACGAATTAGCATTCGGCTACGAATTTCAATCTTGATCCAACAGGACAAGGGAGACCCAAGTTCCTGTCCGCAAAATGCGTCGCGATAGACCTCTGGGAACTTGAGCCTGCTCTTGTGAGGTACTTTGCCCTGTACCTGAGAGGAAGTTTCGACTTCATCAACTCACTGGCTGGACTCCGATACTCCTACTCCGGTCACATCAAGAGCCCGACAGCTCACGAAGATCATTTTTGAGACGTCCTAACCTTGGATCGTCCTCTCGTCCGAGGGTCTGAGACTGGCGGCTGGATGTTCACGGCTCCTGGCCGTTCAAACTGGCCACCCCCCTCAAAGTCAGGACGAAGCTCTCGAGGCTGAAATGGATCGTCGTCGCCAATTCTCGATATTGAGTGTTCCGATCTGATCGGAATGCGGACAATTGCTGAATATGGGCCTTTCGCGGATGCGAATTAGGCGGTGTTCCGGTCCGACCAGGAATAATATTTGCTTGCAGAACGCCAAACAGCAAATTTACCCGTGTGCCACGGAACCCTTCTCATAGGTACCAATGCGAGAAGGCGGTTTGAATCACCCCAAAAATTCCTAGGCTTCCCCTTTCTCGTGGATGGACGTCGAAATAGTGTTCCCGAACGGCACGAAGGTGCACGGCTTCGGACCCTCAATCCGGATCGACCCAACTTGCGCTAGCCCGGATTGACAAAAACAATGGACTCAAGCGATTCAAGGCTTGAGAACCCGGAGTCCCGGTCTCACCAGGATGGACGACAAATGCCAGTGTGTAAGGACTTCTGTCATGGCACCATCGCCACCAGGAGGAACGCATTCACCTGAGAAGGAGAACGAAGAGCGGCGGTCAGTGGTGAAACAGTTCGGACGTAGCAAACAGACGCTCGTTGAAGAGACTGGCAAAAATGGACTTCAATTTACCAGCACGAGGAAATATTGAATTTACGAAACCACGGGATTTCGTACTCCTAAGTCTTCGAAGCTGATGAGTCATGATCTAATTCACGGATAATGCGGTATCCCGATTTTGGCCGGGCAGATAACAGGGCCGGCGCGAGACCGTTCCGGATTCAGACCCCTGGGTACTTGCGCTGGGGGGGTACCCCTAAGGATGGATGCTGGGGACGCCCTCTCATCACTCTTCGACACCCCACGCGCCTTGCGTCGACTTTCATGAAATCTCATTCACTGTCTCCAGCCGACGCTTCAAAAGAAGATGTTCCAATTTGAAGGACTCAAATTGGATTATCCAGGGATTTGGACCCTTTTCGTACGGTTTCAAAGGTCGAATTACTGGTGCTCCGGTCTCATCAGGCACAATGACTTCCCGAATACGGCGTCCGAAAGGGCCAAATACGGTTGACCTCCGAAGAAGATTGGGAGTTGACCAGACATAATTCTGATCAATGCCGAGGGCGGTTATAGAATCTCAAAAATTAAGGTGCTCCCGCTCCATCGATGAAGACAATGTCTGAGAAACACGAGTGCGTGTCTGAAATTGGGCCGATGCTGGATTGATCACGCGTTACGAGCATCCAGATTGATACCTGGTGGATTTCGGAACGGAATTTGGGAATCCAAAGCTAACGAACTGGTAGTCGAGGATTTCGGACCATTTGGTCAACGAGAATTTTGTGATGGGTGCAGCTCGTTTAAGTGAACTACGGCCCAATTATCTCGCTCTTGGTCGAATTAGCTGCTTATCCTGACTTCAATACCGAGAATTGGGGCGGTAATTGGACTGGTTGAGTTGCGTTCCTGTCCCACCAGGATTAACGACCATCTTGAAGTGTGACACTTTGAACGATCTGGTTGTTTGGAGGTAGCCGTCAACGCGTTCATGAGAGGGAGGATCTACCGATGATCCAGTGTCCAGGGATTGGATTTACTGAGGAAAGGCGAATTAGAAGGCTGGTGTGGCGATACGACATCCGAAATGCTCAAGTTTCGCTCTGGAATTTGACTGACTTCTGGTAACAGATGGGCGGATTCTCTTCGCATCAAGGATGCAAGCGTATGAATTTGGCCTTTGGAGTCATGGTTCCGGTCCCACCAGGACGAACACATTCTGCCAGAACAACACTTGGATCGTTTTCTTGTGACATGGTCGCGTCTTTGACGTCCAAGATTGGAATGAAGAGCCAACCAAAAGGTCGATTCGAAGTCGGATCTGGTCGTGTGTGCGGACCAGAATATTGAGGGCAAGATGAAGTCCAAATTCCTCAAGGTTCGCCTCGCCATTCGAATATCTTCAAATACGGACAACCGGGAGATTGTTAGCGAGCGTTCGAGAGTTGTGAAGTCGGGGCCCAAGATTCGCGGTTTTCGGTCTCACGGGGCAGAATTCATTCGTGTCCAAAGTCCGGTCGGACCGAAATATGGTGATCCGGCGGGTGTCCGAAACAGAGCACGACTGGACTATCAGGGATTCGCCAACTTATTGAACCAGACCAACCTGCGTCCAAATAGAGGTTTCGAACGAATCTTGATTAACGATCTTCCCCAGGGGGGGTACCCCACGAATTACGGCCGCAACCTTTCCGCGTTTCGATCTCGTCCTACCGGTCGTCTAGCTCTCTTGGCTTATCTTTTGAGAACGATCCAACCCCCAATATGGTTCTTGGAGTCGCGTTGACGGGAACAGAAACGGTTAGATGCATCCTCAGTTCGAAACGCCAGTGATATACGCAATCAAAATGTCCTTGCTCCGGTCTCACCAGGAAGAACAATTATTCTTAAGGATCTGTCGCCAAGCGTTCAACGAAGTATTAGGGGTGTGGAGGCCTCGCTGGCATTTTTCGAAGGGGCTGACAGTCGAGCTTCGAGGGTCAATTTCTCAAGGATCCCGCCAAGAGGCGACTCGATTTTCTGAAACCTGAAGAACAGGATTCAAATCGCCCCTTACAAGGCAGAAACTGGCTTCCGATACGTTTCTAGATTGTGTTTCAGTGATGGAAAGTGGATGCTCCGGTCTCACCAGGGCGAACGATAAACGCGTTCCATTCTCAAGATACCGAGAATGACGCGCTGACCCTTCATTTGCAACGATTTTGAAGAGGCGAAACCTTCAGATATTTACCCTTAATCAACCTGCGCTTAGAGGCGTCGGATGCATCGCTGAGCAGTGATTGCAATTTGCCCCGAACGGACTCTTGAGTCCAAAGGCGTCAAAACACATGAACGGGTCCGATTGCTCAAATTTCAACGGCGGAGCCGCGGACATCGTGATTTTGATCCCCATCGTCTCCGTCAGGACACTGCGGTGAGGTGAACTCGGCTTGACTGGAACGGACACCTCCCTCCATGGTCTTTTTCGGAGGGTTTTTGACACCATTACTAATTAATAGGGCGCCGGTGCTGGATCTCGTGATTTCGAGGGCAAAATTCGCGAGTTGCGCCGTCAGTTGGAGTGCCTTCACTCGAATGTTCCCTACGCCTGGCAGAGGATGGCGGAACCTGGCCTCGGTCACAGTGTCGCCTGGTCCTTGGCCGACGCCTGTCTCAAGAGTCCCCGAGGATGAGAGCGAATGGACTTGTACCGATTTCACCTTGACAAAATGTCTCGGAAGAATGTGGATTACAGGTCCGCTTCCCAGGTGTCCGTCCGTGACGGAGCTCACGTAAATCGAGAGACGCTTGAGTGCCAACGGTACTTTGTCAACGAAAGTCTCTGATGGGGCGAGGACGATCGGCGAGAGTTCGACCGCGCATCAGTGGCGTGAACAGTTTGCGCGAGGACCGAGCGAGAACCGGAAGACCTCTTTCCGGCGTCCCTATCAAGTCACATTCTCGATCGCCGAATTTCTCCCCCGAATATTCATCTCAAGTCGGAGGGAGTCGGCAACCGAATTGTCAAGGACCCACTTCCTGTCGACGTTCAATCCGAGTGCTTCGAGCGAACCGAACGTCCAGACGAACAGTCGGTCGAGTTCTTCAAGACCAGGAGATCGCTCCTCTAATGACGGCAAGACGGCAGAACTGCACAAAGCGAGTTCGTACTCTCGCGCCCCCAGAAATGATGCTCGGACCACCGATAGAAGTAGGCCGCAATCTGGACGTGTCGAATGGCGCCAGGCACGAAAAAAGCACCGCTTGAAAGCGTCTACATAAATTCGACGAACACTCGCGTCGAGAACCATGAGCGCGACCAACTGAGCCTCCTCTAGGGGCCCGCCCAATCGACTGCGACTCGATTCCCAGATCGCCTGAGTACCGACGTCGGTCCTCGACATCATGCTCGGCGGTCTTTGACTGGCGTTACGAACCGAGCCAGTCCGCGTAGCCGAGCTGCCCGTCCGCACACGTCGCGTGCAGTAACGAGTCACTTTCATTTGAGAGAAGTGACACTCCACAATCGTCGACGCCCCATGACGACCAATGTTGCTGGGAGGGGACTGACCTGGCTTTCACGCTCGCTCCGATTTGCGCACAAGAGCGAAACCAATGCCGAACGTCAATCCGGCCTCTCGCGTAGTCGACATCCAACCGGAAAGCTTCCAATGCTTTCACTCAATGTGCTCGAACGGCGTTAAGACGTAACTAGCGCGCCTTACGAGTCACAGGACGTTGACGTTCGGTTCGGATTGGCCGAGGAGTGCGGTGACGATTCTTGCGCGGCGCTTGCGTAATCGGAGTGGCTGGCGAGATCCGATGTCCAAAATTGTCAGTTCGATGGTGAGTGTGGCGTGTGAGCAGTGAGCAGGCCTCCATAATTCGAGGCAAGCGAATTCGAGAGAGATTGACGAAGCTGTGTATTCGTGTGGGGGATTCGTCGCTCGCAAAGGCGAGAGATTTTGTTCCGAAGGAATAAGAGGGCCGAGTACTTGACAACGTCACCAACAATTGACTTTGCTGGTTCAGCCTTTTAGGCACTAGATCGAAACACCCCCATTAATTAGGTCTTCCGGATTGTTCGACGACGGAGGGGCCCACCTTGAGAAGATCTGTGAATCGGATTTTCAGTCGAGATGGCAGGGCCACCGAGCGATCACGGTTGCACGGCATTTTTGGGAGGAGAGTTGCAATTTGCAGCAAGGCATACTCTCCCTGAGAGTTCTCTTATCACGACTTGCCTTGTTTCGCCCAGAATTCCGCCTCTACGCAATCACTCGCCAATCACAACCATTTGACAACGGTGGGGCATTCCATTAGACCTTCATCTCGCAGGGGCGGAATTGAGGGCTGGAAGTGTTGATCACCACTGCTACGTCGGTTTGCGACGAGCAAACAAATCCGCTGCCCACAGTGACAGCGAAATCTTCGTCAAATTTGCGTGACCACTATGTACGCGCGAGTATCTCGGGCAACTCCCGGGCCGCTGAACTCGGCCGGTACCTCAACATCAACGAAACGACATTCCAGTCGGCCCCCACAGAAACAGATTCCAAAACTTCCTGTGATGAATCAAGTGTCCACGAGCACTCTCTCGCCCCAATTCTTGAAGTAAGCACTTCGAGTTTTAATGACACGTTCGATTATGTCCGCATCCCAGAACCCCAGGGCGGAGTTCAGGAATGGTGGACGCGAATCCTTAGCGGTTCCGTTTACAACTCTCAAACAGCCTCGGGCTGCCCAGCGATAGGTGAATCACTATGAAGCGTTTTTTCAAAATCATCTTGCCGGCGTTAATTCTCGGAACGTTTGCTGCGCCACTGGTCAGTATGGGCGTGGCGGCCGCATCGGGAGCAGCCTTGACGCTGGTTGTAAGTCCTTCGACCGGCTCTGCTGGCACGCTGGTTCCGGCGTCATCGATCACGTCGACGACGACAGGAGGAAAGGGACAAAGTCCGTTAGATGGCGTAATTACCTATTATGAAAAAGAATCGAGCACCGCTCCCTCAGTATGCAGCGGTAGTGGTTGGAACCAAATTGGATCACCTGTTTCACCTGGCACGGGTAGCGGCAATGGAACTCAAAACCCGAGCACTGGCTTTACACCTGTTACGGCGGGGAACTATTGGCTCTACGCCACCTACACCGGTGATACAAACAGCAATGGAGCGGCAAATACTCTCTGCCCGCCCACGTCCTCCCAGGAGATTGTCGTGGGCAAGGCCGCGACGACGTTGTCTCTCGCCGGCCCCGCTTCCGGAACAGTGGGTACCGCAATTTC
>Ga0209006_10000399_pt1 | contig 42380 bp, 40 predicted proteins | sample JacPin_JW_Ref_O2_FD_188567 | JGI IMG/M metagenome (GOLD analysis project Ga0209006, IMG submission 188567) | Forest soil microbial communities from Algoma, Ontario, Canada - Jack Pine, Ontario site 1_JW_Ref_O2 (SPAdes) (version 2) | ecosystem: Environmental > Terrestrial > Soil > Boreal... | reverse complement strand
TCGACCACGCGGTTGACCAGCGAAGCGCTGGCCTTCCTCACCGAGCGCCATCTGGCCATGCTGACCACACTGCGCGCAGACAACACGCCGCATGTCGTCGCGGTCGGCTTCACGTTCGACCCGAAGACGCACATCGCCCGCGTGATCACCTCCGGTGGGTCGCAGAAGGCGGTCAACGCGCAGCGGGGCGGTATCGCTGTGCTGAGCCAGGTGGACGGCGCGCGGTGGTTGTCGCTGGAGGGTCGGGCCAGCGTCAACACCGAATCCCATGCGGTGCGCGACGCCGAGCTGCGCTACGCGCAGCGCTATCGCACACCGCGGGAGAACCCGAAGCGGGTCGTCATCGAAATTCACGTCGAACGAGTGCTGGGGTCGTCGGACCTGCTGGACCGCGGCTAGAGCGGCACCACGGTCAGCTCGTGCGGCCGGTGGTTGACGGGCTCAGCGCCGTAGGGCGTGACGACCACGATGTCCTCGATGCGCGCGCCCCACTTCCCCGGGAAATAGATACCCGGTTCGACGCTGAACGCCATGCCCTGCCGCAACGGCAACCGGTTACCCGCCACGATGTACGGCTCCTCGTGCACGGAGAGGCCGATGCCGTGACCGGTGCGGTGCACGAACGCGTCAGCCAACCCCGCCTGGGCCAGCACGCCCCGCGCCACGGTGTCCACTTGCTCGGCCGTGACACCCGGCCGCACCGCCGCGACCGCCGCCTGCTGTGCACGTTGGAGTATGGAATACTGTTGCGCCACTTTAGGATCCGGCTCACCCAGACTATAGGTTCGGGTGCAGTCCGAATGATATCCCGGTTCGTAGGCGCCCCCGATGTCGACGACCACGATGTCACCGGCCTGCAACACGCGCTCCGAGCAGTCGTGGTGTGGATCGGCGCCGTGCGGACCCGACCCCACGATGATGAACGCGACGCCTGAATGTCCTTCCGCCACGATCGCCTTGGCGATGTCCGCGGCGACGTCGGCTTCGGTCCGGCCGGGTGCCAGGAAGTCCGGCACCCGCGCGTGCACTCGATCGATCGCCGCCCCGGCCTTGCGGAGGGCATCGATCTCGCTGTGGTCCTTGATCATCCGCAGCTGCCGCAACACATTGGTCGCGAGCACAGGCGTAACGCCCAGCAAATGGGTAAGTGGCAGCAAGTGCAGAGCCGGCATGGAGTCCGTGACCGCCGTCGCGACAGGCGCGCCTCCCAGCGCATCGGCCACCAGCCGGTATGGATCTTCCCCGTCGGTCCAATCGCGCACCGCCAGCCCCAGTTCCGCCACCGCGGAGTCCTTCAACGACGCCAGCTCCAGCCGCGGCACGACAACCGTCGCCGCGCGGGCCGCCGGCAGCACCAACGCGGTGAGCCGCTCAAAGGTCTGCGCACGCGAGCCGACCAGATACCGCAGGTCGTAGCCTGGGGTGACGATCAAGCCAGCCAACCCGGCCGCCGCGGTCGCCGTTGAGGCCTCGTGCAGCCGGCGAGCGTAGATGTCGACGCTGAACCTCGAACTCACGGCGTCAACGCTAACGCCCGAGGCGGCTGGCAGGATGACGACATGCCCGCTCCCCTGCTGCTGCTGGACGGCGCGAGCATGTGGTTCCGCTCGTTCTACGGCGTGCCCTCGTCGATCACCTCGCCGGACGGCCGACCCGTCAACGCTCTGCGCGGCTTTCTCGACGCGGTCGCGACGCTGGTCACCCGCGAGCGGCCCGGCAGGCTCGTCGTGTGCCTCGACCTCGACTGGCGGCCCCAGTTCCGGGTGGACCTGGTGCCGTCCTACAAGGCCCACCGGGTCGCCGGCGCCAACCCGGACGGCGAGGTCGACGTCGAAGAGGTGCCAGACGACCTGACACCGCAGGTCGACTGGATCCTCGACGTTCTCGACGCGTTCGGCATCGCCACCGCCGGCGCGCCCGGCTACGAGGCCGACGACGTGCTCGGCACGTTGGCGGCGCGCGAGCGCACCGATCCGGTGGTCGTCGTCAGTGGGGACCGCGACCTTCTGCAAGTCGTCGCCGACGAACCGGTTCCGGTCAAGGTGTTGTACCTGGGCCGCGGCCTGTCGAAAGCGACGATGTTCGGCCCGGCCGAGGTGGCCGAACGCTACGGGGTGCCGGCGCACCGCGCGGGACCCGCCTATGCCGAGCTGGCACTGCTGCGTGGCGACCCGTCCGATGGGTTACCCGGCGTCGCGGGCATCGGCGAGAAGAGCGCGATGACGCTGCTGGGTCAGTACGGCTCACTGGAACGCATCCTCAACGCAGCCGACGACCCGAAATCCAAGCTGTCCAAGACATTCCGCACGAAGTTGCTGTCTGCACGGGTCTACGTGGACGCCGCGCTCCCAGTGGTGCGGGTGGCCACCGACGCCCCGGTGACGCTGTCGAGGGAGACGGACCTCCTGCCACTGTCCGCGGCCGACCCTCAGCGGGTGGCCGAGTTGGCCGGGCAACACGGCATCGACTCGTCGATCGGCCGACTGCAGAAGGCGTTGGACGCTCTGCCCGCGAACTGACTACTTGGGTCTACTTGGGTCGGCCAACCTCGTAGGTGCCGCTGTTGTCCTGGAACGTCACGGTCACCTGCTTGTGCTGACCGTCGACGCTGACATCGCAGGTGAACGTGTCGCCCTTTTTCACGGTCGGGTTCTGGCCGTTGTTGCATTTGACGTTGTCGGCCGACTTCACGCCGTAACCGTTGGTCTGGTCGGTCAGGATCTGCTGCACCCCAGACTGCGCCTTGTTCACGTCGAGCTTCGTCGTGACAAAGAAGCCCGGCTTCCAGAAGCCCATGACGAGGACGGCGGCGACGATGATCACAGCGAGCACACCGACGACGCCGCCGACTATCGCCAGCGAACTCCTCGAGCCCTTGCCCGGCGCGGCGGCTTCCCCGTACTGAGCGCCCGGAGGGGCGTACGGCGGCGGCTGACCGTATCCCTCGGCCGTCGGGTACTGCTGCCCGTACGAACCCGGCTGGAACTGCCCCGGCTGGCCGTACTGGGTGGCCTGCTGGCTGAACTCCTGGCCCTGCTGGGGGTACTGCGGCGCGCCCGGATACGGCTGCGGCTGCCCGTACTGCGTCGGCGCATACGCGGGCGGATGCCAGCCCGCCTGAGCGGTCGGTTCCTCCGGGGCAGGCGGTGGCTGCAGGCCGGCCTGGGCAGTCTGCTCCTCCGAAGCCGGCGGCTGCTGTGCCGACTGGTCCGACGGCCACTGCTGATTGGGATCCTGCCCCTGAGGTCCGCTCATCGTGCTTCAGTTCTCCTACTCGTCGCAATCGTGTGCCACCGTAGCGTTGTCTTCTGCTCTTCGCGCAAGCTCATCGCTCGCCCCACCCTACCCGCCATCAACAGCGACAACGCCGCGCCGAATGTCGTCGATCGCGCGTTTCGCCGAGTTGCGCAACCCGTTGTCCGTTGCGGCGTTCCGGATCTGGTCCAGCATGTCGACGACCTGACGACACCAGCGCACGAAATCGCCCGCAGGCAGCGGCGTCCCGGTGCCGGTGACCCCGGAGGCCTCAAGCGCCGCGGCCAGGTCACCCGTGGTCACCCAGCGGTACACCGCGGTCACAAACCCCTCGTCGGGTTCGCGGCTCAGGTTGAGGCGATGCCGATGCTCGTCGGCGCGCAGGACGGCCGACAACCGCCGGGTCTCCGCCAGCGCCCGCCGCAGCGGTGCGGTCGGGATCTCGGCTGCACGCGGCGCGGGCCCGTCGGAGCCCCGGGTCTCGTACACCACGGCCGACACCACTGAAGCCAGCTCGGCGGGCCCCAGGTTACGCCAGAGCCCGCCACGCAGGCACTCGGCCACCAAAAGATCGCTCTCCGAATAGATTCGAGCCAGCAGCTGCCCATCGTCGGTCACGTGCAGCGCACCCTTAGATCTCTCCTCGATGAACCGCCGCTCGGTGAGCAGGCCGACGATCCGGTCGAAGGTGCGCGCCAGCGAGTTGGTGGCCGCCGCGACCTTGCCGCGCAGCTGGTCGATCTCCCGCTCAAGTCGCAGGTATCGCTCCGCGATGCGGACTTTGGCCTCCCGGTCGGCGATCGGGTGCGCCGGATGGTGTCGTAGTTCGTCCCGCAGCGCCCGCAGTTCTGGTTCCGCGTCCGGCTCGTTGCGGCGGCCGCCCTTGCGGCTCTGGACCGTCAGACCCGCCGCCGCGGACCGCAGTGCCGACGCCATGTCGCGGCGCACCCGGGGCTGGCGGTGTTCGACACGCTTGGGCAGCGTCATCGAGCCCAGCGGCGCCGCGCTGTCCGAGTAATCCGCCGACGAAATCCTCCCGGCCCAGCGGTTTTCGGTCAGCACGAGGGGGCGCGGGTCGGTGGAGTCGCGGTCGGCCTCCAGCACCACGGCCAGCCCACCTCGCTTGCCGCGCGTGATCGAGATGATGTCACCGCGTCGCAACGACGACAGCGCCTCGTTGGCCAGCTGCCGACGGTGCAGCCGCGACGACCGTGCCTGCGCCCGTTCCCGTTCGCTGAGCTTCGCGCGCAGCCGCGCATAGCTGATCAGGGCTTCGGCTGTCTGCTCTTCGCCGGCATCATCGCTGAGTTCGGCGGCGACCTGCTGCATCAGCTGCTCATTGCGGCTGATCGCGCGGACCAGCCCGGCCACCGACCGGTCGGCCTGGTACTGCGCGAAAGAGCGTTCCAACAATTCATGGGCCTGGTCGGGCCCCATCTGGTGAACGAGGTTGATCGTCATGTTGTACGACGGCACGAACGAACTTCGAAGTGGGAACGTGCGCGTCGAGGCGAGCCCCGCGACCTCGGCGGGGTCGACATCGGGTTGCCACAGCACCACCGCGTGACCCTCGACATCGATCCCGCGGCGCCCGGCCCGACCGGTCAGCTGGGTGTACTCACCGGGTGTCAGCGGAACGTGCTGCTCGCCGTTGAACTTCACGAGACGCTCCAGCACCACCGTGCGGGCCGGCATGTTGATGCCGAGCGCCAGCGTTTCAGTGGCGTAGACGACCTTGGTCAGGCCCGCGGTGAACAGCTCCTCGACCGTGTGCCGGAAGATCGGCAGCATTCCGGCATGGTGCGCGGCGACCCCACGCAGCAGTCCCTCCCGCCATTCGTAGTAGCCCAGCACCATCAGGTCGCTGTCGGACAGGTCGGCGGTGCGCCGGTCGATGACTTCGGCGATCCGATCGCGTTCGTCGTCGTCGGTCAGCCGCAGTGCCGACCGCAGGCACTGGGCCACCGCGGCGTCGCAGCCCGCGCGGGAGAAGACGAACACGATCGCAGGCAGCAACGCGCTGTGGTCGAGCACCGAGACCACTTCGTAGCGCGACGGCGTCCGATAGAGCCGTGGCCGCGAACCACGGCCACGGCCGTGTGGGGCGGCGTCGAGCAGCCTGTCGGCCTCCCGCCGGTTGGTGATGTGGCGCAACAACTCCGGATTGACCAGGCTGCCGCGCCCAGCGTCATCCGGCCCGCCGCCACTGGAGTAGTCGAAGAGATCGAACAGCCGCTTGCCGACCATCATGTGCTGCCATAGCGGGACCGGCCGCTGCTCGTCGACGACGACGGTCGTGTCGCCGCGCACCGTTTGAATCCACCCGCCGAACTCCTCGGCGTTGGAGACCGTTGCTGACAGGCTCACCAGGCGCACCTCTTCGGGCAGGTGCAAGATGACCTCTTCCCACACCGCCCCGCGCATCCGGTCGGCGAGGAAGTGCACCTCGTCCATCACCACATACGAAAGGCCTTCCAGCGCATCGGAATCCGCGTACAACATGTTGCGCAGCACCTCGGTGGTCATCACGACCACGGGTGCGCCCGAGTTGATCGACACATCGCCGGTGAGCAATCCGATCTTCTCCGGGCCGTAGCGGGCGACCAGATCGGTGTGCTTCTGATTGCTCAGCGCCTTGATCGGGGTGGTGTAGAAGCACTTGCGGCCCGCTTCGAGCGCGAGATGGACCGCGAACTCCCCAACCACCGTCTTGCCGGCGCCGGTGGGCGCGCACACCAGCACACCGTGCCCGGCTTCCAGTGCCGAGCAGGCATGCGCCTGGAACGAGTCGAGCGTGAACGGCAGGACCGCAGAGAACCTCTGAAGCTCGCCGCTGGTGGCGCTCGTTGTCATGTCGCCCTTACGTGGCGTCCAACGGCACCGACGAGGGTGGTGGCACCGTCGACGGTGGCTCGATCGGCGCGGCTTCATCGTCGGAGACCGCCCAGCCCGCGGCGGCCTGCCGTTTGGCCTTGCGCTTGTCGTGTATCCGTGCGACCTGAATCGCCACCTCAAGCAGCATGGTCAGAGCAAGCCCCAGCACGATCATCGAGAACGGATCGGATCCCGGCGTCGCGAACGCCGCGAAGACGAACATCCCGAAGATCAGCCCGCGCCGCCACGACTTCAACTTGGCGTAGCTGACCATGCCGATCAGGTTGAGCATGATGATCAGCAGCGGGAACTCGAAGCTGACCCCGAAGACCAGCAGCAGGTTGATCAGGAAGCCGAAATATCGCTCACCGGACAGCGCGGTCACCTGGACGTTGCTGCCGACGGTCAGCAGGAAGTGCAGCGCCTTGGACAGCACGATGTAGGCGAGCACGGCGCCGGCGACGAAGAGCAGCGCCGCAAAGGACACGAACAGCACCGCGAACCGGCGCTCGTTCTTGTACAGCCCCGGCGTGATGAACGCCCAGAGCTCGTAGAGCCACACCGGACAGGCCAGCACCACGCCAGCGGTCAGGCCGACCTTGAACCGCAGCATGAACTGGTCGAACGGCGCGGTAGCAAGCAGGCGACAACCGCCGTCGGCGGTGATGTCGGCGCGGGCGGACGCCGGCAGTGAGCAGTACGGATGACGCAGCCACTCGCCGAGGCTCTCCATGCCGTACAACCCGTGGCTGTACCAGAAGAAACCGAAGATCGTCGTGACCGAAACCGCCGCCATCGAGATCAGCAACCGGGTGCGCAGTTCGCGGAGATGATCGACGAGCGACATCGTCCCGTCGGGATTGACACGACTACGACGACGGCGTGGGTCGAGCCGGCGCAGGAAACCGGGAGTCTTCACAGGCGGTTTTCAGTGGTGCCGCGGTGCGCGGCGGATGGTGCCGGCGAGGCGCGCCTCAGGCCGGCCGGGCGTCGGTAGGCTTCTCGTCGGGAGCCGGCGTGTCGACCCGCTCGGATTGCACAGGGTTGGGCTTAGTCGGAGGGGGATCCTCCGGCTTGCCCTCATGCTGCAACTCGCGAATCTCCGACTTGAAGATCCGCATCGACTTTCCGAGTGAGCGCGCGGCGTCGGGCAGCCTCCTCGAACCAAACACCAAAATCCCCAGCACGAGCAGGATGATCAGATGCCACGGTTGCAGACCGTTCCACATGGCTTACCTCCAGACGTCACTTTGATGCTACCGCAGCCCCGTACGCAACCAGCGCAGCAGAAGCGCTGCGTTGCACCCGCTCGCCCAGGGAACTCGGCGCCAACACCCGCACCGCCGCCCCGAATCCAAGCACCACCCGTGCGATCCACTCCTCCGATGCGTATGTCATCTCCGCCTCGCAGGAGCCGTCGGGCAATTCCCGCAGCATGCGCATCGGGAAGTAGTCGAACATCCAGGTCGCACCCGGCGCGATGTGCAGCGTCGCCGACGGCAGAGACGGATCGGCATCGAACAACGACGTGTCGGGTCCTGCCTCAACGGCCGGGGGTGGCGGCGCCGACGGCTCGTCGAGCACCTCGGCCGCGTCAATGCGGTCGAATCTGAACAGCCGCACACCCTCGGCGTTGCGGCACCACGCCTCCAGATAGCTCTGATCGCCCACGAACACGATCCGGATCGGGTCGACGATGCGCTGTGACGACGTGTCGCGTGAGGCCGAGTAGTACTCGATCGACACGGCCCTGTGACGTCGGACGGCCTCGCGGACTGCCGCCGCGGCGGGACTTTCCGCCACCGCCTCCGAGTGGGGGTCCCCCTGCGGCTCCCCCGCGGCCGACTCGATCTTCGCGATCGCACTGCGCGCGGCCTGCGGGTCGACCATGCCGGGCACCTCCTGAAGCGCCCGAAGCGCGACCAGCACGGCCGTTGCCTCCGGCGAGGTCAGCCGCAACGGCCGGTCCATCCCGGCCGAGAAGGTCACCTCGATGCTTTCTTCTGAGAACGACAGGTCGATCAGGTCACCGGGGCCGTATCCGGGCAGCCCGCACATCCACAGCTGGTTGAGATCGGTCATCAGCTGCTTGGTGCTCACCCCGAGGGCGACGGCCGCCTCGGGTGCGCTGATCCCCGGGTTGGCCTGGAAGTACGGCACCATGTTCAGCAGCCGTACCAGCCGCGTGGACAGCTGGTTCATCCGGAGACCGCCTGCGCCCGCAGCCGCGCGAGGACCTCGTCGCGCAGCGATTCCGGCTCCAGCACCACGGCGTCGGCGCCGTATCCGGCGACCTCCCGGGCCAGCCGATCCGTCGAGCCGATGTCGATCGCCACCACGTCGCCGTCGCGCCCGCGCAACGTCATCTTCTCGACCACCGTGCCCGCGCGCCGCAGCGCCGTCGCACGGTCGGAGGCCACCCAAACCCGCGCCTCAATGCCGGTCGGGGCCTCGCCGACAACTTTTGCCACGATGTCGCGCAGGTCGGCATCGTCGGGCTTGCGCACACTGCCGACGGGGCCGATCGTGGTCACCTCAGCGCCGAACCGCGACAACCGGAACGTTCGGACCGCATCGCGATCGCGGTCCCTGCCGACCAGGTACCACCGGCCACGGTCGGTCACCACGCCCCACGGTTCGACCGTGCGAGTGCTATACGGCTCGATCCGCGACGAGCGGTGCTGAAACTGCACGGCCTGGCCGGAATCGATGGCGTTCAACAGGATTGGAAGCAGCGACTCGGACCCGCGGATGCCGGGCAGGGCGGATGCCGACGGGATGGCCACGCTGACGTCGGCGGCATCGACGTCGACGCCTGCCGCCCGTAGCTTCAGCAGCGCGCCCTGGGTAGCCGTGATGAGTTCCGGTGATTGCCACAGCTGCACCGCGACGGCGACGGCCGCGGCCTCGTCGGCGGTCAGCGAAATGTCGGGCAGTGCATAGGCGTCCCGCTTGATCCGGTAGCCCTCGGCGGAATCGAGCCGCGACACCCGACCGGTCTCCAGCGGGATGCCCAGATCGCGAAGTTCGTTCTTGTCGCGCTCGAACATTCGGCTGAACGCGTCATCGGTCGAGCAGTCCGCGTAGCCGGCGACGACCCGGCGGATCCGTTCTGCGGTGATGTAGGTGCGGGTGGACAGCAGCGCGATGACGAGGTTCATCAACCGTTCGACTTTGGAGATCCCCACCGCACCAGGGTAGGTGCTCACATGCTCGCGATCAGACGCTTAACACGCTCGTCGACAGACCGGAACGGGTCCTTGCACAGCACGGTCCGCTGCGCCTGGTCGTTGAGCTTCAGATGCACCCAGTCAACCGTGAAGTCCCGGCCGGCCTCCTGGGCGGCGCTGATGAATTCACCGCGCAGCTTGGCACGCGTCGTCTGTGGAGGCGTGTCGACCGCCTCTTCGATTTCCTCGTCGGTGGTGATCCGCGCGGCCAGGCCCTTACGCTGCAGCAGGTCGAAGACGCCGCGGCCGCGCTTGATGTCGTGGTAGGCCAAGTCCAGCTGGGCGATCTTGGGGTCCGAGAGCTCCAGGTTGGACCTGTCCTCGTAGCGCTGGAACAGCTTGCGCTTGATCACCCAGTCGATCTCGGTGTCGACCTTGGCGAAGTCCTGGCTCTCCACCGCGTCGAGTTGTCGGCCCCACAGGTCGACGACCTGCTCGATCTGCGCGTTGGGTTCGCGGGTCTGCAAGTGTTCCACCGCGCGTGCGTGGTACTCGCGCTGGATGTCCAGGGCGCTGGCCTGGCGCCCGCCCGCAAGGCGCACGGGACGACGGCCGGTGAGGTCGTGGCTGACCTCGCGGATCGCGCGGATGGGGTTGTCCAGCGAGAAGTCGCGGAACGCGACCCCGGATTCGATCATTTCAAGGACGAGCGCCGCGCTGCCGACCTTCACCATCGTCGTGGCCTCGCACATGTTCGAGTCCCCGACGATCACGTGCAGGCGGCGGTATTTCTCAGCGTCGGCGTGCGGCTCGTCACGGGTGTTGATGATCGGCCTGCTGCGGGTGGTGGCCGATGAGACGCCCTCCCAGATGTGCTCGGCGCGCTGGCTCAGGCAGAACGTCGCCGCCTTGGGCGTCTGCAGCACCTTGCCCGCGCCACAGATCAGCTGGCGGGTGACCAGGAACGGCAGCAGCACGTCGGAGATCCGGGAGAACTCGCCAGCGCGGACGATCAGGTAGTTCTCGTGGCAACCGTAAGAGTTGCCCGCCGAGTCGGTGTTGTTCTTGAACAGGTAGATGTCGCCGCCGATGCCCTCGTCGGCGAGCCGCTGCTCGGCGTCGATCAGCAGGTCTTCGAGAACCCGCTCGCCCGCGCGGTCGTGGGTGACCAGCTGAATCAGGCTGTCGCACTCCGCGGTGGCGTACTCGGGGTGGCTGCCGACATCGAGGTACAGGCGCGCGCCATTACGCAGGAAGACGTTCGAGCTGCGGCCCCACGACACCACACGGCGGAACAAGTAGCGCGCGACCTCGTCCGGACTGAGCCGGCGGTGGCCGTGGAACGTGCAGGTGACACCGAATTCGGTCTCGATTCCCATGATCCGACGCTGCACCCAATCGAGGGTACTGGTTACGCGCGCACGCCGACGCGCGACACCGTTATCTACGAGGGACCGGCACATCCGCCCGCGTCCCGTTCGGCCGCCTCGACGCCTGACCTGCGATCGCCCCGAGCGAAAGGCGTCACCCAGACTTCGGCAGAAGCGACTCCAGGGCGGACCCGGTGATCCGACGGAACGCCCGGCGGGGCCGGCTCTGGTCGAGGATCGCCACCTCGAGCGTGGAAACACCGAGCGTGTGCGGCTCCGCAGAGCCCGACCCGTTGGTGCTGGTGCCTGTCTCGAGCGCCTCCACTGCGATGCCGACCGCCTCGGCAAGCGTGGCGTTCTCGCGATACGAGTCCTTCAGCGCGGTGACGATCGGGTCGATTGTTCCGCCCATCACCACGTAATGCGGCTCGTCGTTGATCGACCCGTCGTAAGTGATCCGGTACAGCTCAGGTGGTTTCGTCTCGCCAAAGTGCGCGACCTCGGCCACGCACAGCTCGACCTCGTACGGCTTGGCCTGCTCGGTGAAGATCGTGCCGAGCGTCTGCGCGTACACGTTGGCCAGCTGGCGGCCCGTCACGTCGCGACGGTCGTAGGCATAGCCGCGGGTGTCGGCGAACTGGATGCCGCCGCGGCGCAGGTTGTCGAACTCGTTGAACCGGCCGACGGCGGCGAAACCCACCCGGTCGTACAGCTCGCTGACCTTCTGCAGCGATCGTGACGGGTTCTCCGCGACGAACAGCACACCGCCGGCGTACGCGAGCGCGACCACGCTGCGGCCCCTGGCGATGCCCTTACGCGCGAGCTCGGAACGCTCGCGCATCGCCTGCTCGGGCGAGATGAAGTATGGGAAGGTCACGGGCCGCCCCGGGCGTCGGTGGGTTCGCTGTTATCGGAGCGCGAAGCCCTGCTCCGGGAACGGTTTTCGATGATTTCGCCGGCCAGTTCCGCGATCCGCGCCTCGGGCGCCTCGACGGCGCCGTCGGCGCTGATCGTCACCGCGGTCGGGTAGATGCCGCGAACCAGGTCCGGACCGCCGGTGGCCGAATCGTCATCGGCGGCGTCGTAGAGGCTTTCCACCGCCACCCGCAGCGCCGAATCCTCGTCGACCACTTGGGGATACAGCTTCTTGATCGAGGAGCGGGCGAACAGCGAGCCGGAGCCCACCGATTGGTAGCCCTCTTCTTCGACGTTCCAGCCGCCTGCCGCGTCGAACGACACGATCTTCCCTGGCGACTCGGGGTTGGGATCGTCGATGTCGTACCCGACCAGCAGCGGAAGTGCCACCAGGCCCTGCAGCGCCGCTCCGAGGTTGCCGCGCACCATGATCGCGAGCCGGTTGACCTTGCCTGCGAAGGTCAGCGGCACGCCTTCGAGCTTCTCGTAGTGCTCCAGTTCGACGGCGTAGAGCCGGGCGAACTCAACCGCAATCGCCGCGGTGCCTGCGATGCCCGTCGCGGTGTAGTCGTCGGTGATGTACACCTTCTTCACATCGCGGCTCGCGATCACGTTGCCCTGAGTGGCACGGCGGTCGCCGGCGATCACCACGCCGCCGGGAAAGTTCAACGCGACGATCGTGGTGCCGTGCGCCAACTGAGCACCGGCGGCGATGCCGGCGTCACCGGCTCCACCGACAGGAAGAAGCTGCGGCGCCTGCCGGCGCAGATAATCAGAGAAGGACGACAGGTCCACTGGTGCGGATGACACTCCGGAAACGGGATTGGGGATGGCCGACGGTTCGCGATGCGGCCAGGTCACTGTCCGCCCTTTTGGACGTACGCGCGCACGAAGTCCTCGGCGTTCTCTTCAAGCACGTCGTCGATCTCGTCCAGCAGGTCGTCGGTGTCCTCGGTCAGCTTTTCGCGACGCTCCTGCCCGGCCCCCGCGTTGCCGGTGAGGTCGTCGTCGTCGCCGCCACCTCCGCCACGCTTGGTCTGCTCCTGAGCCATCGCTGCCTCCTGCGTCGTCATCGGCGGCCTCACGACCACCGGTCCTTCTACCCTACCGGTCAGCGCAGGAATTGCCGGGCATCAGCGGCGGAGGGCAGAAACAAAGCGACGGGAATCGGTCACGTCGTGGTGAGCTGATCCACAAGTTCCGCAGCCGTTCTTGCGGACTCCAGCAACGCGCCGACGTGGGCCTTGCTGCCACGCAGCGGTTCGAGTGTGGGAATGCGCACCAGCGAGTCGCCGCCAAGGTCGAAGATCACCGAATCCCAGCTCGCTGCGGCGATGTCGGCGCCGAACCGCCGCAGGCATTCGCCGCGGAAGTAGGCACGCGTGTCGGTGGGTGGATTCTCCACCGCGTCGAGCACCTGCTGCTCGGTGACCAGCCGTTTCATCGACCCGCGGGCCACCAGCCGGTTGTATAGGCCCTTGTCGAGCCGAACGTCCGAGTACTGCAGGTCGACGAGGTGCAGGCGCGGCGCCGACCAGCTCAGGTTCTCCCGCTGCCGGAAGCCGTCGAGCAGGCGAAGCTTGGCCGGCCAGTCCAGCAGATCGGCGCACTCCATCGGGTCGCGCTCAAGCAAATCCAGCGCATTTGCCCAGGTCTGCACGATGTCGGCGGCCCGAGGGTCGGCGTCGCGGCTGTCCACCAGCTTGGCCACCCGGTCCAGATAAATGCGTTGCAGCGCCAGACCCGTCAGCTCGCGCCCATCGGCAAGGGCCACCGTGACCCGCAGCGTCGGATCACGGCTGATCACATGCACCGCGTGCACCGGCCGCGCCAACGCCAAGTCCGACAGGTCGATGCCTTCTTCGATCAGATCGAGCACCAGCGCGGTCGTGCCGAGCTTGAGATACGTCGACATCTCGGCCAGGTTCGCGTCGCCGATGATCACGTGCAGCCGCCGGTACTTGTCGGCGTCGGCGTGCGGCTCGTCGCGGGTGTTGATGATGCCGCGCTTCAGCGTGGTCTCCAGCCCGACCTCGACTTCGATGTAGTCGGCGCGCTGCGACAGCTGAAACCCTGGTTCGTCGCCGGCCGGCCCGATCCCGACGCGCCCCGACCCGACGATCACCTGCCGCGACACCAGGAACGGTGTCAGCCCGCTGATCACCGCGGAGAACGGGGTCTGCCGCGACATCAGGTAGTTCTCGTGCGAGCCGTAGGACGCGCCCTTGCCGTCGACGTTGTTCTTGTAGAGCTGCAGTTTCGCGGCACCCGGCACGCTGGCGACGTGCCGCGCGGCGGCTTCCATCACGCGCTCGCCTGCCTTGTCCCACACGACCGCGTCCAGCGGGTCGGTGCATTCGGGCGCCGAATACTCCGGGTGCGCGTGATCGACGTACAGCCGGGCGCCGTTGGTCAGAATCATGTTGGCCGCACCGACCTCGTCGGCGTCGACGATCGGCGGTGGACCCGCGGAGCGGGAAAGGTCGAACCCCCGGGCATCGCGCAGCGGCGACTCCACTTCGTAGTCCCACCGCGTGCGCTTGGCGCGCTGAATCCCCGCGGCGGCGGCGTAGGCCAGCACCGCCTGCGTGGACGTCAGGATCGGATTCGCGGTCGGGTCGGACGGCGACGAAATGCCGTACTCGACCTCGGTCCCGATGATCCGCTGCATGACCTCACCCTATGCGACGTGCGAATCTTGTTCGCAGGCGATGATGTTCCCCATGCAGACGCCCGATGCCACCCGCCGCGCCGCCGAGCGATGGTTCCTCGACAACGGGTTGCCGTCTGTCGTGACACGGCGAGCCAGGTGGCGCGGGCTGTGGCCCCGCTCCGCTCCGGTGCTCACGGGCTGCGCGGCGCTGATGGTGGTCGAGCTGGTGATCTACCTGCTCGTAGGCAACGATCACGTCGACATCGACCGCGAGCCCACGCCCGTCGAATGGATCGTGCTGGCCGTGCTCGTGTTGTCGGTGCCGTTCGTCATCGTCACCGGCTGGCTGGTGTCCCGGCTGCGCAGTACCAGGGCCCGGTTCGTCGCCTCCACCGTCGCCGCCGCGGTGGCACTGGTGAGCGACGCGCTCGACGGCGGCGTCACCGATGTGGCAGGCACGGCGCTCGGCCTGCTGATCGTTCCGCTGCTGACCGCGACGGGACTCGGCTCGGTGCTGGGCTGGGCGACTCGGCTCGCGGTATCGCAGTTCGGGTTGGTCGGGCAGTTGATGCTGCGGGCGCTGCCGGTGGTGTTGCTGACCGTGCTGGTGTTCTTCAACTCCCCTGTCTGGCTGATGGCCGCGTCGGTGGGCCGCGGCCGGTTGTGGTCGGCGCTGTTGTTCTTGGGCGCGATCGCAGCGGTGTTCCTTGCGGGGAGCACCCTCGAGCGCATCCGACCGATGCTGAAGCACCCGAGCCCACCCGCGGACCAGACACCCGCGTTGGCGGGGACCCCGTTCGCGTCGATGCCCGACCCCGCGGGCGCCGACCCGTTGAAGCGCCGCGAGCGGTTCAATGTGGCGTTCGTGTTGATCATGTCCCAGTTGGTTCAAGTGCTCACCGTGGCCGTGGTCACCTCGCTGATCTTCTTCGTGCTGGGTCTGATTCTGCTCAATCCCCAGTTGCTCGAGGCGTGGACGCGCAACGGTACGACCGACGGACAGTTGCTGGGGATGACGATCCCGGTGCCGAACGCGCTGATTCAGGTCACGTTGTTTCTCGGCGCGCTGACGTTCATGTACCTCAGCGCGCGCGCCGTCAGCGACAGTGAGTACCGGTCGCTCTTCCTGGATCCGCTGATCGATGGGCTGCGGCTGACATTGGTCGCGCGCAACCGGTATCGTGCGATCATCGCCGCCAAGCACGCGCCTGAACCAGCCGCCGACGTGTTCGGGATGCGTTACGGCGAGGTGCTTCTCGTGCGCCTTTCAGACTCGGGGCCCGAGGCCACCGTGTACAACACCTTCCCTCTCAACGACTGTCCGGCGGAGCTGTGGTCCAAGCTCGACACCACGGCCATCGCCAGTCAGAACGACGCACAACTGGCCCTGCTCAACGGACCCCGCTACTGGTTGATGAGCAGCATCGACAAGGTTGCCCAGGGTGCGCCGGTAAAGAAGACCTTCGGCGGCATCGAGATGCTGCGGCAGGCCACGGTCCAGCTGTCCTCGATGAACCCGGCGCCCTACACCGTCAACCGGGTCAGCCGCAACACCGTCTTCACCTTCGACGCCGGCCGGCCGGTCTTCGAGCTGATCGATCCCGACGGCCGACGCTGGGTGATGCAAACGTGGAGTCAGACAGTCGATCCCGCCCTGTCCCTGAACGACCTCCCGAGGCTCGCGAGCCGACTCAACCTACCCACGGGATGGACCTACGAGTCGCACACGCTTAACAGCCCGCTGCGAGTGGACACCACAACACAAGCCGCCCACGTCACCCAGGACGACCTCGCGAACAGCTACTCGCTTCAGACGTCCTGACCTACAGGTACTGGCCCAGGTTAGACTCGGTGTCAATCGCCCGGCTGGCACTCGACGACTTGCCGGTGACCAGCGTGCGGATGTAGACGATCCGTTCGCCCTTCTTGCCCGAGATCCGTGCCCAGTCATCGGGATTCGTGGTGTTGGGCAGGTCCTCGTTCTCGGCGAACTCGTCGACGATCGAGTCGAGTAGGTGCTGAATGCGCAGACCTCGCTGCCCGGTCTCCAGCACCGACTTGATCGCGTACTTCTTGGCGCGATCCACGACGTTCTGGATCATCGCCCCGGAGTTGAAGTCCTTGAAGTACATGACTTCCTTGTCCCCGTTGGCGTAGGTGACCTCCAGGAAGCGGTTGTCGTCGATCTCGGCGTACATGCGGTCGACGACCTTCACGATCATCGCCTGGATGCAGGCCGTGCGGTCGCCGTCGAACTCCGCAAGGTCGTCGGCGTTCACCGGCAGGTTCTCGGTGAGGTACTTGCTGTAGATGTCCTGGGCCGCTTCGGCATCCGGCCGCTCGATCTTGATCTTGACGTCCAATCGGCCGGGCCGCAGGATCGCCGGGTCGATCATGTCCTCGCGGTTGGAGGCGCCGATGACGATGACGTTCTCGAGGCCCTCGACGCCGTCGATCTCGGAGAGCAACTGCGGCACAACCGTGGTCTCCACGTCCGAGCTCACCCCGGTGCCGCGGGTGCGGAAGATCGAGTCCATCTCGTCGAAGAACACGATCACCGGCGTGCCTTCGGACGCCTTTTCGCGGGCCCGCTGGAAGATCAGCCTGATGTGCCGCTCGGTTTCGCCGACGAACTTGTTGAGCAGCTCCGGGCCTTTGATGTTGAGGAAGTACGACTTCGCCTCACGGGAGTCGTCGCCGCGCACCTCGGCCATCTTCTTGGCCAGCGAGTTGGCCACCGCCTTGGCGATCAGCGTCTTGCCGCAACCGGGCGGCCCGTAGAGCAGCACACCCTTCGGCGGCCTGAGCAGATACTCGCGGTAGAGCTCCTTATGCAGGAACGGCAGCTCGACCGCGTCGCGGATCTGCTCGATCTGGCGGGTCAGCCCGCCGATGTCGTTGTAGCTGACGTCGGGCACCTCTTCGAGCACGAGGTCCTCGACCTCGGCCTTGGGGATGCGTTCGAAGGCATACCCGGCCTTGGTGTCGACCAGCAGCGAGTCCCCGGGCCGCAGTCTGCGGGGCCGGTCGAGGTCGTCGAACACATCGGCAACCTCGGGCGCCATGTCCTCGACGGCCAGCAGCGGCTCGGCCAGCCACACGATGCGCTCCTCATCGGCGTGACCCACGACGAGCGCGCGGTGCCCGTCGGAGAGGATCTCGCGCAGCGTGCTGATCTCACCGACCGCCTCGAAATGGCCGGCCTCGACGACCGTGAGAGCTTCGTTCAGCCGGACCGTCTGGCCCTGCTTGAGCGACTGGACCTCGATGTTCGGAGAGCAGGTGAGCCGCATCTTGCGACCCGACGTGAACACGTCAACCGTGTCGTCATCCTGAACCGAGAGCAAGACGCCGTATCCGCTGGGCGGCTGGCCCAAGCGATCGACCTCTTCGCGCAGCGCCAGCAATTGTTGGCGTGCTTCTTTAAGAGTCTCCATTAATTTCGAATTCCGCGCGGCGAGAGAGTCGATACGGGCTTCGAGCTGGTGAACATCGCGGGCACTGCGCAGGCCGCCCTGGGCACTCAAGGTGGTTTCAAGTTGTTCCCGAAGAGCGGTTGCCTCGCGGCGCAGGTCTTCAAGTTCGGCAGCATCATCGCTGGACATCGGTGTTCCGAAGGCCTCGGAACGCTCTGACTCACTCATGTTGCGCTCCTCTCCCGCACCGGAAGTTGGTGCGGCGGATACCTCAACGCTACCGGCGAAATCCCCATCATGTGCGGTCTAAAAGACTGGCGCGCCGGTGAACTGCTAGCGTTACGTTTTAGCCGGGCGAAGCGAAAGGACATTTGTGAGCCTAAAATCCATAACCACTGGTGTCGCGGCGGCCGCTCTGGTCGGTGCCGCGGCCGTCGGTGTGACGTCCATTGCAGCTGTCCCTACGAGCGTGTCGCCGGCTATCACGCCGGTGGTGTTCGGCGCTCCGCTGCCGCTTGATAACGATCCTGACCTCGCCGGTCAGCTGACGGGCCTTCTGAACCAACTCGCCAACGCGCCGACGATCACCGAAAACGCCGGCCTAATCCAAGGCGGCGTCGGCATCTTCGAGGGGCGCACCGCGAACCGGCTGTTGGCTCAGGCCCACCAGAACGGCGACTTTCCACTGAATCTGACCGTGACCAACGTCTCACCGCCGGCGCCCGACGGATCCGTTACGGGGACCGTTAACGTGTCCGGGCCGAAGACGCCGCCGACCACCCAACAGATGACGTTCGTGCCCGGCGGGCCCACCGGCTGGCAGGTATCCAAGTCGTCCGCCATGTCGGTGATGCAGTCGGCGCTTTCCTCCTCCGGTTGATCGGTTTGACAGTGCGGCGGCGTCACACGGCTGTGGCCGCGGTCGCCGCCGCACTGTTGGCATGCGCGCCTGCGCTGACCGCGTGCGGCAAGGACAGCCACCCGGCGGCGTCGGAATCCTCGTCAGCCACCACATCGTCGGCTGTGGTGGCTGCGCCGGCACCCGAGGCCCCGTTGCCGCCACCCGAGGCACTTACCGACGTGCTGTACCGGCTCGCCGACGCCTCGGTACCGGGCGAACAGAAGGTCGCACTCGTCGAGGGCGCCACCAGCCCCGACGCGGCCAACCTCGACAAGTTCGGCAAGGCCCTGCAGGACAGCGGCTACACGCCGCTGGGCTTCACCGCCGAAAACATCGCGTGGGCCTCCAACCCGCCCGGGAACGTGACCTCGGACGTGACCGTGCACAGCCAGAACCCGGCCATGAGCAAGGGGTTCACGTTCCCGATGGAGTTCACGCCTGCTCCGGGGGGTGGGTGGCAGCTGGCACGCACGACGGCCGACATCCTGTTGACGTTCAACCAGAATCCGGCGACGCCCACCCCGATGCCGACCCCGACAGGTTGACCGGTCCTGTGTGGATCGGGTGGCTGGAGCTCGACGTGCTGCTCGGGGATGTGCACTCTCTGAAAGAAAAACGCTCGGTGGTGCGGCCGATCGTCTCCGAGCTGCGCCGCAGGTTCAGCGTCTCTGCGGCCGAAACCGGCGCGCTGGACCTGCATCGCCGCGCCGGCCTGGGCGTTGCCGTAACCGCGGCCGAGCGCGCGCACGTGATCGAGGTGCTCGACGCGGCGGAACGGCTGGTGGCCGGGCGGCCCGAGGTCGCCCTGCTGTCGGCGCGCCGCGGCCTGCACCGCAGCGACGACTTCTGACGCTCAGAGGCGGCGCTTGCGCCTCACCGGGGCCGGGGCAACCGCGCCGGGGGCGAGCCGGCGGGCGCTGATCAGAAACGCGGTGTGGCCGCGCATTCTGTGCTCGGGCCGCACGGCGAGGCCCACGACGTCCCAGCCGCGCTGCAGCGTCTCCCACGCGCGCGGCTCAGTCCAGCACTGTTGATCGCGCAAGGCCTCGACCGTGCGCGAGAGCTGGGTCACCGTCGCGACGTAGACGATCAGCACCCCGCCCGCCACCAAAGCGGCGGCCGCCGCCTCCAGCACCTCCCACGGCGCGAGCATGTCGAAAACCACCCGGTCGACCTGCGCACCGGGGAATTCAGCGACGTCGCCGATCACGAGGTCCCAGTTCTCGGGCCGGGCACCGAAAAAGGTGGCGACGTTGCGTTCGGCGTGCTCGGCGTGGTCGTCGCGCTTCTCGTATGAGATCACCCGGCCGGTCGGCCCGACGGCCCGCAGCAGCGAGCACGTCATCGCGCCCGAGCCGGCCCCCGCCTCCAGCACCCGGGCGCCCGGGAAGATATCGCCCTCGTGCACGATCTGGGCGGCGTCCTTCGGATAGATCACCTGCGCGCCGCGCGGCATCGACATCACGTAGTCGACCAACAGCGGTCGCAGCACCAGGAAGTGATCGCCGTTGACGGCCTTGACCACGCTGCCCTCGGGCTGGCCGATCACCGAGTCGTGCGGCACGTAGCCGCGGTGGGTGTGAAACTCCGCTCCCGGGGTCAGCAGCATTGTGTAGTGACGGCCCTTGGCATCGGTGAGCTGCACGCGATCACCCACCGCGAACACACCGGTACGTGCCACGGCTTCACCCTGCCAGCAGGCGCGCCGCGTGACATGCCCGGGGTTGTCGGTGCGTCGCCCTAGGCTTCCCCCATGAGCGAGCAGCCGGCCTCCCGGCCCGCCTTGTCGCCGTCGCGGGCCAGCGACTTCAAACAGTGCCCGCTGCTGTACCGGTTCCGCGCCATCGACCGGCTGCCCGAACCGACGTCGGCGGCCCAGCTGCGTGGCTCCGTGGTGCACGCCGCGCTGGAGCAGCTGTACGCGTTGCCTGCTTCCGAGCGGCTGCCCGACAACGCGATATCGCTCGTCGGCCCGGCGTGGGACCGCGTGCTCGCCGCCGAGCCCGAGTTGGTCGCCAGTATCAGCGGTGAGCAGCGGACCGCGTTGCTCGACGAGGCGCGTGCACTGCTGTCCGGCTACTACCGCCTCGAGGACCCGACCCGGTTCGACCCTCAGAGTTGTGAGCAGCGCATCGAGGTCGAGTTGTCGGACGGCATCCTGCTGCGCGGTTTCATCGACCGCATCGACGTCGCGGCCACGGGTGAACTGCGTGTCGTCGACTACAAGACGGGAAAGGCTCCGCCCGAAGCCTGGGCGCTGGCCGAGTTCAAGGCGATGTTCCAGATGAAGTTCTACGCGGTGGCGCTGCTGCGGTCGCGCGGCGTGCTGGCGACGCGGCTGCGACTGCTGTACCTCGCGGACGGCCAGATACTCGACTACTCGCCCGACCTCGACGAGCTGCTTCGATTCGAAAAGACGCTGATCGCTATCTGGCGGGCCATCCAAACCGCCGGTGCCACAGGCGATTTCCGACCCAGCCCGTCACGATTGTGTGACTGGTGCGCGCACCAGTCACGGTGCCCCGCGTTCGGCGGCACGCCACCCCCGTATCCCGGCTGGCCCGAGGCGCCGGGATCAGAATCGGCCGCGTGACGGGCTATTACTACCGCCGACTCGGCGCCGATGGCGATTGTCAGACGTTTGAATCCACCGATATCACCTCCAGCAACTGGGATCCCGCGATCCAGCACGGCTCACCTCCGCTGGCGCTACTGACGAGGGCGATCATCGAGCTACTGCGCGACTCTGGAATGCGCCCCGGTCGCCTAACGCTGGACATCCTCGGCGCGATCCCGGTCGCGCCGGTCAAAGTGCGGGCATGGGTGCAGCGCCCAGGCCGGCGGATCTCGTTGCTCATGGCGGAGATGACGCCTGCCGGCGACGACCACGCCCGCCCGGTAGCGCGAGTCACCGCGTGGGCGCTCGCGACAAGTGACACCAGCGATGTCGCCTCCGACCGCTACCCGCCACTCGTCGAAGGACCCGCGCAGCCACTGCCTGCCGACTGGTGGGGGTTGACCGGGTACCTCGGCAGTGTGGACTGGCGGCGTCAGCCCGACGACCCGTCGGGCGCCGGGGTGTTCTGGCTCAGTCCGCAGGGTCAGCTCGTCGACGGCGAGGACACCACGCCGTTGGAGAAACTCACCCTGGCGGTCGATTCCGTCAACGGCGTCGGCCCGGCGCTGGACTACCGGCGCTTCATCTTCATGAACACAGACACCGACGTCCACCTGCACCGGCTACCCGGCGGCGAGGACTTCGCGCTGCGGGCGCGCGCGTCGATCGGACCCGACGGCATCGGCGTCACGAGCGCCGAGATCTTCGACCGAACCGGGTTCGTCGGCACCTGCGCGCAGACCCTGCTCGTGCAACGTCGCTGATCAGGGCGACTACAGCGGCTTCATCTCCTGCAGCATCGTCGGCACCAGCTCGCTGACAGTCGGATGGATGTGCATGGTCCGCGCCAGCGTGTCGTAGGGCGCCTTGGCCGACATGATGTCCAGGATCTCGTGGACCACCTCGTCGCCGCCGACACCAAGGATCGCGGCGCCCAGGATCTGGTGGGTGTCGGCGTCGACGACGACCTTCATAAACCCTTGTGTCTCACCCTTTTCCACCGCGCGACCGACACGGGTCATCGGGCGAAACCCCAGCAGGGCCTTGCGCCCGGACGCGCGCACCTGGCTGACGGTCTGCCCGGCCCGGCCCAGCGGCGGGTCAATGTACAGCGCGTAGGTCGGAATCCGGTCGCTCACTCGCCGCGGATCGTTGTCGAGAAGGTTCGCGGCCACGATTTCGAAGTCGTTGTACGACGTGTGCGTGAACGCGCCTCGTCCGTTGCAATCGCCCATCGCCCAGATGTGTTCGACGTTCGTGCGCAATTGGTCGTCGACCACGATGAAACCGTGGTTGTCGGTGTCCACCCCGGCGCGGTCCAGACCGAGATCGTCGGTGTTGGGCCTGCGGCCCACCGCCATCAGCAGGTGTGAGCCTGCGATCGCCGCGGCGCCGGCGCGGGGGGTCACGGCGATGCCGTCGGGGTTCCCCGCGACGCGGACGTCGTCGGCACCGAGCTGCACAACGATGCCCTCTTTCTCGAGGATGCTCTTGATCGCGGCCGATACGTCGGGGTCCTCGCGGCCGGCAAGTCGTGAGCCACGCTCGAACACCGTGACCTCCGCGCCGAAACGCCGGTACATCTGAGCGAACTCCAGGCCGATGTAGCTGCCGCCGACGATCAGGAGATGGGTTGGGACACAATCGAGTTCGAGGATCCCGACGTTGGTCAAGTAATCGACTTCGGCCAACCCCGGGATTTCAGGGATCACCGCCCGGCCGCCGACATTCAGGAAGATCTTGTCAGCCGAAATCAGTTCGTCGTTGACGCGCAACGTGTTCGGATCCTCGAAATCGGCGTGGCCCCGGATGAGCGTGCAACCGTTCATCCCGTCCAGCCACTTCTCGACGCCGGCCCGATCGTTGAGCATGATGCGGTCCTTGCGCGCCTTGACCTTGGCCATGTCGACCGCGACGGATCCAGTGCCGACGCCATACTCCGCCCCGCGGCGCGCCGTCTGCGCGGCGTATGCGCTGGCCACCAGGGTCTTGGTCGGGATGCACCCGGTGTTGACGCAGGTGCCGCCAATGTGTTTGCGCTCGAGGACGGCGACGGTCTGACCGGCGTCGGTGAGCCTGCCGGCCAGCGGCGGGCCTGCCTGCCCGGCACCGATGATGATCGCGTCGAACCGTCGGGTCACGGCGAGCCGAAATAGTAGACGATCAGAAAGCCACCACCGACGGCAATCACGTCTTCGAGCAGCGCGATCGGGAGATCCCGCCCTCCGGTGGCGGCCACCAACCGGCTGCGCAACTCATAGCCGCCAAGCGTGCCGAGCACCGCGCCGACGACGCCTGCGCCGAGGCTGCTCCACGTGTAGTGGTACGCCGCGCCCAGCACCGCTCCCGCGAACCCGCCCGTAATGATGCGCGTGATGAACTGGGGCGGCGTCTTTCGACTCGGCGTTTTCGGCAGCTGATCGGTTACCAATTCGACGACGGCCAGGATGGTCAGAACTGTGACGGTCGCAGGGTGACCGAGCCAGTGGAGCCACCTGTTGTCGAGGTCAACCCATCCCAGAAACGCCGCCCAACTCACCACTGCCGGCGCGGTGAGAGCACGTAACCCGGCGACCACGCCGATGAGTAGTGCGAACACCAGAACCGCAATGTGTGACATCGGAACTCCTCGGATCGGCCCCCGCTCCGGCACGCTAGCAGGGAGTCAGCTTAGAAGCGACAGAACCGGATATCGGAGGCGAGGATCGCTTTCGCGCCAATGCCGGCCAGCTCATCCATGATCGTGTTGACGTCTTTGCGGGGCACCAGTGCTCGCACCGCCACCCAGTCCGGATCTGCCAGCGGTGCGATTGTCGGCGACTCCAGGCCCGGCGTGATCGCCGCGGCCCGATCGAGGACCGCGCGCGGACAGTCGTAGTCGAGCATCAGGTACTGCTGCCCCAACACCACGCCCTGCACCCTGGCCGCCAGCTGGTCGCGCGCGGCCGCGGTCGTATGGTCGGGGGTCTCGCGCTCGATCAGCACCGCTTCCGAATCACATAGCGGCGCACCGAAAGCGACGAGGTTGTGGCTGCGAAGCGTGCGGCCGGATCCGACGACGTCGGCGACGGCGTCGGCCAGACCCAGCTGAACCGAAATCTCCACGGCGCCGTCCAGCCGGATCACCGTTGCGTCGATCCCCTTGTCCGCGAGGTCTTTCCGCACGAGATTGGGATATGCGGTCGCTATCCGTTTGCCCGCGAGGTCCGAGAGGGTCCAGTCGCGGCCTTGCGGCGCCGCATAGCGAAAGCTCGATGACCCGAACCCCAGCGCGAGTCGCTCGCGCAACGGTGCCTGCGATTCCTGAGCGAGGTCCCGCCCGGTGATGCCGAAATCGAGGTCGCCGGATCCGACGTAGATCGCGATGTCTTTCGGCCGAAGGAAGAAGAACTCGACATCGTTGGTGGGATCGATGACGGTCAAGTCCTTGGGATCGCTGCGACGGCGATACCCGGCCTCGACCAAGATATCGGTGGCCGGTTCACTTAGTGCGCCTTTGTTCGGCACCGCGACTCTGAGCATCTACAGCGTCCGGTACACGTCGTCGAGGGTCAGCCCGCGGGAAATCATCAGCACCTGCGTCCAGTAGAGCAGCTGGCTGATCTCGGCGGCCAGCTCCTCGTCGCCTTGATGTTCAGCGGCCAGCCAGACCTCGCCGGCCTCCTCGAGGACCTTCTTGCCCAGCCCGTGGACACCACCATCGAGCGCAGCGACGGTGCCGCTGTCCGCAGGGCGGGTCCGCGCCTTTTCGCTCAGCTCGGCGAACAGCGCATCGAAGGTCTTCACGGCTGGCGATTGTGTCATGCGGGACGCCTGCCGGTCACGCGGGTTTCAGGTGGCCGCGCGGGATTCGTGGACCCATGCCTCCTGGTGCATGTCTTCCAGCGACTTGCCCTTCGTTTCTTCAACCCACCGCCACACGAACAGGAACGACAGCACCGCGCAGAGCGCATAGAACCCGTAGGCGATGCCCAGCTGGTGGCGCAGTCCCGGGAAGGTCACCGTGATCAACCAGTTGGCCGTCCACTGTCCGGCGGCTGCGAGACCCAACGCGGCCGCCCTGATGCGGTTCGGGAACATCTCGCCGAGCAGTACCCACACCACCGGACCCCACGACATGCCGAATGCCACCACGAACAGGTTGGCGGCGATCAGCGCGATCGGGCCTGCCACACCGCCGAGGTGCGGCTTGCCGTCTACCAAGGTGGCCGTGCCGAAGACCAGCGCCATCGTGCCCAGCGTGATCGCCATGCCCGTCGAGCCGATCAGCAGCAGCGGCCTGCGGCCGATCTTGTCGATCAGCGCGATCGCGATCACCGTGGTCAGGATGTTGGTCACCGAGGTGATGACCGTGATCGTGAACGACGATCCCTCCCCGAACCCGACCGCCTGCCACAACACGTTCGAGTAGTAGAAGATCACGTTGATACCGACGAACTGCTGGAAGACCGACAACCCGAGGCCAACCCACACGATTCCGTAGACCCCGCCTGTCGGCTTGCGCAGATCACGCCAGGATGGGGGCTTCTCCGCGCGCAACGTCTCCTGAATCCGGGTGATGGTGATCTCCAGGTTCTTCTTGCCCAGCAAAGTGGTGAGCACCTTGCGCGCTTCCGGAATCCGGTGGGTGGCAACCAGATACCGTGGCGATTCCGGGATCGTGTAGGCCAGCACGCCGTAGACGATCGCAGGCACGGCCATCACCAGGAACATCCACCGCCAGGCTTCCATTTTCAGCCAGAGTTCGTTGTTGGCGCCGCCGGCGAGGTGGGCCAGCACCCAGTCGACGGCCAGCGACAGGAAAATGCCGGACACGATCGCCAACTGCTGCAACGAACCGAGCCGCCCACGGATACTCGGAGGCGACGTCTCCGCGATGTAGGCAGGCGCGATGACCGACGCCACGCCGACACCGACGCCGCCGACGATTCGGAACACGACGACGATCCAGACGTTGATGGCCAGTGCGGTGCCGATCGCACTGACCAGGAACAGCACCGCAGCGATCTTCATCACCGCGATGCGGCCGATCCGGTCGGCGATTCGCCCGGCGGTCACGGCACCGAGCGCCGCACCCAGCAAAGCCGAGGCAACGGCGAAGCCCAGGGAAGCGTCGTTGATGTGGAAATGCTCTTGGATCGACTTCACGGCGCCGTTGATGACGGCGCTGTCGTAGCCGAACAACAGTCCGCCGAGGGCAGCTACCGACGCGATCCGGACAGCGCTGCGACCTGATACGAAGTCGTCGTCCTCGAAGACCGAGGGTGAATCATCCACTGGACCGTGACCAGCCATGAGGCGTCCCTCCTCGGCATTGAGTGATGAGACTCACATTCAAGCACCGAACAAGGGGTCAGGCGGTGCGTTCCTCCAACTCGTTATCCAGCTCCGCGTGGATCGCACGCAGCGCGGCGACGTCGACGTTCGCAAGCGATCGAATGCGCCGGCGCCGCGGTCCGCGCGGCACGTCGACGTCGTTGGGTACCACCAACACCGGGCAACCGGCACTTTCCGCGGAGGCGGTGCCTGCCACGGAGTCTTCGATGGCCAGGCAGCGATCCGGGGACTCGCCGAGCAGCACGGCAGCACGTAGGTACGGATCGGGCGCGGGCTTGCCGGCCGCCACTTCGTCGCCGCATACGGTTGCCGAAAAATACTGTCGGCCAATGCTGTTCAGTGCCCGCTCGGTGAGCGAGCGTCGGGTATTGGTGACGAGTGCCATCGGAACAGCCTCAATTGCCAACGCCTCCAGCAACTCCCGGGCGCCCTCGCACCACGGCAATCCTTGGTCGAACAAATCCGCAGTGTAGTCGTGCAGCCAGTCGGCGGTGGCGGCCATGTCCACAGGGTCAGGTTCAAGGCCCAGGTCGGCGTAGACGATGCGCATCACACCTTCGGCCGAGCCACCGACCGTTGCCTCTCGCACTTCGGGCGTCAACACGCCACCGAGGCGGTCGTAGAGCGCGTGCATCGCCACGTCCCAGTGCTTCTCGGAGTCGACGAGGGTGCCGTCCATGTCCCACAGAACGGCGCGCATCACGCTCTATACATTGAAGTACTTGGCCTCCGGGTGGTGCAGCACGAAGGCGTCGGTCGACTGTTCGGGGTGCAGCTGCAGCTCCTCGGACAGCGTGACGCCGATGCGCTCCGGTTCGAGCAGGGCCATCATCTTGGTGCGGTCGTCCAGATTCGGGCACGCGCCGTACCCGAACGAGAACCGGGCGCCGCGGTATCCGAGCTTGAAGTAGTCCTCCACCGCTCCCGGGTCCTCTGCGGCCATCGCGTGGTCGGCGAACTTCAGCTCCTCGCGCACCCGGCGGTGCCAGTACTCCGCCAACGCCTCCGTCAGCTGCACACCGATGCCGTGCACCTCCAGGTAGTCGCGGTAGCTGTCCGCGGCGAACAGGTCGTTGGCGAAATCGGCGATCGGCTGGCCCATCGTCACCAGCTGGAACGGCAGCACATCAACCTGCCCGGTGTCGGCCGCCCGCTCGCGGGATCGGATGAAGTCGGCGATGCACAGGAAGCGGCCGCGCTGCTGACGCGGGAAGGTGAACCGGAATCGTTCGGGCGCATCCGGTCTCGGCTCGGTCAGCACGATGACATCGTCACCTTCCGAAACCGCAGGGAAATACCCGTACACCACCGCGGCGTTGGCGAGGATGCCGTCGGTGGAGAGCCGGTCCAGCCAGTACCGCAGCCGCGGGCGGCCTTCGGATTCCACCAGTTCCTCGTACGACGGCCCTTCGCCGCCGCGGACCCCGCGCAGACCCCACTGACCGAGGAACAGCGCACGTTCGTCGAGCAGGCCTGTGTAGTCGGCGAGCGCGACCCCTTTGACGATCCGGGTGCCCCAGAACGGCGGCACCGGTACCTCGACATCGGCGGCGACGTCTGACCGCGTCGGCACCTCGACCGGTGTCTCGGCCGCCTTGCGCTGCGCGGCAATGCGTTTCGACCGTTCATGGCGAGCCTTGCGTTCGGCTTCCTTCTCCCGGGCCGCGATCGCCTCCGGGCTGTCCGTGTCCGTCGCCACCCCTCGCCTTGCGTTCATGATCTGCTCCATCAGGTGCAGGCCTTCGAACGCGTCGCGCGCGTAATGCACTTCGCCCTGGTAGACCTCGGTCAGGTCGTTCTCGACGTAGCTGCGGGTCAGCGCCGCACCGCCGAGCAGCACGGGGAATTTTTCGGCCACCCCACGGTGGTTCATTTCCTGGAGGTTTTCCTTCATCACCACCGTGGACTTGACGAGCAGCCCGGACATACCGACCACGTCGGCGCTCTTGTCTTGTGCGACCTCGAGAATGGTGGCGATCGGCTGTTTGATGCCGATGTTGACCACCTCGTAGCCGTTGTTGCTCAAGATGATGTCAACCAGGTTCTTGCCGATGTCGTGGACATCACCCTTGACGGTGGCCAGGACTATTCGTCCTTTCCCACTCGATCCGTCCGGGTCGTCGGACTTTTCCATGTGCGGCTCGAGGTAGGCGACTGCGGTCTTCATCACCTCGGCGGACTGCAGCACGAAAGGCAGCTGCATCTGGCCGGAACCAAACAGCTCCCCAACGGTTTTCATACCGGCCAACAGGTCATCGTTGATGATTTCCAGCGGCGGCTTCTGCGTCATCGCCTCGTCGAGGTCGCCCTCCAGGCCGTTGCGTTCACCGTCGACGATGCGCCGGGCCAGCCGCTGGAGCAGCGGCAGCGCGGCCAGTTCGGCGGCACGCGACTCCTTCGACGACGACGCCGACACGCCCTCGAACATCCCCATGAGTTCCTGCAGCGGGTCGTAGCCGTCACGGCGGCGGTCGTAGACGAGATCCAGGGCGACGTTGCGCCGGTCGTCCGGGATGCGATTCATCGGCACGATCTTGCTCGCGTGCACGATGGCGGAGTCCAACCCCGCCATCTGGCACTCGTGCAGGAACACCGAGTTGAGCACCTGCCGCGCGGCCGGGTTCAGGCCGAACGAGATGTTGGATAAGCCGAGCGTGGTCTGGACCTGGGGGTGGCGCGTCTTCAGCTGGCGGATCGCCTCAATGGTCTCGATGCCGTCGCGACGCGACTCCTCTTGGCCCGTGCAGATCGTGAACGTCAGGCAGTCGATCAGAATCGACGACTCGTCGACTCCCCAATTCGTTGTGATGTCCTCGATCAGCCGCTCGGCGATCTCCACCTTCGTCTCGGCGGTGCGGGCCTGGCCGTCCTCGTCGATCGTCAGCGCGACCACCGCCGCGCCGTGCTCGGCGACCAGTTCCATCGTCTTGTGGAATCGGGACTCGGGGCCGTCGCCGTCCTCGTAGTTCACCGAGTTGACCGCGCAGCGACCACCCAGGTGCTCCAAACCCGCTCTCAGCACCGGGGTTTCGGTGGAGTCCAGCATGATCGGCAGCGTTGACGCGGTAGCCAGCCTGCTGGCCAGCGCGTTCATGTCCGCGACACCGTCGCGGCCGACGTAGTCGATGCACAGGTCGAGCAGGTGCGCACCGTCGCGCGTCTGCTCCTTGGCGATGTCGAGGCACTTCTCGTAGTCCTCCGCGAGCATCGCGTCGCGAAACGCCTTGGAGCCGTTGGCGTTCGTCCGCTCGCCGATCATCAGCACAGAGGCGTCCTGCGCGAACGATGTCGCCGAGTACAGCGACGACACGGCCGGCTCGTAGGTCACAGTGCGGGCGGCCCGTTCGAGATCGCGTACCGCCTCGGCGACCTGACGGATGTGCTCAGGCGTGGTACCGCAGCAGCCACCCACGAGCGAAAGCCCGAACTCGGTGATGAACCCCGACAGGGCCTCAGCCAATTCCTCCGGGCGCAGCGGGTATTCCGCGCCGTTGGCGCCGAGCACCGGCAGCCCGGCATTCGGCATCACCGACACCGGTAAGCGGGCATGACGGGACAGGTGACGCAGATGCTCGCTCATCTCGGCGGGCCCGGTGGCGCAGTTCAGCCCGATCATGTCGACACCGAGGGGCTCGACCGCGGTCAGCGCCGCGCCGATCTCGCTGCCCAGCAACATCGTTCCGGTGGTCTCCACGGTGACGTGCGCGAACACCGGGATGTGTCGACCCGCCTGCGCCATCGCCCGCCTCGAACCGAGCACAGCCGCCTTGAGCTGCAACAGATCCTGGCAGGTCTCGACCAGAATCGCATCGGCGCCGCCGTCCAGCATGCCAAGCGCTGCCTGCTGGTATGCCTCGCGGATCAGCGCGTATTCGGTGTGCCCGAGCGTCGGCAGTTTGGTGCCCGGACCCATCGAGCCCAGCACGTATCGCTTGCGGTCGGACGTGCTCATCTCGTCGGCGACACGCCGTGCGATCGCGGTGCCTTTCTCTGACAGATCGCGCACGCGGTCGCCGATGTCGTAGTCGCCGAGGTTGGACAGGTTGCAGCCGAACGTGTTGGTCTCCACGACGTCGGCACCGGCCTCGAAGTACGCCCTGTGAATGTGCTCGAGCACGTCGGGGCGGGTGTCGTTGAGGATCTCGTTGCAACCCTCGAGACCGTTGAAGTCGTCGAGCGTCAGATCCGCGGCCTGAAGCATCGTGCCCATCGCACCGTCCCCCACCACGACCCGGTCAGACAGGGTCGCCAACAGGTCGGTGTCATAGTCACGACGGGAGGGGGCGGTCACGTTAATAGGGTAGTCGGTCTAGCAAAATTTGGGATTGAGCCAAGATGCTCGTGCGGTCAAAACACGCTCTACGCTGAACTTATGACCCCGTCCAATGCTACAGGAGGTTTGGAACTGCCCGAGCTGCACGACGCCGTGGTGGTAGCGGCGTTCGAAGGCTGGAACGACGCCGGTGACGCGGCCAGCGACGCACTGGAGCATCTGGACGCGATCTGGGAGGCCGAGCCGATCATCGAGATCGACGACGAGGCGTATTACGACTATCAGGTGAACCGTCCGGTGATCCGTCAGGTCGACGGCGTCACGCGCGAGCTGGTGTGGCCGTCGATGCGGATCTCGCACTGCCGCCCGCCGGGCAGTGACCGTGACATCGTGCTGATGCACGGCGTTGAGCCGAACATGCGGTGGCGCACGTTCTGCGCGGAGCTGCTGGCCATCGCCGACAAGTTGAACGTGTCGACCGTCGTCATCCTCGGCGCGCTGCTGGCCGACACGCCGCACACCCGGCCGGTGCCGGTGTCGGGCGCGGCGTACTCGCCGGAATCAGCGCACTTCTTCGGGCTCGAGGAAACCCGCTACGAGGGGCCGACCGGGATCGCGGGCGTGTTCCAGGACGCGTGTGTGAACGCCGGTATCCCGGCGGTGACGTTCTGGGCCGCGGTTCCCCATTACGTATCACAGCCGCCGAACCCGAAGGCGACAGTCGCGCTGCTCAGGCGTGTCGAGGACGTGCTCGACATCGAGGTGCCGCTGGCCGACCTGCCCGCGCAGGCCGAGGAGTGGGAGGCCGCCGTCACCGAGATGACATCCGACGACGAGGAAATCGCCGAGTACGTCGCTCAGCTCGAGCAGCGCGGCGACGCGGAGGTCGACATGACCGAGGCGCTGAGCAAGGTCGACGGCGACACGCTGGCCGCAGAGTTCGAGCGCTACCTGCGCCGCCGTGGCCCGGGTTTCCGGGGCTAGCTGGCTGGCTGGCCGACGGACTCACGGGACTCATGGGACTCATGGGACTCATGGTCAAAACCTACAGATCCACGCCGAGCAATGCGTCCACGGCGGTTCGCACCAGGACGGGTGCGTCGGCGTCGCTGCCTCCGTACTCCAGTGCATCGGTGGCCCAACCGTCAAGGGCTGCAATGGTTTTCGGTGTGTCGAGGTCATCGGCTAGATAACGGCGGACGCGGGCCAGCACATCGGTCGCATCCGGTCCCGACGGCAGCGCGACGGCTTGGCGCCAACACGCCAGCCTGGCCTGTGCCTCTTGGAGTACTTCAGCACTCCACGATCGATCCGCCCGGTAATGGCCGGCCAGCAGGCCAAGCCGGATCGCTGCCGGCTCGACGCCGTCAGCCCGCAGCCTCGACACGAGCACGAGGTTTCCGCGGCTCTTGGACATCTTGTGCCCGTCCCATCCGATCATCCCGGCGTGCACGTAGTGGCGGGCGAAACGCCGCTCCCCCGTCACGCATTCGGCGTGCGCCGCCGAGAACTCGTGGTGCGGGAAGATCAGGTCCGAGCCGCCGCCCTGGATGTCAAGGCCGGTGCCGATACGGCTCAAAGCGATCGCCGTGCACTCGACGTGCCAGCCGGGCCGCCCGGGGCCGAACGGCGACGGCCAGGTCGGCTCGCCCTCGCGTGCGGCGGACCACAGCAGCGCGTCGAGTTCGTCGGCCTTTCCGGGGCGGTCCGGGTCACCGCCGCGCTCGGCGAACAGCCGGGCCATCGTCTCGCGGTCGTAGCCGGATTCATAGCCGAACTGCGACGTGGCGTCGGCGCGGAAGTACACGTCCGGGTGATCCGGGTCGTCGACGATGTACGCCGCCCCCGACGCCAGCATCTTCTCGACGAGCTCGACCACCTCGTCGATGGCCTCAGTGGCCGCGACATACTCGCGCGGCGGCAACACCCGCAGCGCCGCCATGTCGTCGCAGAACAGCTCGATCTCGCGGCTGGCCAGCTCGCGCCAGTCCACCCCGTCGCGGTTCGCCCGCTCGAACAGCGGATCGTCGACGTCGGTGACGTTCTGCACGTAGTGCACGTGGTGGCCGGCGTCGACCCATATCCGGTTGATCAGATCGAACACCAGGTACGTCGCGGCATGCCCCAAATGGGTGGCGTCGTAGGGGGTGATACCGCAGACGTACATCGTCGCCGTCGGCCCGGACGCCACCGGCCGCACCTGGCGATCGGCGCTGTCGTACAAGCGAAGTTCCAGACCACGGCCCGGCAGGGCCGGTACCGGGGTTGACGACCACGATTGCATGCTGTCGAGGGTAGGCCGGGCCGATTACCAGATCGCCCGCCGGATGGCCTCCAGCAGGGCCGACGCCAGCGCTGGGCGGCACATCAGGAAGTCGGGCAGGTAGGGATCGAACTGGTTGTAGCGCAGAGGCGAGCCGTCGAGCCGCGACGCGTGCAGCCCGGCCGCCAGCACCACACCGGCCGGCGCGGCGTTATCCCATTCCCATTGACCGCCCGCGTGCAGGTAGGCATCGACATCGCCGCGGACCACCGCCATCGCCTTGGCGCCCGCCGAGCCGATCGGCACCGCCTCCATCTCCACGTCGTGCCGCATGCGGTACAGGAGCGACGGCGCCCTTGTCGCGCTCACCGCGACCCGGATCGGCCGTACAGTCGCATCGCTCGTGGCCTCGCTCGTCGCGTCGGCGCTGACCGTGTCGGTGCGGTAGAGCTCGCCGAGGGCAGGGAGAGCGACTGCGGCATCGGTGATTTCGGAACCGGCCTGCCACAGCGCGACGTGCACGGCCCAGTCGTCGTTGCCGCGGATGGAGAACTCGCGGGTGCCGTCGAGCGGGTCGATGATCCAGACCCGCTCTTTCTTCAGCCGGGCCAGGTCGTCGTGGGCCTCTTCGCTCAGCACGCCGTCGTCGGGCCGCTCGTCGCGCAGCCGGTCCAGGATCAGCGTGTTGGCGCGTTTGTCGCCCGCCGCGCCCAGCGCCCACCGGTCGCTGAACCCGAGCTCGTCGCGGACGCCCAGCAGCAGCCGGCCTGCGGTCTCGGCGAGCTCGGCGGCCAGGGCCGCGTCGGTAAGGATCACGGTTGCCACGCTAGAACGCCGGCCACGGGATCGGACGACGCCGGTCCGGCGTCGGCATCACCGGATTCTCCAGCAGCGCCTCGGCGCGCCCGCGGAGCGCAACGACCTCATGGCGGGTGATGTGCGAAGTCAGCTCGTCACCAAGCGAACCCCGTAGCGCGTCAGCCAGTCTTGCCACCGCGGACAGTGTGTCGTCGTCGATCGGCTTGCCCGCCCACCCCCACAGCACCGTGCGCAGCTTGTCCTCCACATGCAGGCTCACGCCGTGGTCGACGCCGTACACGTTGCCGTCCAGCCCGACCAGAACGTGGCCGCCTTTGCGGTCCGCGTTGTTGATCAGCACGTCGAACACCGCCATCCGGAACAGCCGCACGTCCTCGGAGTGCACCAGCGTGACCTCGTCGCCCGCGTAGTCGTAGGCCCGGAGCACCCCCACGTAGCCCGACGGCACCTTTTCCGAGGGGAAGAGGTCGACGAGATCCGGCGTGGTCCTCTCGATGTCCGTCGACGAGTCGCCGGGTTCCTCGATCCACAGCTGCACCATCCCGCTCCCGGCTGGGCCATCGCGAATGATGGTGTACGGCACGATATTCCAGCCCAGGGCGACTGAAACCAGGTATGCGCTCACTTCTCGGCCCGCCAGGGTGCCATCGGGGAAATCCCACAGCGGCGCCTCACCCACGATCGGCTTGTAGACGCAGTGTGTTCGGTGGCCTGCCCGCTGCGCCTCGCAGAGAAACGTTGCGTTGCTGGCAGAGCGGATGCGCCCGATGACCGTCAGTTCGCCGCTGCTCAGCGCCTCGACGTCGTCACGACTCGGCGTCATCCGCCGACCCGTCCAGCGCTCCGCGCCGGTAGCCGTTGGTGCGCACGCAGATGTGGCCGGCGGGATCGAGCGGCTCGTCACACAGCGGGCACGGCGGGCGGCCCGCGGAGATCACGGCATTGGACCGGGCGGCGAACTGCCGCGCCGACGCCGGGGTCAGGAAGACCCGCACGGCATCAGGACCCTCCTCCGCATCGTCGAGCACCACCGATGCGTCGAACTCGGTGTCGGTCACCGCGAGCAGCTCGACGACCACGGTCTGTGCCTCCGAGTCCCAGCCCAGCCCCATCGTGCCCACCCGGAATTCCGCGTCGATCGGCGTCACCAACGGGTTGAGGTCGTCGACGTCGCCGGTGTCCGGCGGGATCGGGGTGCCGAAGCGACGGTTGACTTCGATGAGCAGCGCGCCGATCCGTTCTGCGAGCACAGCAACCTGTTGCTTCTCCAACACCACCGAGACGATGCGGGCATCGTGCACCGCCTGCAGATAAAAGGTTCGGTTTCCGGGCTGCCCGACGGTCCCGGCCACGAAGCGGTCGGGCGAACGAAACACGTGGATGGCGCGGGACATGACACTTCCAAAATACCGGTAGACGCAGCACCTTCGTAAATGGTGAACGTGCGGAACCTCACGGGTTATTCGGTGGAGCCGCCCACCACCGCGTCGGACGCCGGCACCTGCCCGTCGGCCGGGGGCGGTTTGAGCCCCGACGCCAGGTCGTTTCCGGTGTTGTTGACGTGCAGCACGAACGGCCGCATCGGCGTGTAGCGGATCACACTGGTTGACGCCGGGTCCGCGACGATTCGCTGAAAGCTGTCCAAGTGCGTGCCGAGCGCGTCGGCGACGACAGCCTTGATCACGTCGCCATGGGTGCAGGCCAGCCACAGCGTGTCACCCCCCTGCTCATCGGCGAGGCGACGGTCGTGCTCGCGAACGGCCGTCACCGCCCGTGCCTGCACCTGGGCCAAACCCTCGCCTCCGGGGAACACCGCGGCGCTCGGCTGGGCCTGCACCACTTTCCACAGCGGCTCGTTGACCAGGTCGCCCAGCTTGCGGCCGGTCCATTGGCCGTAGTCGACCTCGGAAAGCCGCTCGTCGACGATCGGTTCAACGCCCAGCGCGGCGGCCAGCGGCTCGATCGTGCGCATGCAGCGCAGCAGCGGCGAGGACACCAGCGCACGGATCGGCAACGACCCGAGCCGGTCCACCAGCGCCTCGGCCTGTTCGCGGCCGCGCTCGTCGAGGTCGACACCTTCGGAGCGGCCCGCCAGCACGTGTGCGGTGTTCGACGTGGAGCGGCCGTGCCGTAACAGGATGACCGTCATGTCTCGGCCACCACCCGGGTGCCCAGCAGGACCATCACGACGACGCCGACGACCACCCGGTAGGCCACGAACCAGTACATGCGGTGACGCACGAGGAACCGCAGCAGCCACGCGATGGCGGCAAGGCCGACGACGAACGCGATCAGTACGGCCACCGCCAGTTGCGGACCGGTCGCGCTCATGCCCTCGCTCACGGGCTTGAACGCGTCGGGCAACGAGAATAGGCCGGAGGCGAACACGGCCGGGATGGCGAGCAGAAAACCGAAGCGCGCGGCCAATTCCCGGTCCAATCCCAAAAACAACCCCGCGCTGATCGTCGCGCCCGACCGCGATACACCGGGCACCAACGCCAGACACTGCGCGAGGCCGACGATTACCGCGTCGGGCCACCGGAGCTGCTCGGCGTGCCGAGTCTGGCGGCCGAAGTATTCGGCGGCGGCGATCACCGCGGAGAACGCGACGAGCGCGATCGCGACGACCCACAGATTGCGCACGCCGGTGCGGATCTCATCCTTGAACAGCAGGCCGAGCACACAGATCGGGATGGTGCCGATGATCACGTACCAGCCCATCCGGTAATCGACGCTGTCGCGGTGAGCCTTGACGACGAGCCCGTTCAGCCACGCCTTGGCGATGCGCCAGATGTCGCGGGCGAAGTACAGCAGCACGGCCAGCTCGGTGCCGAGCTGGCTGACCGCGGTGAATGACGCGCCTGCGTCGTCGGCGAAGAAAACCCGCGAAGCGATGGCCAGGTGACCCGACGACGAGATCGGCAGGAACTCCGTGATTCCCTGCACGACCGCCAGGATAATCACTTGCCACCACGACATGGCCGCCGGTTCCACGCGACGACCGTACCTGGGGGCTGACTACATAGCCGGTTTGGAACCGCCGCGGCTGACCGGCTGCGCGTTAGCCACCGCGTCGCGGACCGCGGCCACGAGGCTGCGCTCATCGGTCACGTCGATGTCCGTCAGCCGGCGGGTGGCGACCGCGACCACGTCGTCGGCGTGGGGCACGGGGCCCGCCAGCCGTGGCCGGTACACCTCGACCATCAGCTGGTGGCGATCGGTGCGGAACGCGAAGCTGCGACCGTCGCCGGTCTGGCCAAAACCGTTGGCGTAGATGCCCGTGTTCACGTCCTCGACGAGGAACTCGTGGCTGGAACAATCGCTGTCAGCGGCGAGAGTCATGGCGTGACCATACCGCCGGGGGCGCTGCCCGAGAGGCCAGACTGGGCGATTCCCAGCCGATTTTCTGACCTAGACTGGCCGGTCATCGTCAGCATGATTGCCAGGACTGAGGGTTACCGTTGCTGAAACGCGCGAAACGTCCACGTCGAAGCGCTATCGGCCGTTTTTTGTTGGTTAGCCTGGCGACTCTCAGCGCGGTGTCGTGCTCGTCGAGTCCGGACCAGCGTCCCCCGACGACGATCGTTCCGGCCAGCCCCGCGGTATCTCCGCCGATTACGACCTCGCCGGCCGGCGAGGTGCGCCGGCTACCCGTCAGAGCCCTGGCCGCCGTGTTCGATGCGGCCACATCCTCGCTGGTAGTGCTCTCGGACGACGGCCTCACGGTAATGCCGTCGACCGGCGACCCACGCAAGGTGGCGCTGCCCAGCGGGGCGACCGCGCTGACCGGTGACGGGCACGGGCTGGTGTATCTGTCGACCCGTGGCGGCTACCTCCGCGTCGACGTGCGCGCCGGTGAGGCCACGACGATGCGCGTCGACGGCCACGACAACACGGAATTCACCGCGATCGCCCGGCGCTCCGATGGCCGACTCGTTCTCGGCAGCGCCGACGGTGCGGTGTTCACGCTGGGTTCGGACACCGCGGTCGCCGCTGAGGTCAAGGTCTTCGCGCGGGTGGACAGCCTTGTGACGCAAGGGAATACAGCTGTGGTGCTGGACCGCGGGCAAACGTCGGTGACCACGATCGACGCTGGCGGCAGTGCGCAGCAGGCCCTGCGGGCCGGCGAGGGCGCCACGACGCTTGCCGCGGATCCGGCGGGCCGGGTGCTGGTCGCGGACACTCGCGGCGACGAATTGCTGGTGTTCGGCACGGAGCCCCTGATGCTGCGCCAGCGCTACCCGGTGAGAAACGCGCCGTACGGGCTCGCCGGTACCCGTACCCTGGCGTGGGTGTCACTGACGGCGGCGAACGTCGTCGTTGGTTACGATCTGGCCACCGGAATACCTGTGGAGAAGGTGCGTTACCCAACTGTGCGGCAACCTGATGTGCTGGCTTTCGACGACGCCACGGACACGCTGTACGTGGTGTCGGCCAGCGGGGATGGTGTGCAGATCCTCGACAACGCCGGGCGGCCGCCGTGACGGCTGCACGCGGACGGCTGCCCAAGGGTTGGGACGTCGACCTTTCCGACGACTACGAGTGGGTCCCGCTGCGGCTGCCTCCCGATGTGACGCGGCTGTCCGCGTCGACGCGGTTGTCCATCGAGGCCGAATACCGCGGCTGGGAGCTGACGCGGGTTCGATTGTACACTGACGGCAGCCGACGAGTTCTGTTGCGGCGCAGGAAGACTGAACGACCAAGCGACCAGCCGGGATTGTAATGAGCTACCGCGTGGTGCGGCGGGTGATGTTCCTGTTGCCCGCCGAGCGGATTCACACCTGGGTGTTCGCGGCGTTGCGGCTGGTGACCGCGACCGCGCTTGCGCGCCGCATGCTGCGTCGTCGGCTGGCCCCGCACGATCCGATCCTGGCCAGCACCGTGTTCGGTGTCCGATTCCCCGGTCCCCTAGGCCTGGCAGCGGGCTTCGACAAGGACGGCACCGGACTCAACGCGTGGGGCGCGCTCGGGTTCGGCTTCGCCGAGGTCGGCACCGTCACCGCCGTCCCGCAGGCGGGCAATCCCGTTCCCCGCCTGTTCCGTCTGCCCGCCGACCGCGCGCTGCTCAACCGGATGGGGTTCAACAACCAGGGCGCCGGCACGCTGGCGACGCGCCTCACCCAACATGGCGCTGACATACCGATCGGGGTCAACATCGGCAAGACCAAAGTCGCGCCGCCCGAACGGGCGGCCGACGATTACCGGATGAGCGCCCGGCTGGTTGGCCCGCTCGCGGACTTCCTCGTGGTCAACGTCAGCTCGCCCAACACGCCCGGGCTTCGCGATCTCCAGGCGGTGGAGTCGCTGCGCCCGATCCTGGAGGCGGCGCGCTCGGAGACGTCGACGCCGGTGCTGGTCAAGATCGCGCCGGATCTCACCGACGCGGAGATCGACGAGATCGCCGACCTGGCCGTCGAGCTCGGGCTGGCCGGCATCGTCGCGACGAACACCACCGTGTCGCGCGATGGGCTGGAGACCCCTGGCCTGGACATGCTTGGTGAGGGCGGGGTGTCCGGACCGCCGCTGGCCGAACGGTCGCTCGACGTGCTGCGCAGGCTCTACGCGCGGGTCGGTGACAGGCTCGCGCTGATCAGTGTCGGCGGCATCGAAACCACCGACGACGCGTGGCAGCGGATCACGGCCGGCGCATCACTGGTGCAGGGCTACACCGGCTTCATTTACGGCGGCGGTCTGTGGGCCAAGCGGATCCAGGACGGCATCGCCAATCGGTTGCACGACGGCGGTTTTCGCAGCATGGCCGAGGCGGTCGGGTCAGCAGCGCGCCGCTAGCCTCACTTCTGCTCGTAGGTGCCATGGATGACGGCGCGCGCGATCGCGTTCATGAACAGGTTGAAGCCGAGGTAGGCCGGGCTGGCGTCCTCGCTCAGCTCCAACTTCTCGACGTTCACGGCGTGTACAGCCACGAAGTACCGGTGCACGCCGTGTCCGGGCGGCGGGGCCGCGCCGAGATAGCGGCGCATGCCGCCATCGTTCACCAAAGTCACTGCGTCGCCGGGCAATTCGCTGCCCTCGCCTACGCCAACGGGCAGCTCGGTGCACGTCGCGGGAAGGTTGGCCACCGCCCAGTGCCAGAAACCCGACGCGGTGGGCGCGTCGGGGTCGTAGACCGTGACGGCGAAGCTGCGCGTCTCCTCGGGGAAACCCGACCAGCTCAGTTGCGGGGACACGTCCTCGCCGCCTGCACCCATGATGCCGCTGACCTGGGCCATCTTCAGCGGCCGGCCATCGCTGATGTCGTCAGAGGTCAGCGTGAAGGCAGCCAGCTTCGGTAAGTAGTCGTAGGGGTTGTAGGGAAACGCCATGTTGGTCCTTTCTAGCTGTTCAACAGGAAGTGCTCGAGAACTCCGACGCCGAACGTGAGCGCGTCAACGGGTACCCGCTCGTCGACACCATGGAACAACGATGCGAAGTCCAGGTCGGGCGGCAGCCTCAACGGCACGAATCCGAAGCAGCGAATCCCCAAGCGGGCAAAGGCTTTTGCGTCGGTGCCACCGGACATCATGTACGGTACGGTCCGGGCGTCCGGGTCAGCGGCCAACAATGCCGCGTTCATCGCGTCGAGCAGTTCGCCGTCAAAGGTCGTCTCATATGACGGCAGGTCGACAATCCACTCGCGAGCGACGTTGGGACCGATCAGCTCGTCGACCTCCCGCTCGAACGCCGGCATCCGGCCGGGCAGCACCCGGCAGTCCACCACCGCCTCCGCGGTGGCCGGAATCACGTTGGCCTTGTAGCCGGCTTTCAGCATGGTCGGGTTGGCAGTGTCACGAAGGGTGGCGCCGACGATCCTGGCGATCGTTCCCAGCTTGTCCACCGCCCCGTCGAGATCCGGGGAATTCCAATCGAAGGAGTACCCGGTCTCCTCGGCGACAGCCTTGAGGAACTGCTCGACGGCGTCGGTCATCACGATCGGGAACTGGTGGCGACCTAGCCGCGCGGCCGCCTCGGCGACGGCGGTGACGGCGTTGTCGTCGTGGATCATCGACCCGTGCCCAGCGCGGCCACGTGCGGTGAGCCGCATCCACATCATCGCCTTCTCGGCGGTCTCGATCAGGTAGAGCCTGCGTTCGCCGCCGTCGCGGCGCGGCACCGTCAGTGAGAAGCCGCCGACCTCCCCGATCGCCTCGGTGACGCCGGCAAACAGGTCGGGCCGGTGGTCGACCAGCCATTCGCTGCCGAACTTGCCGCCGGCCTCCTCGTCGGACAGGAACGCGAACACCAGGTCGCGCGGCGGAACGGTGCCGGTGCGCTTGAAATGCCGAGCCAGGGCGAGCGTCATGCCGACCATGTTCTTCATGTCGACCGCGCCGCGGCCCCACACGTAGCCGTCCTCGACTGCGCCGGAGAAGGGGTGCACGCTCCAGTCGGCGGCTTCGGCGGGCACGACGTCGAGGTGCCCGTGGATCAGCAGCGCGCCCCGGTTGGCGTCCTCGCCTTTGAGGCGCGCGAAGACATTTCCGCGTCCCGGGGCGCCGGCCTCGATGTATTCCGTCTCGTACCCAACGTCTTCGAGCTGCTCGGCCACCCACTGGGCGCACTCGCGTTCGCCCTTGGTGGTCTCGGGATCACCGGTGTTCGAGGTGTCGAACCGGATCAACGTGCTGACGAGGTCGACCACCTCATCGACGGGACCTGTCACAGTCCCCTTTCCTACCATTGGTTCCATTGGTTGGGGTCGCAGGTTCGGGTCGCAGGATCGGGTCGCAGGTTTGGGTCGCAGGTTTGGGTCCGGTTCAGCCAATCCGATAGCCTTAGCTGCCCGCACAGGTCCGAGTGGCGGAATGGCAGACGCGCTAGCTTGAGGTGCTAGTGCCCTATTAACGGGCGTGGGGGTTCAAGTCCCCCCTCGGACACATCCGGCGACACGACTCAGGTCGGCCGGTCGCCTTGACCCGTCGCAGGTAGGGATCGTAGTCAAGACGCAAACCTAGGCTTGCGTACACCTGCGCGCGTTCCGCCCCGGTTGCCTCACCAAGCACGGCTAACAGGCCGCCCAACTCTTCGACCAATTCGCACTGATCTGTCAGGAGAATGACCGCGACTTTGGTGTCAGGCGCAATCCCGTCGACCGTGGCGGCGATGTCGCACATCAGCCGTCAGAGAACACGCCCGCCGGGGTTGGGCGGTGAAGAGTTTCCTTGAGATCAAAAGGGGGCATCTGCCTGGCCCTTCAGGGCGATCCCTATGAGGGCTCGTCTTCGGCGGGGTAGTCGTCATCTGTGGCCAGGTGGTGCAGGACTCGTTCGTTGAGAGCGGCGAGCATGTCGAGCTCAGCCGGGGTAAGCAGGTCGATGAAGTTCCGGCGGACGTCCTCCACGTGCCTGGGCGCCGCCTTCTCGATGGCGGCGCGGCCAGCCGGCAGCAGGCAGACCATGGTGCTGCGGGCGTCGTCGGGGTTGGGCTCGCGGCCGATCAGCCCGTCCTTCTGCATGCGCCGCACCTGGTGGGAGACACGGCTCTTCTCCCAGCCCAGTGTGTTGCACAGGTCGCGGGCGG
>Ga0209006_10000398_pt1 | contig 42382 bp, 36 predicted proteins | sample JacPin_JW_Ref_O2_FD_188567 | JGI IMG/M metagenome (GOLD analysis project Ga0209006, IMG submission 188567) | Forest soil microbial communities from Algoma, Ontario, Canada - Jack Pine, Ontario site 1_JW_Ref_O2 (SPAdes) (version 2) | ecosystem: Environmental > Terrestrial > Soil > Boreal... | reverse complement strand
GCCCGACAACGGCAAACCCCGAGCGGTCCAGCAGGCTGGCCAACCCCTCCCGCAACAACACATCATCCTCGGCCACCACCACCCGTGTCGGACTCACCACCGGACTCATTTGTTGCGCACGGGCGCCCTCGGGCTCGGGGCTATGATCGTCGGCGACAGCGGTGGGCACTGCCATGTCGTCGACCGTTAGGCCGTTGCGACCCTGTGCTTCTCGCAGTTCTTCGCCGAGCCGGGCTGCAGTCGCCGTCCGATCGTCGGAACTTTGCGCCATTGCATGTCCGATCGCGGCGCGGACGTCGTCGGGGACGTCGATCTCACCCGGCCCTGAAACAGCAGCGCTGGTGACCCTGAGGAATTGCGCGAACACCTGCTCACCGCTGCGTCGTTCGACGGCGGCATGGCCGGTCAACGCGCAAAACAGCGTGGCGCCGAGACTGTAGACGTCGGAGGCCGGCGTGGGGGTCTGGCCTTGGAGTACCTCGGGCGCGGTAAACGCGGGCGAGCCCGTGACCACGCCCGTTCGGGTCTGGAAGCCGCCTGTGACTCGGGCAATGCCGAAGTCGGTCAACTCGGGCTCGCCATAGTCGCTGAGCATTATGTTCGCGGGTTTCACGTCGCGATGCAGAGTGCCCAGCCGATGTGCTGTCTCTAGTGCGCCGGCCATCTTGACTCCAATATGGAGTGTTTCCTGCCAGCCGAGCGGGCCCCCATGGTGGATTCGTGCATCCAGGGAGTTCCGCGGGTGGTACTGCATCACGATGTAGGGCCGACCCGACTTCGTCACGCCGACCTGAAATATCTTGACGATGTTCGGATGGCCGCACAGCTTGCCCATCGCGCGCTGTTCGCGCACGAACCGTTCGACATTGTCTGCATCGAGATCGGTGGTGAGCACCTTGATCGCAACGGTGCGGTCGAGTGCGCGCTGCCAGCAGCGGTAGACCGCGCCGAAACCGCCGCGTCCAATTTCCTGGGCATCGGAGAACCCGGCCGCGGCCAGTTCGGCCGCGATCGCCGGCGTCAGATCACCTTGGATTGCCCGCGGATCCGTCTCGACCATCGGCTCGACCATCGGTGACCTCGGGCCCGCCACTGCATCCTGGCAACCGCCCAGCCATACCATCGCCCCTCGATCAGGTTCCTTGAGTTTAGCGCTAATCATCGGTACACCTTCGGTCAGAGTTTCCGCCATGAGGGCGTCGTCGGGTCGACCAACTGGATATCAACGGGACCGAGGCCGGAGATGGCGATTACCGCCGGTTGGGGTTGACCTCGCAATACCCCGTCGTAATGCGGTGTACGAGCTGTGCGTTTCACATATCCGCCCGGCCCGACAGGAGTGGCGTTCTCGGGTGCGAAATCGATTCCACTGTTGACCCACCAGGTGCCGAACACCACGACACACATTCGATCGGTTGCATAGGTGTGAGGCGCGCTGAACCAACCCGGATTCCATTTCATCATGACGAGGTAGGGGCCGGGCTTGTTGAGATCGCCGTAGAGCGTAGCCATTTCGCCGCTCCCGGGCGGCACGTTAGCCCACGTCTCGAACGATATTTTGTCGTACGGCAGGACGAAGGTTTCGGTTGGGTCGGGACCGGGGTGGGAACTAGACGTGGAGATGGGCTGCCCACCGCTGGAGCGCGTGCCGCAATCGGCGACCGCAGCGGTGAGGACCGTCGCAATCAGTAAGGATCGTCTATCGAGGTTCATCAGCCGCGTCCCGGTACGTGAATTGTTCGGTACCGCTAACATTCTCCGCTCCAACACACCGGCGTCATCTCGGTTGACACCCATTGATGCCCCCTGCTAGCTGCAACTATCGACGGGCGTCAGCGGTGACGACATCCTGTCGCAGGAGCGCCATTCTTGAGGGAGTTTCACCGCTCTTCTTCGCTGCTCTTCAAGGTGTTCCTAAAGGTGGTCCTGATGTGGGGAAAGCGCCGCGACATGACGGTGCGGGATCGGTTGCCGTTCAACGCGGAGCCGCCTGCCGCGGCGTTGGCCGGTGGGGAGCTCACAGCGCTGGATGCGTTTTACTGTCGCAATCACGGCCCGTTTCCGGACATCACGCGCGAGCAGTGGCGACTGACCGTCGACGGCATCGTGCAGAAGCCGCTGACCCTCACGTATGACGAGCTGACCAGCCAGTTCACGCCGCACTCCGTGGTGGCGACCCTGGCCTGTGCCGGCAACCGGCGCGCCGAACTGCTGAAGGTGCGCCCGATACCCGGCAAGGACCCGTGGGCCCACGGGGCCATCTCGACCGCCGAATGGCGCGGAGCCAGGCTGGCAGACGTGCTCGGGGCAGCCGGAGTCGACGTTGATGAGGGCCTGCACGTTGCCTTCAGCGCCCCCGACGTCGCGCAGGAGGCGTCCCCTGTCCAGTCCTACGGCAGCTCGATCCCGTTGAGCAAGGCCATGTCGCAGGAAGTGCTGCTGGCCTGGGAGATGAATTCCGAACCGCTTCCCCGGGTCCACGGTGGCCCGGTGCGGGTGGTCGTGCCGGGCTACATCGGGGCCCGCAGCGTCAAGTGGGTCACGGGCATGACTGTGCAACCCGCGCCCTCAGCAAACTACTTCCAGGCAAGCGACTATCGCATACTCCCGCCCGACGCCGACCCGGACACCGTGCCGCCCGGCGAAGGCATTTCGCTGTCGATGCTCGCGCTGAACTGCGACATTCTGGTGCCAGGCGAGGATGTCGAGATCCCGGCCGGCCCGCTGACCATCCGCGGATATGCGCTAGCGGGCGACGGGCGCGGCATCGGTCGTGTCGATGTTTCCCTCGACGATGGACGCACCTGGCGGCAGGCCGACCTGGAACCCGCGGCCAGCCCGTGGGCATGGCGGTGGTGGTCTCTCACCGTGCAGGCCCGACCCGGGCCGATAAGCCTGACCGCCCGTGCGTGGGATGACACCGGGGTCACGCAACCGGAGTCGCCGGCATCGCTTTGGAACCCAAGGGGATACGGCAACAACGCGTGGGCACACGTCGAAGTGGTTGTCGCATAACCGATCTAAGTGCCGAATGGGGTTGGTCGGGTGACCGGAAATACGTGGGGGCGCCGGCGTTGCAACAAGGCACGCCGGCGCCCCATGGATATCACCGATTACCGGTGCCAGCCCCAGCCCCAGGGTGCCCAGCCGCCGTGCCAACCGCCGCCGTGCCAACCGCCGCCGTGCCAACCGTGGTTGCCCCATCCCCCGTGGTCGCCGTGCCAGTCGGTGTTCACGACCGCCGGTGCGGTAGCGACCATTCCGGGCTGCGCGGGCGAGGTTTCGGCCATCGCCGTTGGTGCAGCAGCAATAGCGACAGTGGCGGCCCCGGCCGCCAACGCTGACGCCAGGTACCTCAGTCCGATGCGCATGCGTGCACTCCTTTCGTTGCCGTATCTATCTATGCAATTCCAGAGTTGCGCGTCAGTGAGCTCATCGCCTCAGGGAGAACACCCATCCGTAGCTACTGCTAGCCGGAATGCTCAACAACGGGACATGAAGGGGCGTAGCCTCCGGCGGTTATGCTGAGCGTGCGCGTCTCATTAAAGTCGCCGAAAGTCGATGCGAGATCCTGGTGGCACAGAAGCGGTCACAGCAACCTGGCCCGGCGTGGAAGCCGAGCGGCATTTTCGCGGGCCGCGCGTTGAACGAAAGATCAGGTCTGCGGTCGATTCGGCTGCGATTGCTGCAGCTGTTGAGTCGTCCTTCGGCGCCGTCGGTGGCGCTGGGCGTCACGGTCGGGGCGTCGTTCATTGTCGTCGAAACCCTTGTCGTGTGCTTGCTCAACGAAGCTACCGGGACCATCGGCCGCTTCGGCACGCTCTACCTCCTCGGCATCCTGGTGGTCTCGACGGTTTGGGGTTTCGGGTTGTCGGCAACGATGTCGGTGGCCAGCGCCGTCGCCTTCGCCTACTTCCGTAATTGGCCGACTACACATTTCGCGCCCTTCGATCCGCAGAACGCAGTGATTATCGCCGTCTTCCTGATTGTGGCGCTGCTGGCCAATACTCTTGCCGGCCTTGCACGGGTGGGAGAGCGGTTCTTCAATCTGTCATCCGACCTCATGTGCATCGCGGGGCCGGACCACCTCGTCCGGGTTAACCGGGCCTGTGAGCGCGCGCTCGGGTATTCCGCCGCGGAATTGCAGTCGCGCCCGTATCTCGAATTCGTCGTTCCCGAGGATCGTGATCACGCACGCGCGGTGCTGCAAAAAGCCGTGCACAGCGACGCGACCGTGCGTATCGAGAATCGCTTGATCCGCAGCGACGGCTCGCAGTGCTGGATCGAGTGGAGCATAGTGCCGCGCCGGGGTCTGCTGAACGCCGTGGGCCGCGATGTGACGGAGCGCCGGCGCGAACAAGACGAGTTACGTCAGGCGCAGCGGACGGTCGAGGCCAGCCGCGATGAGCTGAGCGTGCTCGCCCGGCAGCAGGCCGCGCTGCGGCGAGTCGCCACGGCGGTTGCGCGCGGCGCCAGCCCATCGGAGGTGTTTTCCGCGGTGGCGGACGAGATGTGGCGATGCCTGGACACCGGTAATGCTTCGGTAAACAGATTCGAAGACGGCGAAGTGGTCGTCCTCGCCCTGTCTCACCTCGACCCGGCGATCGAGCAACAGCCGATCGTCGGCGAGCGTCACACCCTGGAAGGCGACAACATCGCCACCAGGGTGCTTCGTACCGGCCATGCCGCGCGGATTGACGGCTCGGAGTTGCAGAAGGCACCAGGGTCGATCGCAACACGGCTGCGTCAAATGGGCCTCCGTTCCACGGTGGCAGTCCCGATCATTGTCGACGGCCGGGTCTGGGGAATGGCGGCTGTCGGCTCGTCGACGCCGGAACCGTTGCCGCCCGATACCGAGGCGCGGATCGGTGATTTTGCCGACCTTGTCGCGACCGCAATCGCCAACGCGGCGACCCGTGCCGACCTGATCGCCTCACGTGCCCGCATCGTTGCTGCGGCCGACGACGGCCGCCGCCGTCTGGAGCGCGATCTTCACGATGGCGCCCAACAACGGCTGGTCGCGCTGGGATTGCAACTGCGACTGATAGAAACGTCAGTCCCGGCTGAAATACAGGCGCTCAGAGATCAGTTGAGTGACGTCGTGTCCGGACTAACCGGCGTCTCAACAGATCTGCAGGAGATCTCGCGCGGGATTCATCCCGCGATCCTGTCCAAGGGGGGACTCGGTCCCGCGCTCAAGACACTGGCGCGTCGGTCGGCCGTCCCTGTCACCGTCGATCTTGCAATTGACGGACCCTTGCCCGATTCAGTGGAAGTCGGCGCGTATTACGTCGTGTCCGAAGCGCTCACCAACGCCGCAAAACATGCCCGAGCTTCGCATGTGGCCGTTTCCGGACAATCCAACGACGGCATCCTCCATCTATCGATCAACGATGACGGAATCGGGGGCGCCGCCTTCGGCAAAGGCTCGGGGCTGCTCGGGCTCCGAGACCGGGTCGAGTCCCTTGGCGGGCGAATTCGGATTGTGAGCCCGGCTGGGGGCGGAACGTCGCTTGACGTCACGATCCCGCTCGATAGCTGATCAGTTTGGCCTGCTTCCGCCAGGAGTGGGGTGATCAACTACGCGGTGCTCACGTTCGTCATCGCTGCGCAAGTCATTCGAGTGCTGCTGATGCTGTTCACCGCCCCGCTGGTGGCGCGGGCGTTCTCCCCGCGGGAGGTGCCCTCAGCGACTCGGCAGGGGACCGCCAGATCGCCGCGACGAGCCTGGCGAGCAGGGAACCCATCCGGGCCGCGGATTGACGCCCCGACTCGAGCACCTCATCGTGGCTGATCGGCTGGTCGGTGAGGCCCGCAGCCATGTTGGTCACCAGGGACAGGCCGAGCACCTCGAGGCCGGCGGCGCGGGCGGCGATCGTCTCGAGCACGGTGGACATGCCGACCAGGTCGGCGCCGAGCGTCCGCAGCATCCTGATCTCCGCGGGCGTTTCATACTGCGGGCCCAACAGGCCGGCGTAGACCCCCTCCTGCAACGTGGGGTCGATATCGCGGGCTAGCGCACGAAGCCGCGGCGAATACGCATCGACCATGTCTACGAACTGCGGCCCGATGAGCGGGGAACGGCCCGTCAGGTTCAGGTGATCGGATATCAGCACCGGCTGCCCGACGTGGTAGTCGTCCCGGAGCGCTCCCGCGGCGTTGGTCAGCACCATCACACGCACTCCCGTGGCCGCCGCTGTGCGTACCGGGTGGACGACGTGTCGGATGTCATGCCCCTCGTAGGCGTGAATCCGGCCCAACAGCAGCAGGACTCGCGTGCCGTTGACCGGAATCGACAGCACCCGGCCGCGATGGCCCGCCGCGGCGGGCGGCGTGAACCCGGGCAGCTCGGCCACGTCCACCGTCGTGGTCGGAGTGCCCAACGCGTCGGCCGCGGGCGACCAGCCCGATCCGATGACGACGGCCACGTCATGTTTGCCGACCCCGGTGTGCTCGGCGATCGCCGCGGCCGCCCGTTCCGCAACATCACCAGTATCACCAGTCACGATGAGGGAGCCTAGCCGTCGGTGCCATACTGCGATGATGCCCGCCAGTTCGCCACCGCGCCGTCGCCCAGAGGCGATGTCGCATGCGGACGTGGCCCAAGACGTGGTGCTCAGCCGTCGCAACGATCTGATCGCGTTGTCGCACGACATCCATGCCGAGCCGGAACTCGCGTTCGCCGAACACCGCAGCGCCGCCAAGACCCAGGCGTTGGTCGCCGAACGGGGCTTCGCGATCACGCCCGCGCCCGCCGGCCTGGACACCGCTTTCCGTGCCGACTATGGCAGCGGCGACCTCGTCGTCGCAGTGTGCGCGGAATACGACGCGTTGCCGGGCATCGGACATGCCTGCGGGCACAACATCATCGCCGCAGCCGCGGTGGGCGCGGCGCTGGCGCTGGCCGAAGTGGCAGACGACGTCGGGCTGACGGTTGTGTTGATGGGTACGCCCGCGGAGGAGTCCGGCGGCGGAAAGGCATTGCTGCTCAACGCAGGAGCGTTCGACGACATCACCGCGGCGGTGATGGTGCATCCCGGACCGACCGACATCGCGGCCGCCCGGTGCCTGGCGCTGTCCGAGGTGACCGTGGAGTACCGCGGCCACGAGTCGCACGCATCGGTGGCGCCGTATCTCGGAGTCAACGCCGGCGACGCGGTGACCGTCGCGCAGGTGGCGATCGGGCTGCTGCGTCAGCAATTAGCTCCCGGGCAGCAGGTGCACGGAATCGTGACCGACGGCGGCCGGGCCGCGAACGTGATCCCGGGGCGTGCGGGCATGCGGTACGCGATGAGGGCTGTCGAGAAGGAGTCGCTGCGTGCACTGGAAGCGCGAATCTTCGACTGCTTGCGCGCCGGCGGGTTGGCCACCGGATGCGAATGCCGCATCGACGAGGCCGGGCCCGCGTACGACGAGTTGCGCCCGGACCCGTGGCTTGCGAACGCGTTCCGCGACGAGATGAACCGCCGCGGCCGCACCCCGGTGCCCGCGGGGCTGGAAACCGCCCTGCCGCTGGGCAGTACCGACATGGGGAACGTCACCCACGCGATGCCGGGCATCCATCCGATCATCCGGGTCGAGGCGGGCGGTGCGTCCCTGCATCAGCCGGAGTTCGCGGCGGCGGCAGCATCGCCGAGCGCCGACGATGCTGTAATCGACGGCTCGATCATGTTGGCGCGCACTGTTATTCGCCTCGCCGAGACCTCCTCTGAGCGGCAGCGGGTAGTGCAGGCGCACAGAGAGCGGGTGGCGTGATGAGCCTCGCCGACACCGCCCAGTCATGGTTGGCCGCGCACGACGACGATCTGATCGCCTGGCGCCGGCACATCCACGCTCACCCTGAGCTGGGCCGTCAGGAGTTCGGCACCACCCAATTCGTTGCGACGATTCTGGCGGAGGCCGGTCTCAACCCGAAGGTGCTGCCCGCAGGCACCGGGTTGACCTGCGACCTGGGCCCGGACCATCTGCCGAAGATCGCGCTGCGCGCGGATATGGACGCGCTGCCGATGCAGGAGCGCACCGGCGCGCCGTACACGTCGGCGGTGCCGGGCATCGCGCATGCCTGCGGCCACGATGCGCACACCGCGATGCTGGTCGGCACCGGGTTGGTGCTGGCGGCGGTGCCGGACTTACCCATTGGTGTGCGGCTGATCTTCCAGCCCGCCGAGGAGCTGATGCCCGGCGGCGCGATCGACGCGATCGCAGCGGGCGTGCTGACGGGCGTGTCCCGGATATTCGCGCTGCACTGCGACCCCCGGCTCGACGTCGGCAAGGTGGCGGTCAAAGTCGGGCCGATCACCTCGGCCGCCGACCAGATCGAGATCACCCTGCGGTCGCCGGGCGGCCATACGTCGCGGCCGCACCTGACCGCCGACCTGGTGTACGGCATCGGCACGCTGATCACCGGCCTGCCCGGGGTGTTGTCGCGCCGCATCGACCCGCGAAACAGCACCGTGATGGTCTGGGGCGCGGTCAACGCGGGGGTGGCGCCCAACGCGATTCCGCAAGCGGGCACGCTGGCCGGCACGATCCGCACGGCCAGCCACAGCACCTGGTTGACGATCGAATCGCTGATCCGGGAGACGGTCGCGGCCCTGCTTGCGCCGCTGGGAATCGAGCACTCGCTGCAGTACCGGCGCGGCGTGCCGCCGGTGGTCAACGAGGAGGTCTCGACGCGGATCCTCATGCACGCGATCGAGGCTGTCGGCCCCGACGTGCTGGCCGACACGCGGCAGTCCGGCGGCGGCGAGGACTTCTCGTGGTACCTCGAGGAGGTGCCAGGCGCGATGGCCCGCCTCGGGGTGTGGTCTGGCCGCGGCCCACAACTGGACCTGCATCAGCCGACATTCGATGTGGACGAGCGCGCGCTCGCGATCGGGGTGCGGGTGCTGGTGAACACCGTCGAGCAGGCGGTGGCGTGTCTCTAAGGGTTGTGTCGCTACGAGTTGGGTCTCTAAGAGCGGGGTGACGAGAAGTCAGTCGCCGTGGCCGGGCCCGATGTTGCGCGACGGCCGGGTGCGCAGCTTGTGAACGTAATCGGCTGGCGCACCGGCGATTTCAGCGGCATCGGCCATCACGCCGAGGTATCGCGCCGACGGCAGCCCGCCCTCCCACGCATCGACGACGTACAGCCACGCCAGGGCGGGATCGGTTGAGGTGTCCGACGACACGCGCTCGACGCGACATCGGATCTTCTTGTGAATGCCTAATTCCGAGCCTTCCCAGCGGTCGAGGTTCTGCTCGTCCTCCTTGGTCATGTCGTACAGCACGACGAACACTTTCGAGGCCGGGTCCTGGACGATCGTGGCCAGCGCGCCTTCCCAGCCGATGTCTTCGCCACCGAATGTCAGTCGCCAGCCGTGCAGCCAGCCGGTCCCTGCCATCGGCGAGTGGGGTGCCCGCTTCAGCATCTGCTCCGGATGCATGTTCGACCCGTACGCGGCGTAGAGCGGCACCCAGAAAGCCTAGAGGGTTGCCTTGGATGTGGGCGCTCAACTGCGGGCTTGACTACGGTTGAGCCGTGGCAACCCGGATCGTGATCATCGGCGGAGGGCCGGCCGGCTACGAGGCGGCGTTGGTGGCGGCGACGCACCCTACGGATGTGACCCTCGTCGACTCGGACGGCATCGGCGGCGCGTGCGTGTTGTTCGACTGCGTGCCATCCAAGACGTTCATCGCGTCGACGGGCGTGCGAACCGATCTCCGCCGTGCTCGGGAGCTCGGCTACGACATCGAAATCGAGGACGCGAAGATCTCGCTGCCGCAGATCCACGACCGTGTGAAGACGCTGGCCACTTCCCAGTCCGAAGACATCGCCGAACAACTGCGCGCGCACGGCGTCCGGTTGATCAATGGCCGGGCCGAGCTGTGCGACACCGCGGTGGGGATGGCGAAGCACAGCGTCAAGGTCACCGAACCCGACGGCGCCGAACAGGTGCTCGACGCCGACGTCGTGCTGATTGCGACGGGCGCAAGTCCGCGCGTGCTGCCGGACGCCCGTCCCGACGGCGACCGGATTCTCACCTGGCGCCAGCTGTACGACCTCACCGATCTGCCCGACCACCTGATCGTGGTCGGCTCGGGCGTGACGGGCGCGGAATTCGTCAACGCCTACACCGAGCTGGGCGTGACGGTGACGGTGGTGGCCAGCCGCGACCAGATCCTGCCGCACGAGGACTCCGACGCGGCCGCGGTGCTGGAGGAGGTGTTCGTCGTGCGCGGCGTGACGCTGGTCAAAAACGCCCGCGCGGCCTCGGTGACGCGCACCAACGACGGTGTGGTGGTCAACATGACCGACGGCCGCAGCGTCGAGGGCAGCCACGCGCTGATCACGGTCGGGTCGGTGCCGAACACGTCCGGTCTCGGGCTCGAGCGCGTCGGTATCGAACTCGGCAGCGGTGGCCACATTCCCGTCGACCGGGTGTCGAGGACTTCGGTGCCCTCGATCTACGCGGCCGGCGACTGCACCGGCCTGCTGCTGCTGGCATCGGTCGCGGCGATGCAGGGCCGCATCGCGATGTATCACGCGCTGGGAGAGGGTGTCACCCCGATCCGGCTGCGGACCGTTGCCGCCGCGGTGTTCACTCGGCCGGAGATCGCGGCCGTCGGCGTGCCTCAGTCCCAGATCGACGACGGCACGGTTCCGGCACGCACGCTGATGCTGCCGCTGAACACCAACGCACGCGCCAAGATGTCGGGTTTACGCCGCGGCTTCGTGAAGATCTTCTGCCGCCCGGCGACCGGCGTCGTGATCGGGGGCGTGGTGCTCGCGCCCGAAGCGTCTGAGCTGGTCCTGACGATCGCTCTGGCGGTGCAGAACTCGGTGTCGGTGGGCGACTTGGCGCAGACGCTTTCGGTGTACCCGTCGCTCAGCGGGTCGATCGTCGAGGCGGCCCGGCGGCTCATGGCGCACGACGACCTCGATTGACCCTTAACCTGGACCCTTAACCTGGTATGTGACCGACCGGTAACTTTTGCTGACGACGAGGGAGTAATCAGTGATCGAGGCTGCCCCCGCCCCGGGCAACGGGCAGACATTTCTTGGCCCGCGTGAGCGTGCCGTCGCGTGGGATCGGTTGGGTTCCGAGCAGTTCGACGTCGTCGTCATCGGCGGCGGCGTGGTGGGCGCCGGCGCCGCGCTCGATGCCGCCACCCGCGGGCTGAAGGTGGCCATGGTCGAGGCCCGCGATTTCGCGTCGGGCACATCGAGCCGCTCGTCGAAGATGTTCCACGGCGGTCTGCGCTACCTCGAGCAGCTCGAGTTCGGGCTGGTGCGAGAGGCGCTGCATGAACGCGAGCTGTCGCTGACGACGCTGGCCCCGCACTTGGTCAAGCCGTTGCCGTTTCTGTTCCCGCTGACCAAGCGGTGGTGGGAAAGGCCGTACATCGCCGCCGGAATCTTCCTCTACGACCGGTTGGGGGGCGCTAAATCGGTTCCGGGACAAAAGCATTTGACCAAGGCAGGCGCGCTGCGGCTTGCGCCGGGGCTGAAGCGCAGCTCGCTGATCGGCGGCATTCGCTACTACGACACCGTTGTCGATGACGCCCGGCACACGATGACGGTCGCGCGCACCGCCGCGCACTACGGGGCGGTGGTTCGGTCCTCCACTCAGGTGGTCGCGTTACTGCGGGAGGGCGACCGGGTGGTCGGGGTGAGGGTGCGTGATTCGGAGAACGGCGAGGTCACGGAGGTTCGCGGTCACGTTGTGGTCAACGCCACCGGGGTGTGGACTGACGAGATCCAGGCGCTGTCCAAGCAGCGCGGCCGGTTCCGGGTGCGGGCGTCAAAGGGTGTGCACATCGTGGTGCCGCGCGACCGGATTGTCAGTGAGGTCGCGATCATCTTGCGCACAGAGCGGTCCGTGCTGTTCGTGATCCCGTGGGGCACGCACTGGATCATCGGCACCACCGACACCGAGTGGAACCTCGACCTGGCCCACCCGGCAGCCACCAAGGTGGACATCGACTACCTCCTCGATCACGTCAACACCGTGCTGGCAACTCCGCTGACGTACGACGACATCGACGGCGTCTACGCCGGGCTTCGCCCGCTGCTGGCCGGGGAGCGCGACGACACCTCCAAGTTGTCGCGCGAGCACGCGGTGGCCGTGCCGGCGCCGGGGCTGGTCGCGATCGCGGGGGGCAAGTACACGACCTACCGGGTGATGGGTGAGGACGCGATCGACGCGGCCAGTGAGTTCGTCCCTGCGCGGGTTGCCCCGTCGATCACCGAGAAGGTGCCGCTGCTGGGCGCCGATGGCTACTTCGCGCTGGTGAACCAGGCCGAACGGGTCGGCGCCTACTACGGCCTGCACCCGTATCGCGTCCGCCACCTGCTGGACCGCTACGGCTCGCTGATCGGCGAAGTTTTGGCGATGGCCGAGGACAAGCCCGAGTTGCTGGGCCCGATCACCGAGGCGCCGGTGTACCTGAAGGTGGAGGCGGTCTACGCGACCGCGGCCGAGGGCGCGCTGCACCTCGAGGACATCATGGCGCGGCGGATGCGGATCTCGATCGAATACCCGCATCGCGGTGTGGACTGCGCCCTCGAGGTCGCCGAAGTCGTGGCGCCGATTCTGGGCTGGGATGCCGACGACATCCAGCGTGAGGTCGACACGTACATCGCGCGGGTGGACGCGGAAGTGCGGTCCCAGCAGCAGCCCGACGACGAGTCGGCCGACGCGTTGCGGGCGGCCGCGCCGGAGGCCCGGGCGGAGATCCTCGAGCCGGTGCCGCTGAATTGATCGAGCATTGAGCGAGCGTTGAGGCCTCCACCGCTTCCGGTGCGCGACGGGCTTGGGCCGGCACGGCTGCGGCTTCGCGGTGGATCGGTGCTCGAGGAGTTGCGCAGCCGTTTCGGCCCGGCGGCGGCCGCCAAAGTGACCGCCGGCGAGGTCGTCGACGCGGACGGCGTGGCGCTGGACGCCGGAAGTGTGATGCCTGCGGGTTCGCACGTGTACTTCTATCGCGAGCTGGCCGCCGAGGTGCCCGTGCCGTTCGACATTTCGGTGCTGCACCGCGACGACGACATCGTTGTTGTGGACAAGCCGCATTTCCTCGCCACCATGCCGCGGGGCCGCCACGTCGCCCAGACCGCACTGGTGCGGCTGCGTCGGGAGCTGGACTTGCCGGGGCTCAGCCCGGCGCACCGGCTGGACCGGTTGACCGCGGGTGTGCTCGTGTTCACGACCCGGCGAGAGGTGCGTGGCCGCTACCAAACGCTGTTCTCGCGCGGACTGGTGCGCAAGACGTATTTGGCGCGGGCTTCAGGGGCGCCGTCGGTGGTGTTGCCGCGTGTGGTGCGCAGTCGAATCATCAAGCGCCGCGGCTGTTTACAGGCGGTCACCGAGCCTGGCGAACCCAACGCCGAGACGTTGGTCGAGGCGGTCGGCGACGGCCTCTACCGGCTCACGCCACGCACCGGCCGGACGCACCAGCTGCGGGTTCATATGGCGTCGCTCGGTCTGCCCATCGACGGAGACCCGTTGTACCCCAGCGTTATCGACGTGCCTGCTGACGACTTCTCGGCGCCGCTGCAGCTGCTGGCTTACAGCCTCGAGTTCGATGATCCCGAGTTCGATGATCCGGTGACAGGCTCACCCTGCCGGTTCGTCAGCCGCCGTTGTCTTTAGCATTTTTTGGGGCGAAGCCCCAACGTGTCACTGTCTTTGGTAGAGGCGCCCGTGGTTGCGGAACCATGCGATCGTCCCATCTGGGCCACGCACGAAGTTGGATCGGGTGCCGGTCGGTTTGCCGTCGGGGCCAAGGTCGAGACCGTAGTCGGGCCGGTAAAACGCTAGACCGAATTGTGTGCTGGTTTCGTCGGCCTCGGGATCGGAGCTGGTGTCGCCCATGCTCATGGAGCCGATCAGTTGGCCGTTGCCAGCGCCGAGTTGAATGACGCTGCTCTCTAGGCTACCGGTTGCGGAGATCAGCTGAGCGACGTATCGGCCTTCGAAGGGTGCAAGTTCGGCGGCGTTGAGGTTTTGCGGCACCGCCGGGAGGTTACTGAGCTCGACGAAGCGGCGCAGCGACCAATCCTCGGCGAACAACTCGTTGAGCAGCGCCGCCCCGCCTTCGGAGTTTGTCAGCACGGTCATGAAGAAGTTGCGGTCGGGCACCATGAAAAACCCCGACCGTTGACCTTGCCAAGTCCCGCCGTGCTGCACGACCGTCACGTTCTCGGCGGACGGGCGCAGCATCCACGTCACACCCATGCCGGACAGCTCGACCTGAAGTGTGCCACCCGGGCCCGGGTTGGATCGCATGGCGATTATCCCGTTGCGGCTCAACAGAGGGGTGCCGTTCGGCGCGTTGCCGTCGCCCAAGTGAAAACGCGCGTAGCGGAGCTGATCCCGCACGGTCGACATCAGCCCCCCCGTGGGGTTGCAGCTGCGCGGAAACTCCCAGAACGCGTTGTCCACCAGGGGTTTGCCCTCGACCACGTTGTGCGAAGCCGCGACGTTGAAGCCGACGATCTCGTCGGAAAAGTAGCGGGTGTGGCCCAACTCGAGTGGGTCCAGCACCAGATCTTGCACCGCCCGCTCGTAGGTGGATCCGGCGACGACCTCGATGATCCGCCCTGCCACCACCAGTCCGGCGTTGTTGTAGGCGAACACCGTGCCCGGTCGGGTCAGCTGTGGCAGCCGGGTCATCGAGCCGGCATAGCGGGCCACTGCGTCATCGCCGCGCCCGAAGTCCTGGTAGTCGTCACCGAGCCAGCCCGAGGTGTGGTTGAGCAGCTGGCGCACGGTGACGCTCGCGCTGGCGGCCACATCGGCGACGGCGAAGTCAGGCAGATAGCGCCGCACTGGGGCATCGAGGTCCACCTTGCCCTGCTCGACGAGCCGCATCAGGGTTGTGCCGGTGAAAGTTTTTGTGGTCGAGCCGATCCGGAAGACGGTGTCCCCGTCGACCGGTAACGGGTGGTCGACGTTGGTCACGCCATAGCCCTTAACGTATTCCTGCCCGCCTGCGAGCACGGCGACCGCGACCCCGGGTATCCCGTGGAACTTCATGCCGGCCTGGATCTTGGCGTCAAGCTCGTCGAACCCCGCGGCCATGCCGGCCGCGGTGCTGCTCGTCGTGCTCGGCGCCGGCGTGGGCTTCGATGAACACGACGACAACGCGAGCGCCGCCGCCCCGGCGATGGCGCCACCGAGCACGACGCGTCGGGGCACCAGCGGTGCGACCATCGGCGGATTCGCCGACGTCACGGTGGCGGAGGGGCGATCGCGTAGGGCGGAGGCTGTGTCGTGTTGACACAGCTGGTATCGGGCTGCTGCGGATTGTTGAAGAACGAATTTACGACGGCGGCGCCGCAGGGGTCGACGTAAATCCCGTGGGCGACGCCTGGGACCGTCACCACGGTGGCATGCGAAAGATGTTGGGCGACATACTGACCTGACGCGGGACTCGTTTGTCCGTCGTAGCTGCCTGACAGCACCAGTGCCGGGGTCGCGCTGTCAGTGACCCCCCGGACCCAATCCGAGGCCTTGGGCACGTTCCATGCCGCGCAGGCCTGGCGCAAGAAGGGCAGCTGTGGCGCTTGGGCGCGAAGCGAGTCGGGCAACGCGGCGAAACTATGCCGGGCCGCTTGGAGTTGTTCGGCTTCTGACTCGAACGGAATCCATTCGCTGCACCAGACGCTGAAGGTAAGGCCCCAGCCCATCATCCCGACGGCACTGGGATTCGCCCAGGTTGTCGCCAAACGCCGGGCAATGCGCGTCGGATTGCCGTGCGCGAGTTCGTCAATCGCGGCGGGCACTTCGGCCGGAAAGTGGGTGCCCAGGGGGACCAGCCAGCTCAACAAGGCCCCACCATCGAGCACCACCTTGGTGTCACCAACTCCTTGGACGTTGACCGTGGTGGTGACCGGATGCGCCTCGAGTTGATTGAGCAGGCCAACGATGGTGTCGCCAAGGCCGGGATAGTGCGCTTGGCACGCCGGTTGGGCGGTGCACACACTCATCATATTGTCGAACGCTTCCCGAGCGCTGCCCCAGGTCCACGCCAGGTTTGCGAGTGACGGCGGCGTCACCCCGTCGAGGGCCAATGACCGCATGCCCTGTGGGTCTAGCCGCGCGTAGATCAATGCCAGCTCGGTGCCGTAGGAGTGCGAAAACACATTCCACTGATTGATATGCAGCGCATTGCGCAGATCGATCAGGTCATAGGCACTCTCGGTGGAATTGAAGGCCGCCAGGTCGGCGCCGCCGGCCAGCCGGTCGTGGCAGGTCTTTACCGCCGTCACGTATTCGTCACCGGTCGACGGGGCGTCATACACCAGACCCAGTCGGCGAGCGAAGAACTGATCGACTTCCGGACAGGTCAGCGAGGGCTGTGCCGAGCGAGTGCCGCGTTGCGACATCAGGATCACATCGCGATTGTGGTTGAAGCTAACACCTTCGGCGTCCGGAGAATTCAGAATCGCGTCCCCACCCGGCCCGCCGAAGAGGAAGATGATCGGGTCCGCGGCTGCCGGCTGGGTTTCCGACGGAATGATTGCCACCGGCAACCGCAGAGTGCGCCCACCCGGCTTGGTGCGATTCTCGGGAACCACCAGCACCCCGCAGTGCGCCTTCTGCAGCTCCGGCACGGGTTGCGGCGTGCTCGGGCAAGGGCCCGCCGCATACTGTGCCGGATCGTGGGCCACCGTTGTCGGTGTGGCCGCCGTTGTCGGTGTGGCCGCCGTTGTCGGTGTGGCCGCCGACGACGGGTTGCCGCTCGAGGTCGAATTCGAGTGTCCGCAGGCCGCAGCCACCGCCATGGTTACAGCCAGCGCGGTCGCGATCCGGAGCCGATAGCACGCGCGGCGCGCGATCGGATTGGTGCTTCTGATCGACGTCGGCCGCGGCACGTTGCTGATAATCACATACTGTCCGCATTGCGGCAAACGAATCTGAAAATGACCGCGTGTCGGCGGCGATCTTGGGGGTGGTGGGGTGATTCCCAACTGATTTGAGGCAGTCGCAGCCGTGTTAGCTGAACGCCCCGGGGAGTCCGGAGACTTTCCGGTGTGAGAACTCAGCCGGCGGCTAGTCTCGATGTTGAGCGTAGTCGGCGGTCTCTAATTCGACAGGTCGGATGTCGCCGCTCTACTGGTAGAGGCGGCGGAGGTTGAACCAGTCGATGCCGCGAGCGGTGGAGTATGCGATCTCTTCGAGGGTTCAATAGCGGTGCAGTGCAACTGATGTGCCATCAGTCTGTTGGTTAAGCCGTACATTTGATTTCCGCATATTCGGTCTGCGTCAAACTCTGCCAAGGCCGAAAGTAGCGGCATGATGCTCGCCTGTATCAGCGGATTACATGGTCGGGGCAGATGACGCTGGTGATTGCGTGCGCGAGTGTCGCGCTGGCCTCGTGTGGGACGTCGGTGTTGATGAAGAAGACGAGGGTGGTCTGCGTCTGCGGGAGGTAGAACGCCATGGTTTCGTAGCCGAAGACGACGCCGGTATGTCCGATCCAACCGGCGGCGTTGATGATACCTAAACCGTAGAACGAAGTTTGCTCGGGGTTCATCGGCACCGAGGTATCGAGGCGCTGCCGCTGGGTCTCCGGCTTGAGCAGCACCCCGGTGGCCAGTGCGCGTGCCCAGATCCGCATGTCGTCGAGCGTGGAGATCATGTTTCCGGCCGCCCAGGCCCAGGAAAAGTTCCAGTCGGTGGAGATCTGCGCTGCCCCATGCAACGTCGTGTATCCGTGCGGGTGCGGGTCGGGGACCGCTGGCGTGGTCGGAAAGCTGGTGTGGGTCATCTTCAGTGGGGCGAGGATGTGCTCACTTATGTAGTCCGGCAGGGTTTGACCGCTCTGCTTTTCGACCACGAGACCCAGCAGCACGGTGTTGGTGTTTGAGTACTGGTACTGGGTGCCGGGTGGGAACTGCAGCGGTTTGTCGAGTGCGTAGCCGAGCAACTGGGCAGGAGTAAAGGATTTGTGTGGGTCGGCTATGTACGGATCGGAGAACTGTGTCACGTCATCGAATGTGATCAGTCCGCTGCGCATCTGGGCCAGCTCGCGCAGCGTGATCTGGTCGCCCGACGGTACGCCGGACATGTACTTCGAGATCGGATCGTCGAGCGCCAGCTTCCCCTGATCGACCAGTTGCAGCATCGCGGTAACGGTGAATGTCTTTGTCACGCTGCCGATTCGGCTATACATGTCGGTTGACATAGGCGCACGCGTCGCCTTGTCAGCGACACCGAAGGTCCGCACATAGTTTCCCGCCGGACCCCAGATGCCGACTATTGCCCCGGGGATCGATGCCGTCGTCATGGCCTGACCGATCGCGGCATCAAGCTGGGTTGCGACCGCACCTACAAGTGGAGTGCTGGCCTGCGCGCTTGATGTCGCCGACCCACCAGAAGTCGACGGGACTGTAGATGAGCACGCAGCCAACGCCACCATTGCCGTGGCCGTCACTGCGACCACCACCGGCCGGATCCGCGCTAGCGAGAATCGTGGGGACACCGATCGGGTCATTTGCGGCTCCTACGCGTAAGGCCGGAAACGAATCTGGCGGGCAGTCGGGGGCGGATGCGGTGAATCCCGGGCACTTGACCGCCGCGACTTTCTGATCGCAGAACTCAGCCGGCGGCTGCACCCCCGTATCGAGCGTAATAGGCGGTCTCTAATTCGACCGGTGGTATGTCGCCGCAGTACTCGTAGAGGCGGCGGAGGTTGAACCAGTGGACCCATTCGGCAGTAGCCAGCTCGACCTCTTCGATGGTCCGCCACGGTCTGCGTGGTCTGATCAACTCGGGCCCAACCATATTCAGGCGGGATTATCCACAACCACAGATTCATCCACAGATCTCCCGAATACGGGCAGACCACGTGAGAACGACAATCAGCGAGTTGGCTCAGAACCCGTCTTTGACGACGACGCGCGTCCGCCCGGTCACGCCGCCCTTAATGATTTTCCTCAGCGCGCCCGGCACCTCGAGAACCGAGATGTTGCTTGTGAGCAGGCCCAGGTGCGGAGGGGTGAGTTCCGTCGACAGCTGTCGCCATATCTCGCGCCGCTTGTCGATACGCAACAGCACTGAATCGATTCCCGCCAGCGTTACGCCGCGCAGGATGAACGGGTGCACAGTCGTCGGCAATTCGGCAGAACCGGCCAGTCCCGAAATCGCCGCAATGCCACCATAATTCATGGTGCTCAGCGCGTATGCGAGGGCGGGGCCACCAACGCAGTCGACGACGGCGGCCCACTTCGCCTTGCCGAGCGCCCGGATCTTCTCGCCTTCGGGGGGCACCCGCCCGATGACCGCCGATGCGCCGAGGTCTCGTAGGTAGCTCTCGATATCGGGCTTGCCGGTGGACGCCACCACCTCGTAGCCGAGTTTCGCGAGCAGGTCGACGCTGACACTGCCGACGCCGCCGGTGGCGCCGGTCACCAAGACCGGACCGTCGGACGGGCCGACCTCGTGGTTACGGATCGCGTTGACGCTCATCGCCGCGGTGAACCCGGCCGTGCCGATCGCGGCGGCCTGCTCGGTCGTCAGCCCGTCGAGCTTGACCACGTAGTCGGCGGGGTAACGCGCCCTCTCGGCGTAGCCGCCGTGCCGGCCGGTGCCGATGTCGTAACCGTGAGCGACCACAGGATCGCCGACCGCGAAGTCCGGCGACGACGACGCCGCGACGATGCCGGCCACGTCGACGCCGGGGATCAGCGGGTAGGACCGGGCTACCCCGCCCCGCGGCGTGACGGCGAGCGCGTCCTTGTAGTTGATCCCCGAGTATTCGACGGCGATCTCCACCTCGCCGTCCGGCAAGAATGTCTCGTCGAGGACCTCGGGCTTCAGCGTGATGCCGCCCTCCGCATCCTGGTGGGCGACCAAGGCGTTCAGTTCGCTCATCTCGACTACGGTAGCCGGTGTGGCCCCGCGGCTTCGACGCCGTCAGTTCGAGGAGATTCACAAGGGTGAGCAATTCGTTGGAACCGACGCGTGAGCAGATCGCTGCGCTGGCGGCCCGGCCGGCCGACGCGCCTGTGGTAATGGTCAACCTGCTGAAGTTCATCCAGCCGGGCGGGCTCGAGCGCTATCTGCAGTACGGGCAGGGAGTGGCCCCGCACCTGGAACGGGTCGGCGGCAAGGTCCGCTACGGCGGCGCCGCCCCGACCGTCGTCATCGGGGAAGGCGAGCGGCCGTGGTGGGACGCGATTCTCATCGTCGAGTACCCGTCGCCGGCGGCATTCATCGAGATGGTGACCGACGCGGATTACCTCAAGGTGCACGAACATCGAGCCGCCGCGCTCGAGCGGGGTGACCTGATCGCGACGTCGATGTGGTTGATCGCGGACTGAGGACTCCGCGCGCTTCGCTGGTCGGCAGCGGCTAATTTAATGCCATGCATCTGATCACGGGCGCAGCCGGAAAGAGCGGCGGAGTCAGTCGTTCCGTCGTTGAGATGCTCCTCGACAAGGGAGAGCCGGTGCGGGCCATGGTGCACCGCGAAGACGCCCGGGCGCAGCGACTCCGGGACCTCGGAGCGCAGGTGGTGGTCGGCGATCTGACCGATCCGAGGAACGTCGTCGACGCGATGACCGGTGTCGAGCGGATGTTCTTCAACATGAGTGTGTCGCTGGACTACCTGGAGGCCACCGCGATCGTCTGCGCGACGGCCCGCGAGCTCGGCGGCTACGACGTGATTGTGAACATGTCGCAGATGACCGTCTCGCAGATGACACTGACCAGCACGGAGGAATCCCATCAACAGTGGCTGCACTGGTTATCCGAAGAGGTCATGAACTGGTCGGGGGTGCCGGTGGTCCACATCCGGCCGACGGTCTTCCTTGACAATCCGCTGTTCACGATGCTGGCCAGACGGTCGGTGCACGACCGCGGAGTGCTGCCGCTGCCGTTCGGCACCGGCCGCACATCGCCGATTCCGGCCGTCGACGTCGCCAGGGTGGTCGTCGCGCTGCTGCATGACCCCGCCGACCGGGTCGGTAACGTGTACGAGCTGACCGGCCCCGAGGTGCTGGACATGAACGGCCTTGCCGAGCATTACGCGCGCGCGTTGGGACGGCCGGTGACGGCGCAGGACACGCCACACGACGAGTGGACTCGGCAATACCTGCGGACCTCCGGGTTGCCGGATCACGTCCAGCAGCACATCTCGACGATGGCGAGGCTCCATCGCGAGGACCGCTACAACCGGGCCTCCGACAACGTCGAGACCCTCACCGGTGAGCCCGCTCAGACGGTGGAGCAGTACATCGCTACAAACCCCAAGCTTTTCGGGGGCTAACGCTGACAGCGCGGGCACCAGTAGCTGACCCGTTCGCCGTCGGCATCCGACTCGATCAGGGTTCCGCAGCGCCGGCATGGCTTTCCGGTGCGGCCGTATACCCACAATTCGTTGCCGTGCCGTCGATCTCCGGTGGTGGTGCGGTTCCACCGCGATCTATTCGCCATTAGCATGTCGTGAGCGCGTGAGACCAACCGCACCGGGTCGGTGACCCGTGCCACCGGCGCGGTGGGCAAAAGGCCGAACACAAAACACAATTCGTTGCAGTACACGTTGCCGACACCTGCCATGACGCGCTGGTCCAGCAGTGTGGCGGCAATCGGTCGGTCCGGGTCGGCGGTGAGGTTGGCCGCCGCCGTCTCGGGATCCCAGTCCGCTCCCAGCAGGTCGGGACCGAGGTGGGCGACCGCGGACATATCATCGTCGCGGTGCAGGATCTCGAGTTGGCCCAACTCGACACCGGCCGCCTGAACATCGCCCGCTTCCAGAATGATTCGCACACGATGGTCGTTCTCTCGAACGCGGCGGTCGGCGGAGATCCGCCAGCTGCCGTCCATCTTGAGGTGTGAGTGGATGCTGGCCGGGCCGACCCGGATGAACAGGTGCTTGCCGCGGCTGAGCACCTCATCGACGGTGTGGCCGGTAAGATCCGCGGCGGCGAACCGGGGCACCCGCACGTCGCAGCGGGTTAACGCCTTGCCGACCAGCCCGTCGCGAAGGTTGGCTGCGGTGAGCCACACCGTGTCGCCCTCGGGCACGCTATCGCCTGAACCGAAGACCCCGGGGCGTGCGGACGAATCCGGCGTCGGCCAGCGCGGCAGAAACTTGTGCCCGCTCACCGGACTGCGCAGGCTCGAGCACCGGAACGCCGTCAACCCGTTCGACCAGAATCGACGCGACGCGGCCGCCGACCACGAATCCGGCCAGCGCGCCGGCGGCGGCGCGGTGGGCCTCGGGGTCAGACGAGAAGTTCAGAAGCGAACGGCCGCCGCGCTCGAGAAACCACACCAATTCGCCGTCGACAAGAACGACCAGCGCGCCGGCCTTGCGGCCCGGCCGATGCATGTCGTCGGGTGCGGTTGCACGCGTCGGCCAGGAGAGCGCGGAGCCGTACGGGTTGGCCGGGTCGGCCGCGGCGAGCGCCACCGCCTGATACGCCGGCCGGTCTTTATCGACGCTGTCCTGATGCGACCGCAAGCGGTCGACGGTCGACGCGACCGCGAATTGCGCGCCGCCCAGCGATTCGACGAAGTAGCCGCGCTGGCATCGACCTGCGTCCTCCAACACCGTCAGCACCTTGTACAGCGTCGCAAACCCGCCCGGTATCCCCTCCGTCGCGACACTGCCCCTGGTGAGCACGCCGTAGCGGCCGAGCAGCAGCTCCGCACAGAAGTGGGCCCGCACCGTCGAATCGGGTTCGGGTGCGGGCAGCGCTGACCACCTGCCTGCGACGGTCGGGTCTGCGGCGCGGATCTGTGCGTGCGCGACGCTGTAGTGATTGAGCCGCGGCGCGCGCCTGCGCTGTCTATGTGCCGGCGACGAGCGGCTGCCCCTGCGGGATCCGGAAAGCAGCGCGCGGACCGGCGCGAAGGTGTCGCCGGTGACCCAGCCGGCCCAGACCAGTTCCCACAGGGCCGTTTTCAGGGCCGTAGTCAGCTCGTCGTCGTGCCCATCGGCCAGCTGGCGGTAGAAAAAACCGCCTCCGCGACTCAGGGTGTCGAGGATCATCCGGTGGCGTTCGTTGAACTCAATCTTTGCAGGCGCTGCCAGCGACAGCGGCGCGGTATCGGCCATGTGCAGCGCGATCCAGCCGTCACTTCCTGAGATCGCGCCGCCGCCGGACCATACGACTTCTCCCGACGCGAGCAGCTCGTCGAGCATCGCGGGCTGATAGTCGCGGACACGCTGCCCCAGAACCAGCGGCTCGAGCGCGGACGCCGGCACGGCGACGCCGGCGATCTGTTCGATCACCCCGGCAAGCCCGTCGGTCCCGGTTGTGCCCGATGAGCCGATCTGCTGCCACGCAGGCAAGAACCTGCCGTACGCCGCGGTGCTGACGGGTTCCACCTGGGCACGCAGCGCAGCCAGCGACCGTCGTCGCAGGATCCGCAGGACTTCGGCGTCGCACCACTGATCCGGATCTGGGACAGCGGAACTGAATTCGCCGTGCACGAGTTTGCCGTCGACGGCCAGCCGGCCCAGCACGTCGGCGGCCACCCGCACACCCAGCCCGAACCGCGACGCGACGTCGGTGGTGGTGAACGGCCCGCGGGTGCGCGCGTAACGGCCGATCAGCTCGGCCAGCGGGTCGGCCACCGGTTCGGTGAAGCTCACCGGCACGCCGGGCGGCACCGCAATGCCCACTCCGTCGCGCAGCCGGCCGATGTCCTCGACGGCCACCCACCATGTCCGTTCGGCGTAGGAGACCGTGACCGCGCGCCGTGCCCCGCGCAGCCCTTCCAGCCAACCGCCGATATCGGACGCGGTGCTGCGCTCTGCGATCTCATCGTCGGTGAGCGGGCCGAGCAGACGCAGCAGGTCTGCCACTGCCTCGGCGTCCCGGGCGAGCCGGTCCGCGCTGAGGTGCTGCAGCTGGCGGTGCGTGGCGGCGACGACCTCTGGGTCGAGCAGCTCGCGCAGCTCGACCCGTCCCAGAAGCTCGGCCAGCAAGGTGGTGTCCAGCGACAGCGCGGCCGCGCGCCGCTCCGCCAGCGGTGCGTCGCCCTCATACATGAACGCGCCCACATAGCCGAACAGCAGCGACGCGGCGAACGGCGACGGCGTGGCCGTCTCGACCTCGACCACCCGCACCCGGCGCTGCTCGATGCGGGCCATCAGGGCCGTCAGGGCGGGTACGTCATAGACGTCCTGCAGGCATTCGCGCACGGCTTCGAGAACGATCGGAAAGTCCGGGTATTTGCGGGCCACATCGAGCAATTGCGCCGCGCGCTGGCGCTGGTGCCAGAGCGGGGAGCGCTTGCCGGGGTGGCGCCGCGGCAGCAGCAGCGCGCGTGCGGCGCATTCGCGGAACCGCGACGCGAACAACGCAGAGCCGCCGACTTCGGCGGTGACGATCGGTTCGACATCGTCCGGCTCGAAGACGAACAGGTCGGCCCCCGGGGGTGAGTCCTCGGTGTCGGGCAGCCGCACAACGATCCCGTCGTCGGAGGCGGTGGGCTTCTCGTCGATCCCGTACCGTTCGCGCAGGCGCCGGCTGACGGCGAGCGCCAGCGGTCCGTGCACCCGTAACCCGTACGGAGAGTGCAGAATCACCCGCCAGTCGCCGAGCTCGTCGCGGAACCGCTCCACCATCAGCGTGGAATCGGTGGGCACGGCATTGGTGGCCTGTTGCTGATCGTCGAGCAGCCCGCGCAGGTTCTCGGTCGCATACTTGTCGAAGCCCATTGCAGCGCAGCGCTCGTCGAATGCTTTCGGTGCCAGGCGGGCCAGCTCGCCGGTGAACGCGCCCAGAGCGGCGCCGAGTTCGGCGGGCCGTCCGACAGCGTCTCCGCGCCAGAACGGGAGCCGTGCCGGTTCACCGAACGCCGGAACCACCAGCACCCGGTCGTGCGTGATCTCGGTGATCCGCCAGCTTGTCGCGCCCAGCGAGATGACGTCTCCGGGCCGGGACTCGTAGACCATCTCCTCGTCGAGTTCGCCTACCCGCGAGGGCTTTTCGGAGTCCGCCCCGGCCATCAGGTACACGGTGAACAGCCCGCGGTCCGGGATGGCGCCGCCGGAGGTGACCGCCAGCCGCTGCGCACCCGGCCGCGCCGTCAGCAAGCCGGTATCACGGTCGTAGACCAGCCGCGGCCGCAGCTCTGCGAACTCGGTGGACGGGTACTTGCCGGACAGCAGATCCAACGTCGCCTCGAACGCGCTGCGGGGCAGCGTCGCGAACGGTGCACTTCGCCGCACCGTGTCGAACCACAGGTCGGCGTCCAGGGGCTCCAACGCGCACGCGGCGATGGTGTGCTGGGCAAGCACATCGAGCGGATTCGCGGGCACCGTCAAGCTCTCGATCTGCCCGGCGAGCATCCGCTGCACCGTCACCGCGCAGCTGATCAGATCGGTGCGGTGCTTCGGGAACACCACGCCGCGCGAGATCTCGCCGACCTGGTGCCCGGCCCGGCCGATCCGCTGCAGCCCGTTGGCCACCGACGGTGGCGCCTCCACTTGAATGACGAGGTCGACCGCGCCCATATCGATTCCGAGCTCGAGGCTGGAGGTGGCCACCACGGCTTTGAGCCGGCCGCTCTTGAGGTCGTCCTCAACCGCGGCGCGCTGTTCCTTGCTCACCGAGCCGTGATGCGCCCGGGCCAGCAGCGGCTCGGCGCCGTACGACTGCCCGCTGGCCATGATGTGTGCGGGCGGACCGCCCGGCACCTCGGGGTTGGGTGGCGGAGAAAGCTCGATGCCAGACCGTTCGGCGTGAATCTCGTTGAGCCGTGAGGTCAATCGCTCCGCCAGCCGTCGCGAGTTCGCGAACACGATTGTGGACTGATGCGCCTCGATCAGATCTGCGATGCGCTGCTCGACGTCGGGCCAGATGGTGTTGTTCTCCAGGTTCGCCATGTCGGGCACCGGCACCACCACCGACAGGTCGAACGTCTTGGCCGCCGGGGGCGCCACGATGGTGGTCCGAGCGTGCCCCGACAGGAACCGCGCCACCTCTTCGGGCGGCCGAACGGTGGCCGACAATCCGATGCGCTGCGCGGGCCGTTGCGACAAGCTGTCCAGGCGCTCCAGCGACAGCGCGAGGTGAGAGCCGCGCTTTGTGCCCGCGACGGCGTGAACCTCGTCGACGATCACGGTCTGTACGCCCGCCAACGTGTCGCGAGCGGCCGAGGTCAGCATCAGAAACAGCGACTCCGGTGTGGTGATCAGGATATCCGGCGGGTGGGTGATCAGCTCGCGCCGCCGACTCGGGGGAGTGTCACCGGAGCGGACGCCGACGCTGATCTGCGGGTCGGGAAGGCCGAGCCGTTGGGCCGTACGGGTGATGCCGGTGAGTGGTGTGCGTAGGTTGCGTTCGACGTCGACGGCGAGTGCCTTGAGCGGAGATACGTAGAGCACGCGGGTGCCGGTCTCGCACGCCGGCTCGTTGGCCAGCCGGTCGATCGCCCACAGGAACGCCGCCAGCGTCTTGCCGGACCCGGTCGGGGCGATGACCAGTGTGTTATCACCGCGCGCGATGGCCGACCAGGCCTGTGCCTGCGCCGGCGTAGGCGCGGCGAAGGTGCCGGTGAACCACTCGAGGGTCGCCGGGCTGAAGCGACTGGGGGTATCAGATCGGGGCGGGTCAGGTGAAGCGGGCACCCCTCCATCGTGCCAATCGGGCCCGACAAGTCGGGCGCGGTGGGTAAACGTGGTGGGTAAACAATGAACATGCTCAACACGATCACCACCGTTCTCGTCGGCCTTCTGGGTGTCCATGCCCTCGCGAAGTTCGTCTTCTTCGCGTTGCCGTACCGCAGGCGTCGCGCGGCCCTGGACAAGAGTTACGGCGACAAACCGTCCGCCACCACCACGTCCGACACCGTGATGGTGTCCCCCTGCAAAGCGGGGGTGCCCCCAGTTCACCGTCGCACTGGCGGGGCTGCTGTTGTGGCGGGGAGTCGAAGCGGTCAGTTTCCTTGGTGGGGTGTGGATCGGAGCGACGCTGATACAGCTGTACTTCCACGAGTTTCACGCCCCGGTCGCGCAAGACCGCGCGGCCCCGCCGGTCGTTTCGCCGATCAAGTCGATGTCGTACGCGATTCAGGATTCACCCTGGCGGCCATGGCGTGAATTGCTGACGTTGACCGTGGTGATCTGTTGGAGCCTTGCGCTGCTGGCCTGAGCGTCACCGGCGGTGGAACACCGCCTGGAGCCAGCGTTGAAGGCGTAGTGTCGAGGTAGCGCCATGAAGATGTCGCCTGATACAGCAAACCCGCGGCGGGACCGCGTGACGTACGCCGCGGCGGTGAAGTTGGTCGCGATTTTCGTCGCCATCGCACTGGTGATTCTGTTCGGCTCGATGGCCTGGATGAGCGGTTGCAAGACGGGCGCTGGTCAAGGGGCGCTGGACAATTGCAGCGCATTGCAGCGCAATACGCTAGCCATCGGCCCGGCCGTCACCCTGCTCATCGGAGGCGTCTGGGCCTTCATCCGGACGTACCAGGTGTGGCGCGCCCGCGGCGGGTGGTGGATCTGGCAGGGCGCCGGCTGGTTCCTGCTCATGCTGATGCTTTTGGTGCTCGGAATGACCGCACCTCTGGCCCTGCTGTCGTAGCCTTAGGGGTATCTCAACGAAGGAGACAGTGATGGGAGACACGCATCACGATCCGACTGATCACTCCCGCACGCACCACCAGCACGCCGGTGAGTCGATGATCGACGTCTACTTTTGGCCGGGCCTCTTTCTGATCGCGGTGGGCGTCGTCGCGCTGGCCGGCTGTCTGGCGGCACTTGCGTATCACCACACGGAATTGCTGCTCTGGGCCGGTCTGACCGCCGCCCTGACCGCCAGCGGGGGCGTTTCCTGGCTCATCGTCGAACGTCATCGGTTGCGGCGCGTCGAGGCCAGGTGGCTGGCGGAGCATCCCGCCAAGCAGTCACACCGCCGCCCCGCGTAACGACGCCCCGACTCGCTAAACCTCGGAACCCCACTCGTCCGCGGCGCCCGCCGTGGTGTGCTGTTCCTGCCAGTCTGCGGGATCGGCGTCCTCAGGCAGCCCCTGTGCGGCAATCTCGTTCACCTCGGTGGGCTCGAGGTTCTCCGACAGACTGGGCGTTTCGCCGACCTCAACACTCTGTTCGACGGCGTCTGCGACCGGAACCTCTTCGTCGATCGGTGTCGGTGTCCTGTTTGGGGGTGTCGATTCGGAGACCACGCGTCGAACTTACCCCTGCCGACAAACGTTTAACTGCCCGCTCACCACGGGTATCCGGTGCCCTGATGGGCGAGATCGAAAAAGCGAGGACCAGCACGAGGACCGCCACTACCCCGGCCACGTTGCGGAAGGCCTGCAACGGGGGTGGTGACTGGTCGTTCCCGCACGTCGTCGGGACACCCGGTTTTGTGCGGTTTCATTCTGGCCGGGAGGACAGTGATGACTGGTGAACGAAGGTTCAAGGGTAGTCTCGTGCCGATGCCAGGAGGCCAGATGTCCGAGGCTGACAACCAGCCGGCGCCGGGAACACACGGCCAGCCGGTCGAGTTCATCGTGCCAGCGCGGCTGGAGAGCCTCGTCATCATTCGCACCCTCGTGAGCGCGCTCGGCACGCTGGAGGACCTGGATCTGGACGCAGTGGCCGACCTGCGACTGGCGCTGGACGAGGCGTGTACCGCGCTGATTCGGTCGTCTGCCCCGAACTCGCGCCTCACCGTCACTGTTCGCCCCCGCGAGGAGGACCTCTGGATTTCGGTGTCGGTGCCGGGCGTGGAGGACGATGTACTCCGGCCCGGCACGTTCAGTTGGCACGTCATCAGCTCGCTCACCGACGCCGTGGAGACTTTCCACGACGGTGCCGGGGCGGACGGTCCTGCCCGCGTCTACGGGATCACCATGACAGCGAGACGGCTGGATACCAGCAGGTGAAAGAAAGTTCGTCACCGCGAACCCGTTCTGAATACGCCGACGTACCGGACATGTTCCGGGAACTGAACGCACTACCCGTCGACTCACCGAAGCGGGAACGAGCCCGCGAGCAGATCGTCCGCCGATGCATGCCGCTCGCCGAGCACATCGCGCATCGGTTCGACGGGCGCGGGGAGCCGCGCGAAGACATCGCACAGGTGGCGCGACTGGGACTTGTGAACGCGGTGAACAGATTCGACGTCGAATGCGGTAGCGATTTCGTCTCGTTCGCCGTGCCGACGATCATGGGGGAGGTCCGCCGCCACTTCCGCGACAACAGCTGGGCGGTCAAGGTCCCGCGCCGGCTGAAGGAACTGCATCTTCAGTTGGGCAGCGCGACCGCCGAGATGTCACAACGGCTTGGGCGCGCCCCGACGCCGTCGGAGCTGGCGACCGAACTCAACCTCGATCGCGGCGAGGTCGTGGAGGCGCTGATCGCCGGCAGTGGCTATAACACGCTGTCCATCGACAGCGGTGGCGGCGGTGACGATGACTCGTCGCCGCTGACCGAGACGCTGGGCAGCGGCGACGCCAACCTTGACCGCATCGAGAATCACGAAGTGCTCCGGCCGCTTCTCGATCAACTTCCCGAACGCGACCGCACTGTCATCATCCTGCGATTCTTCGAATCGCTGACGCAGAGCCAGATCGCCGAGCGGGTCGGGATCTCACAGATGCATGTCTCGCGCCTGCTGGCGCGAACCCTAGCCCGACTTCGTGACGAGCTGAAGTAGGCTATGCGCGCAGCCGGGAGCCGAAAAGCGTTCCAGTGCTTCAGTAATTGAAGACGCCGTCGGCAGCTGTGCCTCCTTGTCGAAGATTCGCAGCAGACGATTCACTGCGTGGCCGGGCACGAGGGCCCAATCTATTCCGCTTCGATCGCAATCATCGGCAATTTCACGCAGACTCCGGATACCTCGTGCCCCAAGGAAATCCAGCTGGGTGAAATCCAGCACCAATGCATGACCATCTGTGAGGCAGGACCGGGCGTAGTCGGTCAGGTGATGGATGTTGGAAGCGTCCAACTCGCCAGCCGCGGCAACCACGGTTGTGCCATCAAGCGTCTGGGCGTTCAACCACACGCCATCACCGCTGAAATGATCGCGGTCGCGCGACCTCCGTCTCACCGAGAAATTTGCACTGTGAACAGCACTCATTGACGACCTCATCAATTCGAATGTGTCGTGCTACTGGCGGAAAACGCTCGGCATGTCGCCCACGAGCGGGAACTTTGGTCGTGCACGGCCGAGGCGATTCCGCTCAGGCTGTGAACTCAACCCTGATTTGACCGTACTACTGCGCCGTGCGGGTTACAACCGAGAACGATGATGGTCGGTCATCTTCTTACGTTCTTCTCACGCGTTTCCAATTGTCGCTGAACGCGCGTTTTGCCCCGGTCACGACACGAAATGAGGTTGCCACCAAAGGATTCGAACTCGCATTGCGGGAGGTCAGCAGCGAAAGCGCGGTTGTCAGAGGATGAACGTGTGACGGGTTCAGCACGGTGCCCAGCACCGCGTCGGCAAACCCGCCGGACCTATCCGTTGTTACTCGGGTCTGTTACTCGGGTCCGCAGCGAGTCACTTGATCTCGGCGAGGACGGTGCCCTGGGTGATCGCCGCCCCGGCCTCGACGGCGAGCCCGGTGATGGTGCCGTCCTTGTGGGCGGTGACCGGGTTCTCCATCTTCATCGCCTCGAGAACCACGACCAGATCGCCGGTGCTGACCTCCTGGCCCTCTTCGACCGCAACCTTGACGACGGTGCCCTGCATCGGCGCGGTGACAGCGTCGCCCGAGGCGGTTCCGGCGCCCGCGTGCGAACCGCGCTTGCGAGGCTTGGGTCTTTTGCGAATGACGCCGGGGTTCGCCGAAGTTGCGCCGTTGCCCAGTGCGAGGTCGCCGGGTAGCGACACCTCGAGCCGACGGCCGCTGACCTCAACCACCACCTTCTGCCGCGGCAGTGTCTCGTCCTCTTCGAGAGGCTGGCCACCGGTGAACGGCTCGACCGTGTTGTTCCACTCCGTCTCGATCCACCGGGTGTGCACCGTGAAGCTCTCGCCGTCGCCGATGAACGCCGGATCCGACACCACTGCGCGATGGAACGGGATGACGGTGGCCAGGCCCTCCACCTCGAACTCGTCGAGCGCCCGGCGCGAGCGGGCCAACGCCTCCGCACGGGTTGCCCCGTACACGATCAGCTTGGCCAGCATCGAGTCGAACTGACCGCCGATCACCGAACCGGATTCGACGCCGGAGTCGATCCGCACGCCGGGACCGCTCGGCGGGCGGAACCTGCTGACCGGACCCGGGGCGGGCAGGAAGCCGCGCCCGGCGTCCTCGCCGTTGATCCGGAATTCGATCGCGTGGCCACGCGGCGTCGGGTCCTCGGTCAGGTCGAGCTTCTCGCCATTGGCGATCTTGAACTGCTGCAGCACCAGGTCGACGCCCGCGGTCTCCTCGGTGACGGGGTGCTCGACCTGCAGCCGGGTGTTGACCTCGAGGAACGAGATCAGGCCGTCCTGGCCGACCAGGAACTCGACGGTGCCCGCGCCGTAGTAGTGGGCTTCCTTGCAGATCCGCTTGGCCGACTCGTGGATCTCCTTGCGCTGGGCATCGGTCAGGAACGGCGCCGGTGCCTCCTCCACCAGCTTCTGGTAGCGGCGCTGCAGCGAACAGTCGCGGGTGCCTGCCACGACGACGTTGCCGTGCTGGTCGGCGATCACCTGCGCCTCGACGTGCCGCGGCTTGTCGAGGTAACGCTCGACGAAGCACTCGCCGCGGCCGAACGCCGCGGTCGCTTCGCGGGTCGCCGACTCGAACAGCTCCGGGATCTCCTCGATGGTGCGGGCCACCTTCATCCCGCGGCCGCCGCCGCCGAACGCCGCCTTGATGGCGATCGGCAGGCCGTGCTCCTTGGCGAACGCCACCACTTCGTCGGCGTTCTTGACCGGATCCGGCGTGCCGGGCACCAGCGGCGCCTGCGCGCGGGCGGCGATGTGGCGCGCGGTGACCTTGTCGCCCAGGTCACGGATTGATTGGGGGCTCGGGCCGATCCAGATCAGGCCGGCGTCGATGACCGCCTGGGCGAAGTCGGCGTTCTCTGACAGGAAGCCGTAGCCGGGGTGGATCGCGTTGGCGCCGGATTTCGCGGCGGCGTCGAGGATCTTCGCAAAGTCGAGGTAGGACTCGGCGGAGGTCTGGCCCCCGAGGGCAAACGCCTCGTCGGCCAACCGCACGTGCGGGGCGTCGGCGTCCGGCTCGGCGTACACCGCCACGCTTTCCAGCCCGGCGTCCCTGGCCGCCCGGATCACGCGGACCGCGATCTCGCCGCGGTTCGCGACGAGCACCTTGGAGATCCGAGAGCTGGAGTGACTAGGCACTGCGCCTCCTGGCGTTTCTTTAGTGTCTTTAGTGGCGTGTCTCTTAAGAGAAGTTTTTAGAAATGTATCCGACGGGCAGTTTAAGGGTTGCGCAGGCGGCGTTTGATCCTGGCCAGCATCGCGGCCATGCCGCGCAGCCGCAGCGGACTGATCAGCGCCGCCAGGCCCAGGTCGCTGTAGAAGTCGTCGGGCACGGCCAGGATGTCGTCGGCGGGCTGATGGTCCAGGCCCGCGGCCAGGATCGACGCGAACCCGCGGGTGGTCGGCGCCTCGGCGGGCGCGCTGAAGAACAGCCGGACGTCATCGCGATCACCGGTGTCGACGTGCATAAACAGCGGCGACTGGCACTCGGGCACCGGTTCCATCGCGGCCTCGGAGAGCTCGGCAGGCAATGGTGGCAGGTCGTCGGAGAACTCCAGCAGCAGTTTGAGCTTGTCCTGGCCGGCCATGTCCTGGAAGTCGGACACCACCTCGGCGAGTGGTGCGGGCAGGGAGCGAGGCTTGGTCATGGTGAGCCGGGATCTTCTCCGACGACGATGGGAACGCGCACGGTGTTGCCCCACTCCGTCCACGAGCCGTCGTAGTTGCGCACGCCCGGCAGGCCGAGCAGATGCGTCAGCACGAACCACGTGTGGCTTGAGCGTTCGCCGATGCGGCAGTAGACCACGGTCTTTTGGTCGGGCTCGAGAAAGCCGTAGAGCTGCTCGAGCTCGTCGCGGGTGCGGAACCGCCCGCTCTCGTCGGCTGCTTTGCCCCATGGGATGTGCACCGCGGTCGGGATGTGCCCGCCGCGCAGCGCGCCTTCCTCCGGGTAATCGGGCATGTGCGTGCGCTCGCCGGTGTACTCCTGCGGGGAGCGCACGTCGATCAGCGGTTGCGAACCGAGGATGCCCAGGACGTCGTCCTTGAACGCCCGGATCGGGATGTCGTCGCGCTCGACGACGGGATAGCCGCTCGACCTCCGGTCGGGCACATCGAGGGTGGTGTCCCGGCCGCTGGAGATCCATAGGTCGCGGCCGCCGTCGAGCAGCCGCACATCCGGGTGACCGAACAGCGTGAACACCCAGAGCGCGTACGCCGCCCACCAGTTGCTCTTGTCGCCGTAGATGACAACGGTGTCGTCGCGCGAGATGCCCTTGCTGTCCATCAGCGCGGCGAACTGCTCGCCGGTGATGTAGTCGCGCACATGCGGGTCGTTGAGGTCGGTATGCCAGTCGACTTTCACCGCGCCGGGGATGTGTCCGACGTCGTAGAGCAGCACGTCCTCGTCGGACTCGACCACCATCAGGCCCGGCTTGCCGAGATTCGACGACAGCCAGTCGGCGGTGACCAACCGCTCTGGGTGGGCGTAGGACTGTAGGGCGGGGCTGGGATCGGCAGGAAGCGGCACGTTATCGAGCCTACTGCGACGCGTGTCGCTCGCCGAGATTGACGTCCTGCAGCGGAAGTGGGAGTAGAGGTCTGTAATACGTCGAGCTCGTCAAGGTTTCCATCCCCGCGAGGTGAGCGCGTCGTGGACACGCTGGATGATGTCGTGTTCGGTGTCCTCTTTGACGACGCGCACCACGATCCAACCTAGGCGTTCTAGCTTGGGCGAAGACTTGAGGTCCTTGACGTACTGCGCGCGATTGGTCCGGTGTTGGTCCCCGTCGTATTCGGCGGCGACGAATAAGTCCTCCCAGCCCATGTCAAGCATCCGCACGAGCCGTCCCCACCTTTCGACCACGGGAATCTGCGTGGTGGGCTTTGGAAAGCCGGCATCAATGAGAAGCAGCCTCAGCCATGTCTCTCTTGGTGACGCCGCGCCGCCGTCGACAAGCGGCAGTAACTCTCGCAATTGGCGTATGCGCCGCGCACCCTGGTATCGCTTGGCCAGTAGGTGAACGTCTTCAACGGAGAATGGCGTAGCTCGCATCAGGGCGTCGAGCCGAGCGAGGGCTTTGCCCCGCGCTTGGTGTCGGCCAATATCGAAGGCGGTGCGCGCTCGGGTCGTGACGGGAAGCCCCGCAACGCGTGTCAGTTCATCGTTGCTTAGGCGCTCGTTGCGTGTGATCAGCCCGCTTTGGGGCCGGACGTTTCGTGAAATCAGTTCGATAGGGATGTCGGGGTCGACCCAGTCCGCACCATGCAGAGCCGATGCCGCAACCCCTGCAATGACCGCCTGTCTGCCCGAGGACAACCATGCACCCGTGGTCCGGTCCCGCAGCGATGGCGCCGAGCGCCGTGCGACATAGACGCCGCGGAAAATGGGCCGGTACCACCGCTGCAACTCGTGCCTGGTCAGGGTTCCGGCTGCAACTGCCTGACTTCCCACGAAGACTTCCCCCATGCCCTCATGGTGGCGTTACCTCCCGACAGCCCCGCCAGATGGACGTTTTACAGAGAAAGTGCGAGAGGACCCCTGCAGAACGTCGATCTCGATGGTTACGTGACGGGATTGGCCTCCCACAGCGCCGGGATCGACAACCCCGCCCGCTCCAACAGCCGTCGAGTCAGCGGCAAGCTGATGCCGATGACGCTCGACGGGTCGCCGTCGACCGCAGCGATGAACCAACCGCCCAGGCCATCGAGCGTGAACCCGCCTGCAACCCTCAACGGTTCGCCGCTGGCGATGTAGGCGTCCAGCTCGCGTGCCGATGGTGCGGCGAAATGAACTGCGGTGACGAGTGTTTCCGCACTCTGATGAACAATTTTGTTGTCATGCAATCGAATTACGCAGTGACCCGTGTGCAGCTGTCCGGTGCGGCCGGCCATCGTCTGCCACTGCCGCCTGGCCTCGTCACCCGAGGTGGGCTTGCCGCGCAGCTCGCCGCCGCAGTACAGCATCGAGTCGCAGCCGATCACAACGCAATCCGCGGCGACCGACAGGTCAAGGCTGTTGGCCACCTGCTCGGCCTTCGCGGTCGCGAGCGCCGCTGTGACCGTGTGCGGCGGCGAGTCGCCCAGGCGCGAGACGACGGCGTCCTCGTCGACACCCGACACCACGACGAGTGGATCGATTCCGGCCTGACGCAACACCTTGCGGCGCCCTGGCGAGGCGGACCCGAGCACCACCCGAGTCATCGCCGCATGTACGTCCGTTCCAGCAGGGTGACGCGGTGCCAGCTGAAGACCGGGTAGCGCAGCTTCTCGACGGGATGACCCCACAGGTTGCGCTCGGCAACGGCCGGCTGCCGTGTGCCACCAGCCGCACCACCGAGCACGGCCACCAGCGCGGCGACCTCCTCGTCGGTGGGGTTGCCGCGCTCGATGTGGATGTCGACGTGCGCGGGCGAGTTCGCTTCGCTCATAGCGGAATGTTCCCGTGTTTCTTCGGTGGCATCTGGGTGATCTTGCGTTCCAGCAGCCGCAGCGCGGTGGATACGTAGCCCCTGGTGTGCGACGGCGGAATCACCGCATCCACGTAGCCACGCTCGGCGGCGACGTACGGGTTGACGAGCGTGTCCTCGTAGTCCTGCTGCAGCTTGAGCCGCAGCGCATCGACGTCCTCGCCATTCGCGGCGGCCTCGGCCAGTTGCTGGCGGTAGACGAAACCGACCGCACCCGACGCGCCCATGACCGCGATCTGCGCCGTGGGCCACGCGACGTTGACGTCGGCGCCCATGTGCTTGGACCCCATCACGTCGTAGGCGCCGCCGTAGGCCTTGCGAGTGATGACGGTTATCTTTGCGACGGTGGCCTCGCCGTAGGCATAGAGGAGTTTGGCGCCGCGCCGGATGATCCCGTTGTATTCCTGATCGGTTCCGGGCAGGAAGCCCGGCACGTCGACCAGCGTGATGATCGGGATGTTGAAGCAGTCGCAGGTGCGGACGAACCGGGCCGCCTTCTCCGACGCGTTGATGTCCAGGCAGCCGGCGAAATGCGTCGGCTGATTGGCGACGATCCCGACCGGTCTGCCCTCGATGCGGCCGAAGCCGACGATGATGTTGGTCGCGTAACCGGCCTGCACCTCCAGGAACTCGTCGTCGTCGAGGATGCGGGTGATGACCTCGTGCATGTCGTACGGCTGGTTGGGCGAGTCCGGGATCAGGGTGTCCAGCTCGAGGTCCTCGGCCGTCAGGTTGTCCTCGATGGCGCCCTCGGGCGCCGGCACCGGATACCGCGGCGGGTCGGAGAAGTTGTTGGCCGGCAGGTAGGACAGCAGGTCCCGGACGTAGTCGAATGCGTCGTGTTCACCGGAGGCGACGTAGTGCGCCGTTCCGGACTTGGCCATGTGCGTGTGCGCGCCGCCCAGCTCCTCCATCGTGACGTCCTCGCCGGTGACGGTCTTGATCACGTCGGGCCCGGTGATGAACATCTGGCTGGTCTGGTCGACCATCACGACGAAGTCGGTGAGCGCGGGGGAGTAGACGTGCCCGCCGGCGGCGGCGCCCATGATCAGCGAGATCTGTGGGACGACGCCCGACGCGAGGATGTTGCGGTGGAAGATCTCGCCGTACAGGCCCAGTGAGACCACGCCCTCCTGGATCCGCGCGCCCGCACCGTCGTTGATGCCGATCAGCGGGCGTCCGGTCTTGATCGCGAGCTCCTGCACCTTCACGATCTTCTCGCCGTAGACCTCGCCGAGGCTGCCGCCGAACACGGTGGCGTCCTGGCTGAAGATGCACACGTCGCGGCCATCGACCGTGCCGTAACCGGTGACCACACCGTCGCCGAGGGGCCGTTTCTGTTCGAGGCCGAAGTTGGTGCTGCGGTGCTTGGCCAGTGCGTCCAGCTCGACGAAGGAACCCTCGTCGAGCAGCGCGTAGATCCGCTCGCGTGCGGTCAGCTTGCCTTTGGCGTGGACCTTCTCCACCGCGGCCTCACCGACGGGGTGCAGCGTCTCCTCGGCGCGCCTGCGCAGGTCGGCGAGCTTGCCCGCGGTGGTGTGGATGTCGATCGTGTGCTCGGCGGCGGGTTCCGCAGTGTGCTCGGCGTCCTTGGTGCTGCTCGTCATGACCGCAAATGCTATCGGGACCGCCGATGTCGACGGTCGGCAGCCGGCGGATCCATTTCCAGTATGTTGCAACAAGTTTGCTGGACGTCTGAAGGCACATCCGAATCTGGAGACGCTTGTTTGCTGGACTCTGTCGTCGCGAATGTTTCAATGTCGTATCTCAGCAAAGCGCATGCTGGTTGCCAGGCACGCAACGGCGAACCACCGCCCCACAGTTGCGTTGGCAGCGACAGTGACCCCGCACACACGTACCACATGGGCTTTCCCACACCCGGGACAAGACTGCCAATCCCGGACCTACTGACCCCAATTGTGACGGACAACACAGTCGGCAATTAGTCTGTGTAACCGTTAATTTCGGATGAACTTGCTGCTCAGATGTGGTAGTTGAGCGGGCAACTGAAATTGTAACGAATCTTATCTCCGATTCGCGCGGCGAAGGTAAGAGGTGTCTGTTACCGTCAGCGTTGGTTGTTACCGCCACTCGACAGCACGGATTGCCTGCTAATCATCCGGTGTTTGCGACGGGGCCGTGGAGGCAAACGCCCGCCCCTGAAGTCGATGTGAAGTGAGAGTGAGTGTTGGAGCCGAACCTACTGCGCCTTGCCCTGCGCGCAAGACCTGACAGAACCGCGCCGTTCCTCAGCTGCATGTTAGCCGGACGCGGGGAACAGTGTGCTCGGTTAGCTGTGAATTCGCGCGCAGGCACCGGGGCGCTTTGTGGACACGCCCCCTCCCCTTCCAATCATGGAGATGCGCCTTTCTTTCAGGGCTGCAACTCGCGTGGTGTCGGACCGAACTGCACCACAGCACCACAACCCCACAGCGGGGTTGTGGTTCCAGAGCCATGGGTTTCAAACCCTTGGCTACCGCCCAGCCGAGTTCCTTCGGTGTCGTCAGGAGAATTGAGATTCAGCATGGCTGTTGCTCGCTAGAGCCGTCAGCCGTCGAGTGGTGTCGGGTCAATCGGAGACCCCAAACTTCGCTATCCCTTAAACGCACACTAGTTCAGAAAAGAGCCAGCGTGATTGCATCACTTCCTGCGTGGCATGCTGCCCCGCTGAACGCTAAACCTTGTGAAGCTGCGGCTTCCAGTTACTCCTCCCTCGCCGCGCGGCGCCTCACATACGAAACATCGCCTCGCGATATGGGACAAGACATTTCGCCCGGTCGGACAGCAGCCTGGCGCGTCATCGCTAACGATGCCGCGTCGGCCTGGGTGTAACCCGTCCGCGCGGGTTCGAGCAGCCCTTTGGAGTGTTTATGGCTTAGCGACCATCAAATTCACCCCCGTAGACGGGAGTGGGGACAGCGACCAAACCGACCCCACCCCCTACCTCCCAACCAAGGAAGGGTTCTTCCATGCTACAAGTGTTCCCCGCATTTGCTGTGAGTTTTCCCACGCTTCGCGTCTTTTTGGAACGCTCGCCCGGATCACCGCCGCCTAGGTCACTCGATTACCTAGTCAAGGGTTTAGAGAGACATACGGCGATGCTGACGTGGGCGATCGTTGTCAGTCGTCCTGGCATTGAATCGCGGCCGCCGACACCGCACGGAGCTCGATTGGTGTTGCGACATAGTGAAAACGGCGAGGAGTCACAATGACTACTGCCGAACTTGGCACTTTAACAACACGCCTTGCAGGCGAGCGTGCAGGGGTCGGCCGCGCACAACCAGTTTGCGCAGTTCGCGACCTCGACCAACTACAGCCGACTGAGTTCAGTGTTCGGGCGCACATTGATGAGACGACCGTCACTGCTGAGCAAGTGGCCGGGATAGTCGCCGGAATTCCGGCCATTGGCAAGGCCTGCGAGGCGCTTATTAGCGCAGGCTGGCGCACCAGCATCGCCGGGAACCGCATCACCGTCAACGACGAGGTGTTCGCTCAGTTCATCGGCGCCCAATTAGGTCGCGCCGGCGGCGTTCAAGCCGCATGGGTGATCTATGCGATCGCGGGCACGGCTCCGGTATGGGCTGTTGGAGCGGAGCGTCAGCCGTGAGAGCCCTTTCCGACATACCAGGCAATCAGCGGGCAGCGCAGCGCACCAATGGCACGCGACTTGGCGACGCCTTGCAGGGCCTTGATCGTCGACGGCAGGCCGGACGGCTTCCATTATGACTGCGTTTGGCGCACAACCCATTTCATTTTCCCAAAAGACGCGAGTGATCAATATGTCAATGGTTCATCAAGCTATGGCGTGCATCGTCGGTGCCGAGGCGCTCCCGTGAGCGCGTTGGCGGGCCGGGAGATCGCTGTCGTCGGCCTGGGGTACGTGGGACTACCAACCGCGTTGTCGCTGGCCGATCACGGGGCGCACATCATCGGCTGCGACGTCAGCGAGGACCGGCTGGCCGACATCAAGGCCAGACGGGTCGACCTGCTGGAGCGCGATCGGGCCCGGCTGGCGCGGCATCTCGAGGCGGATGCGTTGCAGCTGACCACCGAGCCCTCCCTGTTGTCGCACGCGGACGCGATCGTAGTGTGCGTCCCCACGCCAATCGACGCACATCAGTCCCCGGATCTGCGGGCGCTCTCGGGTGCCTGCGCCGCGGTGGTCGAACACGCCGCCGCCGGGCAGATCATCGTGCTCGCCTCCACCACCTATGTCGGGTGCACCCGCGAAGTCATCGCACAACCGTTGCAGGCCCGCGGCCTTCAGGTGGGCCGCGACATCTTCGTGGCGTTCAGCCCCGAGCGCATCGACCCCGGCGTGGCGGCTCATGCGCCCGATTCCACCCCCCGGGTGGTCGGCGGCGTCACCCCGGCGTGCACCGCCCGGGCCACCGAGCTGCTGGCGCACACCGCCAGTGCGATCCATCCGGTGTCCTCCCCGGAGGCCGCGGAGATGACCAAGCTGGTCGAGAACACGTTTCGGGCGGTCAACATCGCGCTGGCCAACGAGTTCTCCGACGCCGCCCGCGAGCTGGACGTGGACGTCATCGAGGTGATCGGGGCCGCGGCGACCAAGCCGTATGGCTTCATGGCCTTCTACCCCGGTCCCGGGGTGGGCGGGCACTGCATCCCGTGCGACCCGCACTACCTGCTGTGGCAGCTGCGAGCACGCCGCTTCGACTCGCCCGTGACGCGCACGGCGATGACGGCGATCGCGCTGCGGCCCCGCGACGTGGTGTCACAGGCGCGGCAGATGCTGGCCGAGAACGGGTGCGCCACACGCGGCGCCCGGATCCTGGTGGTGGGCGTGACCTACAAGCCGGGGGTGGCCGACATCCGAGAATCACCGGCACTGGAGATCATCGACGAGCTGGCGGCCGCAGGCGCTGCGGTCGCGTTCACCGACCCGCTGATCGATCACCTGGAGTTACCTCATGCGGGCCACCTGGTCAGCCAGGAGAATCCCCGGAATGACGCCTGGGATCTCGTCCTGATCCACACCCGGCACACCGAGGTGGACCACAACGGGCTGGCCGTACACCCCACGGTGCTGGACACCACCTATCGCTCATGACCATCGCCGTGCTGACCGTTGTCCTGTTCGCGGTGCTCATTCTGGGCGCGAACACGCTCTTCTGGACCGTCGTCGGGATGGGCCGCCTGGCGGCCGGTTGCCTACGGCGGCTGCTGCCCCGAAAACCATCGGCGGCCGGGCAGCGATTCGGCAGCGAGGATGTCGCGATCCTCATCCCCGCGCACAACGAGGCTGCGGTTCTTGAAGATTCGCTTCGGGCCGCGTCCACGCTATCGCCGCTGGCCAACATCCACGTCGTGTCGGACGGCTCCAACGATCACACCGCTGAGATCGCCGCACAGTGCGGGGTGCACGTCCTCGACCTATCACCAAACCAGGGCAAGGCCGGTGCGCTGATGGCCGGAATCGAGCACTTCGAGCTGGCCCAACGATTCGGGGTCGTCCTGCTGCTCGACGCGGACACCCGGCTGGCGGCCGACTACCTGAAGACCGGTCTGCCGCTGTTCGACGACCCACGCGTGGTGGCCGTGGCGGGGCGGGTGCGCTGCCTGCTGGACCCACCACCACGGACCAAGATGGGCTATCTGTTGGTCAGCTACCGGGCGCGGCTCTACGCCGTGGTGCAGCTGCTGGTCAAGTACGGGCAGGCCGTGCGCTGGGCCAATGTGGTGTCGATCGTTCCGGGGTTCGCCAGCATGTACCGGACCGACGTGCTATCGCGCATCGACATCGCCGCACCAGGCCTGGTGATCGAGGACTTCAACATGACATTCGAGGTGCACGCAAAGAAGCTGGGGCGCATCGCTTTTCACCCGGACGCAGCCGTCGCCTTCACCCAGGATCCCGACAGCTGGCACGACTACCTGAACCAGGTCCGCCGCTGGACATTGGGGTACTGGCAGACCGTGCGGTTGCACGGATTGCACGTCGGTCGGTTCTGGGCAGCACTGGGGCTGCAGAACGCGGAGCTGATCTCGGCCAGCATCGTGTTGCTGTCGATGCTGCCACTGATGGCGTTCGCGGTGTACACCGAAACGCTGGCTGACCGCTACGGGCATCCGAAGGTGATGGGCCAGGAACTCATCGGGACGCTGGCCCCCCATTATGTTCTGTTCGGTTTCCTGCTGCCGGATCTGCTGCTCACCGTGTTCGCTGCATTCGCGTTACGACGACCCGGGCTGCTGCTGCTCGCTCCGCTGTTCCCCCTCATCCGGTTCATTGAGGCCTATATCTGCCTGCGGTCCATCCCGACGGCGTGGCGGACACACTCCACTGGCCGCTGGGTCAGCCCCGCCCGCCGAGAAGCAACTACTCCTTCCGCACCTGGACGACACAGATTGCGATCCACCACCTTCGCAATAGAAGGAGTATCGACATGCACACCGTGATCACCGGAGGTGCCGGGTTCATTGGCAGCCATCTCACCGACCACCTGCTCGCGATCGGGGACAGCGTCACCGTCCTGGACGACTTCTCCACCGGCTCCCCGGACAATCTCGCCCGGGCTGTTAAAACCCCTCGATTCCATCTGGTCGACGGGTCTGTGCTGGACCGTCACCTGGTCACCGGGATCCTCGCCGGTGCGGACCGGGTGTTTCACCTGGCTGCCGCAGTGGGGGTGCGGCGCATCATCGAGCAGCCGCTGCAGAGCATGCGGGTCAACATCCACGGCACCGAAAACGTCCTAGGCGCCGCCCTCGAGGGGGGTGCTGTGGTGATGTTGGCATCGACGAGCGAGATCTACGGCAAGAACACCGCCGA
>Ga0209006_10000397_pt1 | contig 42482 bp, 48 predicted proteins | sample JacPin_JW_Ref_O2_FD_188567 | JGI IMG/M metagenome (GOLD analysis project Ga0209006, IMG submission 188567) | Forest soil microbial communities from Algoma, Ontario, Canada - Jack Pine, Ontario site 1_JW_Ref_O2 (SPAdes) (version 2) | ecosystem: Environmental > Terrestrial > Soil > Boreal... | reverse complement strand
TGTCGACGTCGCCCGCCGCCTCGACGGCGCGGCCCGACATGGCGAGCACGTTGAAACGCACCAGCCGGTCCATGCCGGCGATGCCGATGGCCGAAAGCAGCGCGCCGATGGTGGTGGGGATGAGACACACGAACAGCGCGATCAGCACGACGATGCCGACCGCGCCGCCGGCATAAGCTGCGAAACTCGGAATGGTGACGGTGGCGAAGACGAAGATAATGGTCATGCCCACCAGCAGGATGTTGAGCGCGATCTCGTTGGGCGTCTTCTGCCGCACCGCGCCTTCGACCAGGGCGATCATGCGATCGAGAAACGTCGATCCTTGCGCCGCGGTAATCTTAACCTTCAGCCAATCCGAGGTAACGCGCGTGCCGCCGGTGACCGCCGAACGGTCGCCGCCGCTTTCGCGGATGACCGGCGCAGATTCGCCGGTGATGGCGGATTCGTCGACCGAAGCCACGCCTTCAATCACCTCGCCGTCGCTCGGAATGTAATCGCCGGTATCGACCAGCACGACGTCGCCGGGCTTGAGCCCGGCCGCGTCGACCAGATCGAAGCTGCGCCCCTTCCCGTCCGCGAGACGCTTGGCCTTGGTATCGGTGCGCATGCGGCGAAGCGAATCGGCCTGGGCCTTGCCGCGGCCCTCGGCCACCGCCTCGGCAAAATTGGCGAACAGCACGGTGAACCACAGCCAGGCCGCGATCTGGCCGGAGAACAGCGCGTTGGTGCCGACCACCGTACCCGCGCCCACCACCAGGTCGCGGATGAAGAAATAGGTGGTCAGTACGGAGACGATCTCGACCACGAACATGACCGGATTCTTGACCAGGGTGCGCGGATCGAGCTTTTTGAACGAGGCGCCGATCGCCGGCACGATCAGCGAGCGATCGAACAGCGCCAGCGGCTGCATGCCCCGCTTGAACAGCATCTCCGGACGCGGAGCCAAGGCGGCGGTTTCGGTTTTCGGATTCATGGCGAAATCCTCATGGCGAGGGATAGAGGGTGCCGGCGGTCATCGCGACCTGCTCGACCACGGGGCCGAGCGACACGGCCGGGAAATAGGTGAGGCCGCCGATGATGACGACCACGCCGACCAGCAATCCCACGAACAGCGGCGAATGCGTCGGGAAAGTTCCGGCCGAGGGCGCCAGCAGCTTTTTCTGGGCCAACGATCCCGCCACCGCCAACAGCGGAATGACGAAGATGAAGCGACCCATCAACATCGCGAAGGCCAGGGTGGTGTTGTAGAACAAAGTATTGGCGTTGATGCCGGCGAAGGCGCTGCCGTTGTTGCCGGTGGCCGAGCTGTAGGCGTAGAGGATTTCGCTGTAGCCGTGCGGCCCGGTATTGGATATTCCGGCGAGGCCGTCCGGCAAAACCGTGGCCAAGGCCGTCCAGCCGAGGATCGACAACGGCAGGCTCAGCAGCGCCAGGATGGTCATCTTGACCTCCTTGGCCTCGAGCTTCTTGCCGAGATATTCGGGCGTGCGCCCGACCATCAGCCCGGCAACGAACATGGCGACAATGGCGAAGCCCAGCATGCCGTAAAGCCCGGAGCCGACGCCGCCGAAGATCACCTCGCCCAGCTCGATATTGACGATCGGCACCATGCCGCCCAGCGGCATGAAGCTGTCATGCATGGAATTGACCGCGCCGCAGGAAGTGTCGGTGGTGACGGTGGCGAAGAGCGCGGAATTGGCGATGCCGAAGCGCACCTCCTTGCCTTCCATGTTGCCGCCGGCTTGCAGCGGCCCCGCCGCGCTGTCGACATGGAAAGCGGCGAAGGCCGGGTTGGCGTGCGATTCGGCCCAATAGGCCGTAGTCACGCCGGCGAGAAACAGGATGCCCATGGCCGCGAAGATCGCCCAGCCCTGGCGCTCATCCTTGACCATGCGGCCCAGCACGTTGGTCAAGCCCGCGCCGATCGAGAAGATCAGCACCAGCTGGATGAAATTGGTCAATGCGTTGGGATTTTCATACGGATGCGCGGAATTGGCATTGAGGAAGCCGCCGCCGTTGGTGCCGAAGATCTTTATGACCTCCTGCGAGGCCACCGGACCTTGGGCGATGGTCTGATGGGCGCCTTCGAGCGTGGTCGCGTCGACATAGGCACCCAGGTTTTGTGGCATGCCCTGCCACACGAAGACCAGGCCCAGCACCACCGATACCGGCAGCAGGATGTAGAGCGTGCAGCGGGTGAGATCGACCCAGAAATTGCCGATGGTCTTGGATTCGCGCCGGGCGAAACCGCGCACCAGCGCCAAGGCCAGCGCGATGCCGGTCGCCGCCGACAGGAAATTATGCACCGTGAGCCCGGCCATCTGGACGAGGTAGCTCATGGTGGTTTCGGGCACATAGGACTGCCAGTTGGTGTTGGTGACGAAGCTGATGGCGGTGTTGAAAGCGAGGCTCTGCTCGACCGCCGATTGCCCCGCCGGATTGAACGGCAAAAGCGCCTGCAGCCGTTGCAGCGCATAGAGCGAAAGGAAGCCGGCCAGGCTGAACACCAGCATCGACACCGCATAGGTCAGCCAATTCTGTTCCTGATTCTCATCGACGCCGCAGCACCAATAGACCGCGCGTTCGACCGGACGCAGCACCGGGCCCAACAAGGTGCGATCACCGTTGAAGACACGCGTCATGTAGCCGCCGAGCGGCCTCGTGACGGCGATGACGAAAGCGCAAAAGATCGCGATCTGGATCCAGCCATTGGCGGTCATGACGCGCTCCTAGAATTTCTCGGGGCGAATAAGCGCGATGACGAGATAGACCATGATCACCACGGTCACGATCGCGCCGAGTATGTAATCGATCACCATGGCGGCCTCACATCCGGTCGCAGGCGAGGACGTAAAGAACTGCAACGGCGAAGAAACCGGTGCCGGCGGCGAGGAGGATGACATCGAGCATGGCGGGCGCTCCGGGGCGGACCGCCTCGACGGGCGGCAGCGCAACCATTGGCGTTTTCCGCATATAAAATCGCGACGGATTTGGCCGCGCCGGTATAAAGGCCGGATAAAGATCGGCAGGTATGGGCCGTTTAGCCGCCTTGCGGTTCGATCGCCAGTTCGGCCGCCGCCGCCAGCAACAACACGGCCGGCACTGCCAGCACCAGCGGCGTTCCGGCCAGGCCCACCGCCGCGGCGCCCAATGCCGCACCGAGGCCATAAGTGACCCAGGCGAGCCCGTTATGGGCGCTGGCCTCGGCCGCTTCCCGCGCATTGGCGCCCTTGACCGCCCACAACAGATCGACCAGACCCTCGGCCAACCGGACGATCGGCCCGGTGATGACGATGGTTTGCAGGCTGGTGGCGCCGAATCTTGAGACCGAGGCCGCTTGCAGCCCCATGACGATGGCGATCGAGCCGAGCATCGCTTGACGGTTCAGCGCCCCGAGGCTGATCGCCGCCAGCAGCAGCGCGGCCAGCAGCAGCGGCACATAAGGACGTCCCGAGGCACGGCGGAGAATCGCACCCAGAACCGCGCCGGATACAAAGGCGCAGAGGGTCAGTATGTAATTGACCGATGCCGCCAATTCGCCTTGCACCGCCGCGATCGCCAGCAGCACGGTGTTGCCCGTCATGTTGGCGGCGAAGACATGGCCCAGGGTCATGTAGCCATAAGCGTCGACCATGCCGGCGACCAGGCAGAGCAGCCCGACCCGCGCCAGCGACCACATCACATTTTGCCGCCCCCGCATGCCGGAAAACAGATAAAGACGAATTAACCCCCTGGCAAGGCGGCCAAACCGGCGGTGACACAATGCCTTAAAAAGGCCGAAAATTGCCCTTAGTAATTCCACCGAATCCCGGCAGGGTTGCCGGGCTCGCGGATTGATCCGCGTCCCTGACGTTCCACGATTTTATAGGTGCTCTCATGAAGAAGACAGGTGTCATCGCCGTTGCGGCGCTCGTCATGCTCGCCTTCGTCCCCCACTCGCCGCTGATCGTCAACGCTTACGCCGTGGGCAATTGCGATCCGGGCGATCGCGTCGACGGCTCGACCGCGGCCATGGCGAAGCAGAAGTTCCAGGCCGCGGGCTACAGCCAGCTGCACGACTTCGCCAAGGGTTGCGACAATTATTGGCACGCCGTCGGCATGAAGGGCGACGCCCAGGTGAACGTGGTGCTATCGCCGCAAGGCGACGTGATGACCGAAGGCGACTAGCCGCCCGCGGCGGTCTCGTTCCCGGCCCGAAGCGCTACTCGGCGCTTTGGGCCGTTTTTTTGCCCGGCGGCAGGCGGCGGGTGAAGTCGTTGGGATTGAATCCCGTTTCCTCTCCGGCGCCCCAGCTGTCGATGTCGCGGCCTTTGCCGAACATCCAGCTATAGCCGCCCGCCGGGTTGGTCAGAATTTCCCACCAATTGTCGTCGAAATCGACGAAGTAGAAACTGTAGGTGCCGTGCGCGTCGCGCGGCGCGATCACGCTCTTCAATTCCCAGGCATCCTTGTTTTCCATCACCAGCTTGTAGCAGAGATCGACTTCGGCGCGGGTTTCAACGTCGAGACCGTTATGGTTGCCGCGGCGCATCTCGGGCTTGCGTGGATTGTGCACCACGGCGATGGTGTGGTTGCCGCCGAGCCGAATCATCAGCGAAACCGGGCTGGTCTTGACGACCTCAAGGCCGAGGAATTCCTGGTAGAACCGGCGCGATTTTTCAAGGTCGCGCGTCTCGAGCGTACCGTGAGACAGGTATTTCAGCTTGAGCAGCGGCTCTTTTTTCGCGCCCGTGCCCTCGGCCATGCCCGTTTCCTTTCCCTTGTATGCGAGAGTTTAGCGCGCAGCCTTTACTTTGCCCACCGCCTCGTTGACCCAATAGCCCCAGGCGCGGTCGAGCGTCCGCTCGTGGTCGTTCATCGCGCCGGCCAGCTTCGCTTCGTCGCCTTCGAGATAGGTCGGCGTCCCCAATTGCAGCGCCTCCATCTGCAAGGCGGCGTTCATCGCCGCGTAGACGGCGCGATAGACCACGTGCTTGATCGAATGCCCGACCATGGTCGCGCCATGACCGCGCATCAGCACCATCGGCTTGTCGCCGAGCGTTTGCGCCAGGGCGCGGCCCAGCTCCGCCGTGCGGATCATCAGGTCGGTCATGCCGAAGGACGGGCGGGTGTCGAATACCGGCACGCCGGCGCCGAGATAACCGCTCATGTGATAGATCGGCTTCAGCGGCGCTTTGGTCGCGCCGAAGGGGATCAGCGCCGGCGCGTGGCAATGGATCACGGCGGTCACCTCGGGCCGCGTCTTGTAGATCTCGCTGTGAATGAACCGCTCGCTGTAATAGCGCTTCGCCGGATTGGCCACCGGGTTGCTGTCAAGATCGAAGGTGACGATATCCTTGGGAGTGACCAAGCCGGGAGCGAGATGGCGCGCCATCAGGAACATACCCGGATCCTTGTCGTGCCGGACGCTGATATGGCCGAAGGCGTCGACCACCTGCTGGCGGGAGAGGATGCGGTTGCCGGTTACCAGTTCCTCAAGCAGGGCGGCGGAGGCCTTCGGAATCTTCGCGGATTTGGTCATGCTTCTTCTTTCCTCAATGAACGGCGGACGGTTTGGCGTGCATGCCGCACCAGATGCGATAACGGGTCTCGGTGAATTCGGGCAAGCCGCGGACCGCCGCCAAATCCTCGCGCGCGCGGCCGAGCGGCACCTCGACGATTTCCTGCACCCTGCCCTCGCGCATCACCACCACGCGGTCGGCCAACAGCACCGCTTCGTCGAGATCGTGGGTGACGAACAGAATGGTCTTGTGCGTGCGGCGGTGAAGCTCGAGCAGCTCTTCCTGCAACCCTTCGCGGGTCTGGGCATCGAGCGCGCCGAAGGGTTCGTCCATCAATAGCACCTTGGGATCGATGGCGAGCGCCCGGGCGATGCCAACGCGTTGCTGCATGCCGCCCGAGAGCTGATAGGGCCGGCGCTCGGCGGCTTCCTTGAGGCCGACCAACTCCAACGCGCGCATCGACGCCTCATGCAACGCGGCGCCGCGCATGCCTTTCATCTCCAGACCGAACATCACGTTCTGCAGGGCGGTCAGCCAGGGCAGCAGTTCGGCGTGCTGGAATACGATGCCGCGGTCATAGCCGCAGCCACTCACCTCGCGCCCGTCCACCGTCACGCGGCCGGCGCTGGCCTGTTCAAGACCCATGACGATGCGCAACGCGGTGGTCTTGCCGCAACCCGAAGGGCCGATCAGCGCCACCACCTCGCCGTCCTTGACGGTGAAGCTGACGCGTTCGAGCGCCTGCACGCTTTGCACCCCGCCCGCGAGGTGCAGGATGAAGCGTTTCGACACGTCGATGAGGCTGACCTCCCCCATATTTCAGTCCGCATTTATCGTTGTCTTGGCCGGTCATAAGCCACAGATCGGGCCAAAGATCGAGATTCTTTTGCCCGTCCGGGAAACCGGCCCGCGCTTGGAATCCGCTGGCATGAGCGAGCCGGATCGGCAATAACCGTAGCCTCGAAGCCGGTGATCCGATGACCGATGCATTGCTGCCGACCACCCTGGTTGGAAGCTATCCGCAGCCCGATTGGCTGATCGACCGCGAGCGATTGGCCGGGGTCGCGCCGCCACGGGTTCGCTTCAGCGAATTCTGGCGCGTGGCGCCGGAATATCTCGAACAGGCGCAGGACGACGCCACGCTTGTGGCCGTCTACGACCAGGAACGGGCCGGCATCGACATCCTCACCGACGGCGAGATGCGCCGCGAGAGTTATTCCAACCGCTTTGCGACCGCGCTGGAGGGCATCGATCTCGACCATCCCGGCCAGGCGCCGACCCGCACCCCGGGCAAGACCCAGCCCGTGCCGCGCGTCATCGGCCCGATCCGCCGCATGCACGCGGTCGAGGCGCGCGACGTCAAATTCCTGCGCGCCAACACCGACCGCCGCATCAAGATCACCGTGCCCGGCCCCTTCACCATGTCACAGCAGACGCAGGACGATTTCTACAAAGACCCGGCGGCGTTGGCGATGGACTATGCCGCCGCGCTCAACGGCGAGATCAAGGATCTGTTCGCTGCCGGCGCCGACATCGTGCAGATCGACGAGCCCTATATGCAGGCGCAGCCGCAGCGCGCCAGGGCTTTCGGGGTGGAGGCGCTGAACCGCGCGCTCGAAGGCGCCACGGGCACGACCGCCGTCCATCTCTGCTTCGGCTATGCCGCCTTCATCAAGCAGCGGCCGGAAGGATATTCCTTCCTGCCGGAACTGGCGCAGGCGAAGGTGGACCAGATCTCGGTCGAAACCGCGCAGTCACAGCTCGATTGCGCCGTGTTCCGCCAATTGCCGGGCAAGACGATTGTTCTTGGCGTGATCGACCTGTCCAATATGAACGTCGAGACGCCGGAAACCGTGGCCGCGCGCATCCGCCGCGCACTCCCCTATGTTCCTCCCGAAAAGCTCGTCATCGCACCCGATTGCGGGTTCAAATACCTGCCGCGCCCGGTCGCCTTCGGCAAGATGAAGGCGATGGTCGACGGCACAGCCATCGTCCGCCGGGAATTGGCCGGAAGGCCATAAATCCGGGACGGAGTTATTTCAGGCGCTTCCCCGCTTCGTCGACGATGCTTAGATCGGCGTATTGCTTGATGTCGATATCGGTCTTGAGTAAGTCCATCGTCCGCAGAATCCCGAGCGCATGTTGCAGCGAATCGAGATCGGGCCGGCCGTTGGGATCGTGGTATTCGTCGCCATGCGTGAACGCCCAGCTCTCGAAATGGTCCGGCGAAAGCTTGGTGAAATCGGACAGGATCTGGATCGCCTCGGCGTGGTTCTTGGGATCGGTGTACCAGCGTACCGAGCGGATCATATCCTCGGCGAAATCGACCAAAGCGGCCCGGTGCTGGGCGATGAACCCCGCGCGTGCGGTATAGACGCCCATCTCCGTCGGCCCCATGCCGTCGGCATAGCTGAACAGCGGCTTGGCGATCTTCTGCAGGTCCGGGTCGTAAAAAAGAATTCCCTGACCCGAGATCAGGTCGACCTTGCCCTCGGTCAGCATCGCCTTCTGGTTCGGCGGCGGCACCTGGATCACGGTGTAGTCGCGCACGTCTTCCAGCCCATTCTTGAGCAGGAACACGCGCATGGCCACGTCGCCGCCGCTGCCGATGCCGAAGGAAGCCAGCACTTTGCCCTTGAGGTCCTGGACGGTGTTGATGCCGCTGTCCCGGCGCACCAGGAACTTGGCCGAAAACCAGCCCGGCTGCCCGTCACGGAACTCGTCGAACATGACGCGCAGATCCTCGATCTTGGCGTTCTCGATCGCCGCGCCCAGGCTGAAATAGGTGAAGGTGGCGATGTCGATGTCGCCCGAAGACATCGCCTGGATCATGGGCGAGCTCGAGCCGAAGCGGATGGGCTCGAAATCGTAAGAATGGCCCAGATGCCGCGCCAAGCCCGGCTTCAGGAACAGGATCGGCACCATCTCCGGCGGCACCACCACCCAGCCGGTGCGCAGCTTCACCGGCGCGTCGGCGCGCGCCGCGCCCGATCCCAGAACCAAGGCCGCGAACACCGCCACGATCGAAGGTATCAATCGCATCCTGTCCTCCCTTGTCCGTTGCCCGGCGGCTACTTGCCGAGCGGCGCACCGCCAAGCTGGCTTACGGGTAGCCAGCGTTTCTTATCCGGATTCCAGCGCGTGACTATGGCGTTGTCGATATCGAGGCCGCGCTGCGGCGTCTTGACGAAATCATAGATGCCGGCGACGCCGGCAAACCCCTGCAAATGCTGGAGATAATCGTTGATCTGCTGCGCCGAGGCATCCGGCCCGAGCTTTTGCAGCGCGCCGGCGATGATGTTGGCCGGTTCCCAGCCCAGCACCGCCGCCACGTCGGGCTCGATGCCGGCGGCGCGGAACGCGCCGTAGAATTCCTTCTGCTTGGATGTGACCGCCGGCGGCAGCTTGATCGCCGGATTGCCGTCGACCATCCACGGCGAGGAATGGATATAGAGCTGCTTCGGCAGGAAATCGGCGAAACGCGTCATCTGCGCATAGGTCATGTTGCCGTCGGTGGTCGCCACCGGCACATCGAGACCGGCCTGCTGCACTGCGCGGAACACCGTCGCGATCGGCGCACCGGTGCTCCAAGCGAACAGCAGTTGCGGCTTGGCCGCCTTGATGTTCTCGATCTGCGCCGTCACCGAGACGTCCGCGGTGTTGAAATGCTCGTTAGCGACGATCTGGATGACGCCTTTGTTCTCAGGCGCATCGACCGCCGCCAACAGCGCCTTTTCGGCGTCCTGGCCGCTACCGTCGGTGCTGGTGATGATGGCGAGCCGCCTCACCCCGCGCATCCGCCAATAGCGGATCGAAGCCGCCGCCAGATCGACGGTCGAGGTGTTCATGGAATAAGCGAAACTGCCGGGCCTGGGGTGAATGCCGGGCGCGAAACAATACATGACCGGGCCGTTGTCCTGGAACAACGGCGCGACCGCATTGCACACCGACACCACCGAGGAAACGAACACCACCGCCGGCTTGCCCGCCAAGATGTCGTTGGCGAGCTGCACCGCGGTTTGCGGATTGGTCTGATCGTCGTGATAGATAAATTTGAGCGGACGGCCTTGGATGCCGCCGCTTTTGTTGATGGTCTTCTCGAACAGGTCGAGCGCCTGCCCCTCGGCCGTGCCGAGGAACGCGCCGCCGCCCGACAGCGCCTCGATGACGTGGATTTCATAGGGCGCTTGCGCTCGCGCCGGCAACGCGGCGAGCGCCAGCAGCAGCAAGCCGAACGCGATCCCGCTTCTCATCGTCGTTCCCCCTTTTTTCGCCGTTTGTACGGCGTTATTCCTAACTCTTCAGCCGCAGCATACGCCGCGCATTCCCTTCGTACAGCTTTTCCAGATCGCCCCGGGACAGGCCCAGCTTGCCGATCGCCTTGATGATTTCGCGGATGAACAGCGGGCCGCCTTCGGGATCGAAGGGGCAATCGGTGCCGAACAGGCAATGATCGATGCCGAAGAAATCGAGGCCGCAACGCATGCCCGAGGCGGAGCCGTTGATCGCGGTATCGGCGTAGAAGCCGCGGAAATAATCGACCGGGCGTTTGCCCTTGGCTTTCATGCCCGCGAGGATCGACCTGTAGCCCTCTTCCGCGCCTTCGCGCGAGCCGAGCTGATCGAGACCCATCCCCACCCGCGCCTCGAGGAACGGCACCATGGCGCCCATGTGGTGGGTGATGATCTTCAATCCGGGCCAGCGGTCGAAGAAGCCCGAGAACACCATGCGCGCCATCGCCGCCGAGGTCTCGTAAGGCCAGCCGAACACCCACCAGATATCGAAGCGCGAGCCTTTCTCGCCCGGATAATCGGCGAATTTCTGGCCGCGCGTCGGATGCATCCAGACCGGCAGGTCGTAGGAATGCATCTTCTCGAAGATCGGCGAGAATTCGGGATCGTCCAGCGGCCTGCCGTTGACGTTGGTGAAGATCTGGATGCCCTTGGCTCCCATCTTCTCCACCGCGCGGGTGATCTCGTCGAGCGCCGCCTTGACGTTGTTCATCGGCAGCGAGGCGACCCAGGCGGGGAAACGCTCGGGATAGCGGGCGCAGATGTCGTGCATGCCGTCATTGGCGAGCCGCGCCAAAGCCGGCGACTCGGCGGCCGGCGCCACATATTCCACCGCCGGCATGGAGAGCGTCAGCACCTGCTGATACTGCTCAAACTCGTCCATCATCTTGAGCCGCCGCTCGAGGTCGAACAACACCGGGATGTCGGTCCAGCGCCGGATCGTATCCTTGTTGGGTACGATCTCGACCATCTTGTCGAAATAGGCCTTGGGAAAAATATGCGGAAAGATGTCGAGTTTTTTCATTCTTTGCCCCCAGCGGGTTAATATCCGGGGCCGGTTTGGGCTTGTCCATAGCCAAGATCGCTTCGAGACCGATGGGCGGCCCGGTCGCGCGTTGACTTCCGGCCGCTCTTGCCCATTAATTCCGCGCGAGACGGTGGGCAACACCCCCACGCCCGCCCAAGGTCCACATGGACACGCGATCGCGCCGCAATCACGCCTATATCATCGACGATCCCGCCAACAAGCGCTTCCTCTTGAACCGGGAAGTGCTGGTTTCGGAAGAAATCCTGCGGCACGAACTGACGGCGATATTCGCCAAAAGCTGGATTTATGTCGGCCACGCTTCCGAATTGAAGCAACCCGATGATTTCGTCACCCGGCGGGTGGCGGGAAGGCCGGTGATCTTCTGCCGCGACAGCCAAGACGTCATCCGCTGCCTGCTCAATACCTGCCGTCACCGCGGCGCCATCGTATGCACCGCGCGCGCCGGAAATGCGCGGCGTTTCAACTGCGTCTATCACGGCTGGAGCTATGCCAATGACGGCAAGCTGGTGGGCGTGCCCGGCGACGACGCCTATGCGGCCTCTTTCCAGAAGGCCGAGTTCGGCCTGACCGCGCCGCCGCGTTTCGAATCCTATCGTGATTTCTGGTTTCTCAACCTCGACGCCGAGGCGCCGCCACTCAAGGATTATCTCGGCCGCGCCGCGGATTATATCGACCTGGTGATCGAGCAGTCGCCATCGGGCCGCATGCAGATCATTTCCGGAACCCAGGAATACGACGTCGCCGCCAATTGGAAACTGATGGTCGAGAACAGCGTCGACGATTACCACCTACCCTCGACCCATTCGACCTGGCTCAACTACATGAAAAATTCGGGCGTCAACGTCACGCCCTCGAAAGAGGCCGGCATGCTGCTGCCGAGCAAGGGGCTGGCGATCGACCTCGGGAACGGCAATTTCACGACCGACAACATCAATTTCCGCGGCCGGCCGGTGGCGAAATGGATTCCGATCTATGGCGAGGACGCCAAGACCGAGATCGACGCCATCCGCAAGGAACTGGTCACGCGCCTCGGGCCCGAGCGCGCCGCGCGCGTGGCCGATACCAACCGCAATCTGGTGATCTTTCCCAATCTGGTGATCAATGACGGCTCGTCGGTCACGGTCAGGACCTTCTTCCCCGACGGCGCGGGCCGGATGCATGTCACCGCTTGGGCGCTCGGCCCGGAGGAGGAAAGCGAACGCGCGCGCGCGCGCCGCCTCGACGCCTTTCTGACATTCTACGGCCCGGGCGGATTCGCCACCCCCGACGACGTCGAGGCGCTGGAGTTGGTGCAACAGGGCCTGGCCAATTGGCAGGACGTGCCGTGGTCCGAAATGTCGCGCGGCATGGGCAAGGACAGCGATTTCCTAAACAGCGACGAACATCATCTACGCATCTTCTGGCGCCATTGGAACCGTCTGATGGAGGAGGCCTGATGGACGAGGCCCGCACGATCGCGGCGCCGAGCCGTGCCGAAATCGAGGATTTCCTCTTTCACGAAGCGGCGTTGCTGGATGATTGGAAGCTCGAGGATTGGCTCAAGCTGCTGACCGAGGATGTCGGTTATTACATACCGCCCAACGACAAGCCCGAGAGCGATCACCGCGACACGCTCTTCACCATCGCCGACGATGCCGTGCGCCTGAAGGAGCGCGTCATCCGGATCATGGACCCCAATTGCCACGCCGAGCAGCCGCATTCACGCACGCGGCGGATGATCTCCAATGTGCGCATCACCGGCACCGAGGGCGATCTCGTTCATGTCGCCGCTAATTTCGTCTGCTACCGCTATCGCCGCTTCGAGCGCGTGCGGGAATATGTCGGCGCCTATCGCTATGTGCTGCGCCGCGTCGGCCCCAAGCTCCGCATCAAGGAGCGCCGCGTGCTGCTCGACGCTCAAGAATTGGGCTCGCTCGGCTCGGTCAGTTTCATTCTATAGGGCGGATCATGGCGGCCTTTGACGAGCTGATCGAGGATCTGGTCGCGGCCAACCGCATCCTCGCCGCCATGGGCGTGGTCGACGGCTTCGGCCACGTCAGCGCCCGGCACCCGCACGATTCGGGGCGCTATCTTCTATCGCGCGCGCGGCCGCCCGAATGCATTACCGCCGAAGACATCATGGAATTCACCCTTGAGGGCGAGCCGCTGGAGGCGCGCAGCCGGCGGCCCTATAACGAGCGCTTCATCCACGGCGCGCTCTACGAGGCGCGCGCCGACGTCAACGGCGTGGTGCACAGCCATTCTCCCAGCGTCATACCGTTTGGCGTGGCGGGAGAAACCCTTAGGCCGGTGATGCATATGTGCGCGACCATCGGCGCCGAGGTTCCCATCTGGGAACCGCGCAAGAAATTCGGCGACACCGACATGCTGGTCTCCGACATGGCGCAAGGCCGCGATCTGGCCAAGGCGGTGGGTCCGGGCAAGAGCGCGCTGATGCGCGGCCACGGCTCTGTCGTGGCCGGGCGGAGCTTGCGCGAGGCGGTCTACATCGCGATCTATCTCGAGGTGAACGCGCATCTGCAGATGGACGCGCTGCGTTTCGGCAAGAAGATCAATTTCCTGTCGCCCGGCGAGATTCAGATGATTCTCGACCGCCAGGCCAAGGGCAAGGCATCCGAAGGGTTCGACCGCGCCTGGGAAGGCTGGTGCAACCGCGCCGGGGTTCCTTTCAAACGCTATTCCTGACATGGCCGCGCCGCACCGCATCGACACGCATCACCACATTCTTCCGCCGGCCTATGTGGCGGAGGAGCGCGATCGCATACTGGCCACAGCGGCGATGGTGCCGCCGAGCTTCGCCGAATGGACGCCGCAAAAGGCGCTCGACGAGATGGACAAAAACGGCGTCGCTACGGCCATCGCCTCGATCTCGACCCCCGGCGTCTATTTCGGCGACCGGGCGCAAGGCCGCCGCCTGGCGCGGTATTGCAACGAATACGGCGCGCGCATGGCGAGCGACTACAAAGGCCGCTTCGGCATGTTCGCCGCCATTCCGCTGCCCGACATCGAGGGCAGCCTGCGCGAGATCGAATACGCGCTCGACACCTTGAAGCTCGACGGCGTCGGGTTGATGACCAGCTATGGCGACAAATGGCCCGGCGACACGGATTTCGCGCCGGTGTTCGACGAACTCAACCGGCGCAAGAGCGTGGTGTATTTCCATCCCACCATGGCGGTGTGCTGCCCGGTCATTCCCGACCTCGCCCCGGCCCTGATCGAATTCCCGACCGACACCACGCGCTGCATCATCAGCCTTCTTTTCAGCGGTACGATCTCGCGCTGCGCCGATCTGCGTTTCATCTTCTCGCATGGCGGCGGCACGCTGCCGATGCTGGTGATGCGTCTCGCCGGTTCCTTGAACCGCCCGACCATGACTCATGTGGCCGCGCGCGTGCCCAAGGGCGCGATGCACGAATTGCAGAAGCTCTATTACGACACCGCCAGCGTCGCCAGCGCGCCGGTGCTGGAGTTTCTTTTGAAGTTGATTCCCGCGTCGCAGCTGCTGTTCGGCAGCGATTTCCCCTATTGGCCGATCGCCTTTTTCGCCGACGGCTTGCACAAGGCCGGGCTGAAAGAGGGCGATCTCGCGGCGATCGAACGCGGCAACGCGTTGCGCCTTTTCCCCAGGTTCACATGAGGATGCGATTCAGTCCGGCGTCTTGACGCCCGGGCGCTTGAAGCTTTTGTCCTGGTGGCCTTTGCCATCGAGATCGCCTAGCGGAAAGAGCCAGGAATAGCCGCCCTTGGGATTGGTCAGAATCTCCCAGCAATTCAGGTCGCAATCCCAGAAGTAGAAGCTGTAGGTGCCGTGCTGCAGGATCGGCTTGCTGATCTTGGTAAGCTTCCACTGGTCCTTCTGCTCCATGACGATGCGATAGCATTCGTCGACCTGTTCCTGGGTCTCGACGTCGAGCCCGTTGTGAGCCAAGAGATTCATCGGCTGCTTGGTCTTGCACTTGACCGTGGCGATGGTGTTGTTGCCGCCGAGCCGGATCATGAGCGAGATCGGGCTGGTCTTGACCACGTCGAGACCGAGAAATTCCTCATAGAATTTGCGCGTGAAATCGAGATCGAGCGATTCCAGCGTCCCGTGCGACAGGAAATTGAGCTTCAAGGCCGATTGCGGCTTGGTTGCGACGCCCGCTGCCGGGCTGGTTGTATCTGGCATGGATCGTTTCCCTTCCCTGGATAGGCACGGGCGTTTCGCCGCGCGCCCTACTTTGCCGGGATTTTACCGCTCTCCGGCCGCCGCCGACAATCTTGGTCTTTCGGCCGGTTCCCGCGCCTAGCGCAACAGCAGCAGCCGGGTTGCCGCGGCCGCCGGGGGCAGCACCATCCGGCTGATGGCGGGGCCCAGCCCCAGGGGCTTGAGAAACATCTTCAACGCCATGTCGTAGGGGAAATGCGCCTTGCCGAGGCGGCGCACGCCGTTGCGGTAATCGTCATAATCCTGCCGCTGGAATTCGACGCCCGGATTACGGGCGAGGAAGGCGTGCTTGAAGGCGATGAAGGCGTCCTCGTCGTCGATTTCCATCGCGCGGTCCCACAGCGTCTTGAACACGGCGGCGCGACCCTGATGCTCGCGCTCCTGATAGCGCAGGAAATAGTGATAGAAGTGTTTGTAGTGCCGGACCTCATCGGAAGATATCTTGGCGGCAAGTTCCTTGAGCACCGGTTCGGTCGAAAACTCGGTCAACATCCGGTAGAAGCTCGATGTGCCGGTTTCGACCACGCAACGCGCCACCATTTCCAGGCTGCGCGTGTCGGCATAGCGCTCATGGGTGCAAAGCCGCGCGTATTCGACGAGAAAATCGCGATAGGCCGCTTCCCAATCGAAATCCGGCCAAGCGGTCTGGACATAGCGCTTGAGCGATGCGCCATGCTGCATCTCCTCAGGCTCCCATCCGGTCTCCAGCCATTCGACGATTTCGGGATCGTCGTGGAAGAACGCAGCCAGATTCTTGGTATAGAGATCGGAGGTGATTTCGATAAAAGAAGCGGAGACGACGATATAGAACAGCAGCGCGTCGTCTTGCACCTGCTGGCGGTCGAGCCGGTGATAAGGAATCTCTTCCATCGACCACGGCGCGTCGCCAGGGCTGTCCGAATACGAATCGAGCATAAAACACCTCCGCGATCGCCGAAGGACTACTCTCTACTCTCGGACTTTCAGACTATAAACGATTTGCGGCGAAATTGAGAGAGCGGCGGAAACCAATACCCGCCTGCTTGCTGCCGCCAACAGCTCCTATCGCTGGCGGCGCACCGGCACGCCCGCCTTGGCCAGTTCCCGGTTGATGTTGCCGGTGATCCAGAGCCAGAACATGCGGAAATCGCTGATCAGCGACCACAGCGGATGATGGAAGGTAGCCGGATGATTGCCTGCGATGAAGAAATGGCCGATCCAGGCCGGGCCATAACCGCCGACGATCGCCAACACGAAAAAAACCGGGTTTTGTGTCGCGGCCAGACCGAGCAGCGCACACAACGCCAGCCCCGTGCCAAAATAATGCCATGCGCGCAGACGCGAGTTGGCGTGCGCGCGCAGATAGAAGCGCCAAAAATCGTCGTAAGCGGCGGCCTCTCTGCCGCCCACGCCGTTCGAACTATTCTTGTTCCGCGCCATCGTTGCCTGCCGTCGTCATTTTATGCCAGCCCGCGCGATCGAGAAGTCACTTTCGTGCCACCGACGTTCCATCAATTGGCCCAAATCCGGCTCATAATAATCGGGATAGCGGTGGAACGCGGCTGCAACGGAACGCCGTCTTGCCGCCTTTAGCCTAAAAACAATGGAGACTGTCATGAAACATGGTGCTTTGGCGTTTGCTGCCGCCAGCCTGTCCGGCGCTTTGCTGGCGGGTCCTGCCCTCGCGCAGATCGCTCCAGGCGCTCCCCCCGTCATGGGTGCGCCACCGCACACCTTCAACTCTGGCGATTCAGGCACGCCTCAGGCTCAACCGCCGCGGGCGAGGGTGTCGCAGACTGCCTCGGTGCCGGCGGACCAGGATCAAGTGGCATCGGGTCAGCGCGAAACACAGGCGCTTAACCTGCTCGAGGCGCAGGGTTACGGCAATTTCACCGATTTCCGCTCCGAGGGCGCGAATTTCACCGCCACCGTCAGCGATCCTAACGGGCAATATACCGTGATGGTGAACCCCGATAACGGGCAAGTGATCCGCCGCTGAACTCGACGGCCGGGCGGCCGATACCCGATACCGGGGAGATAAAATCCCCGTAAGCCGCCCGGACCGGCCTACCCCCAGCGCCGCGATTCGTATAGGATGCAGGCGTCGAAGGGGTACTCATGGGTCGATCTCGTATTGCGCTTGCCTGCGCCGCGGTTCTCGGCGCGATAGCGGCGTTTTTGCCGGTTCCGGCCAATGCCTCGCGGCAGATTTACGAATACCGGATCATGCATCCGTCCTTCGGCAATGTCGGCACTTACACCAACACCATCGACCAAGTCGGCGACAAGACCGAAGTGACGACCGAGTTGCATGTCGCGGTCAAGCTGCTCGGCATCGTCGTGTTTCAGCAGGAAGCGGAACGCACCGAACTCTGGCAGGGCGACCGTATGATCGCTTTCCACAGCGTCACCAGCACCAATGGCGATGCGCTGATCGTCAGCGGCGAAGCGCGGGGCAATGACTTCATCATCACCACGCCGACGGGTGTCTTGACCGCGCCGGCGAACGTCCATCCCTCCAATCCCTGGTCCCTCAAGGTGTTCGAATCCGATACGATGATGTCGACCAAGACCGGCGAGTTCTTTCCCGTCAGCGTCAACGACAGCGGGCAGGTCGATGTCACCATCGACGGCGCGGACCTCAAACTCCACCGCTACGATATCATCGGCCGCAAACACGACGTTGTCTGGCTGGACGACAGCGGCGTGCCGGTGGCCTTCGAAATCGAGCAGGGCAATACCCTGGTTGATTTTCATCTGGCGCGCAGCCTCAGCCAGCCCGAATACGTCTCGGCCGATCTTTCGCGGTAACGCCGCAGGAGTTGACGGGAGGCCGACGTGATCGCACCCGCGCTCTTTTACGGTTTCGTCACGCTGTTCGTGATTGTCGATCCGGTCGGCACGGCCGTCATCTTCGCGGGCTTGACCCAAAAATGGACGAATCAGGAGCGGCGCGAGGCTGCGTGGCGCGGCTCAACCATCGCCGCCATCCTGCTTTTGGTCTTCGCGCTGGGCGGCGACGCGCTCATGCGTGCGCTCGGGGTCACGCCACCGGCCTTCCATATCGCCGGTGGAATCCTGCTGTTTCTGCTCGCGATCGATATGGCGTTCGCGCGGCCCTCGGGCATTCACGCGCCGACCGTGCCGGAACGTGAAGAGGCGCGGCGGAACGACGACGTCGCGGTGTTTCCCCTGGCGTTTCCTTTGATCGCCGGGCCGGGCGCGCTGACTTCGATCGTGTTGCTGATGAGCCGGGCTCCCACCACCGTGTCTGCAGTCGAAATCCTGGGTGCGCTGGCGGTGGTTCTGGCGCTGACGCTCGCGGCACTGCTGCAAGCCAGTCGGCTTGCGCGCCTGCTCGGCGTCACCGGCGGCAATGTGGTGGGGCGGGTGCTGGGCGTGATTCTAGCCGCGATCGCCGCCCAATTCGTCCTCGACGGAATAGCCGCGAGCCACCTCGGCGGCCCCTGAGTGGAGCCGCCGAGCCCGGTCAGATGTTTTCGGGCAACGGCTTGCCTCTGGTTTCGGGCAGAAAGATCGCTGCGATGAAACCTACCACGTAGATCAAGCTGATGGTCACCGCCGCATTGCCGAAACCGCCGAAATTGGCGATCAACGTGCCCGCGATCAGCGGACCGATGCAGGCGATGAAGCGCGGCGCGTTAAAAACGAAGGCGACGCCGGTTGCGCGCACCCGGGTCGGAAACAGTTCCGGCAGCCACACCGGCATCCAGGAATATTGTCCCAGGGTGAAGAAGCCGTTTACACAAGCCGCGAGCAGCAGCAGGTTGAGATCGGTGGTCCACAGGAACAGCACCGGCGTCATGACCAGCGCCATCGCGAAGAACACCATCGCAATCGGCTTGCGGCCGATCACGTCGGCGAGGAACCCCAGGGTGATATAGCCGGCGATGGCGCCGAGATTGTAGGCCATGCCGGTATAGCCCGCCCAAACCGGCCCGGGCAGGCCGGCCTTGGCCGCGACCGAGGCGACATAGGGCGGAACGAAGCTCGATATGCCCCACCAGGCGAGCGTCGTCGTGAGCGACATCAGGAATACAATCACCAGCCGTCCGCGGACCTTCGGGTCGGCAAACAGCTCTAGCAGGGTGAAGCGGGTCAGCGCGTTATCGGCGGCATCGAGCCGTTCGCCGCGTTTCTTGCGCTCGGTCGCCGCCTGGCGGCGCTGATGGGTGCGTTCCCACACCGACGATTCGGGGATGCCGCGCCGGATCCACAACGTGAACAGGCCGGGCAATATCCCGATCAGGAACATGTAGCGCCACGCATCGGGACCGTAGGGGCTGACGAACACCCAGACCAGCGAGGCGGTGAAGAAGCCGATGCCGAGCCCGCATTGCATCAGCCCCGCGCCTTTGCCGCGCGCGCGGTCCGGCCACAGCTCGGCGGTGATCGATGCGCCGGTCGCCCATTCGGAACCGATGGCGACGCCGACCAGGAAACGCAACAATGCGAAAGAGAGCCAGCTCCACGACAGCGCGCTCAGGCCGGTCATCAGCGAATAGGCCAGGATCGCCAGCATCATGGTGCGCTTGCGGCCGATGTAATCGGCGAGGATGCCGCCGATCATGCCGCCGACGCCCCAACCAAACAGCGTGGTCGCGATGGTCATTCCGGCATAAATCGGGATCTGCGCGTATTGGCTCGGGTCGAGCAGCTGGTGAAGCGCCACGCCGACCGTCAGGATCAGCGCATAGACCTCATAGCCGTCGAACAGCCAACCCAAATTGGTCGCAAACAGCGTGTTCCACTGGCTGCGGTTGAGCGAGCGATACCACGGAGTCGCTGCGACGGCGTTGACGCTCATGACGTTTTCCTCCCCTGTTGCGCGGTTATGTGGGCGACGTGCCCTTCCGCTTGCGTGCGGCAACCTTCACGGCTTCGATGATCTCCGGGTAGGCGCCGCAACGGCATAGATTACCAGAAAGATAATGGCGAATCTCGTCCTCGCTGGGTTCCGGACGCTCGTCCAACAACTGCTTGACCATCAAGACAAATCCGGGCGTGCAGAAACCGCATTGAAAGGCGCCGCATTCCAGGAACGCCTCCTGCACGGGATCGAGCCTTCCCGCCCGGTCGAGCCCCTCGACCGTGTCGACACTCGATCCCCCAGCGAGCGCGGCGAAAGCGAGACAGGCGGAGACCGCGCGGCCGTCGATCAGCACGGTGCAGCAGCCGCACAGGCCCTGGGCGCAGCTCTCGCGCGCGCCGAACAGGGAAAAACGGCTGCGCAGAACCTCGAGCAGCGTCTCATGGGTTGCGACCTCGGCCGAGACCGTCTCGCCGTTGAGCGTGAAGGTGATTCGCCGCGATGCCGCGCTCATGTCATTTTCTTCCGTTCGAGCGCGGCGAACACGGCATCGGATGTTATCGGCAACTCCATCAGGCGCACACCGACCGCGTCGTCGATGGCGTTAGCGATCGCCGGCGAGACGCCGAAGGTCGCGCTTTCCCCGACGCCTTTCGCCCCGAACGGTCCGCTGTGCTGCACCGCCGCCACCGCCTCATTCTCCATCCGCGCGGGCATGTCGCGCATGCCGGGAATCTTGTAATCGGCGAGCGAGGGATTGAGCAGCTGGCCGTCGCGGAAATCCATCTTCTCCATCAATGTGAAGCCCAGCTGCATGATGGCACCGCCGGAAAGCTGGGTCTCGACGATCTTCGGATTGATGGGATTGCCGAGATCGGCGACGTTGATGAGCCGCAGAATCCGCACTTGGCCGGTCTCGGTGTCGATTTCCACCTCGGCGCCGGTGCCGCCCACCATCCAGAACGGCGTGGCGTTGGGCGTGAGGCCGGTCGCGTGATCGGGCGAGGAATAGCTCGGCACGAAACTGCCGGATCCGACGATATTGCCCGCCTGCATGCCGTATTTCTTGCGGAACAGCTCGGCCAGCGGCGCGTTGCTGCCGCGCGGCATTCCGAGCTCGGCCGCCAGCGCCTCGACCCTGGCGCGCGCATCCTCGGCGGCGAGCCGCACCGCATGCCCCATGTGATATGTGGAACGCGAGCCGAGCGTCGCCATGTCGTAAGGCGTGACGTCGGTATCCGGATGCACCACTTTCACCGTCTCGGCCGGGATGTTCAGCACCTCGGCGGCGATCTGCGCCATGATGGTGTCTGAGCCCTGGCCCATATCGACCGTGCTGCAATAGAGCCCGCAACTGCCGTCGGCATAGAGATTGACGATCGCAATCGAGGTGGTGGGCGCGATGCTGGCCTTGAACCCCACGGCCAGGCCGCGGCCGCGCTTCAACGTGCCGCCGCCGCGGTCGAACGGCTTCTGCCAGTCCAGCCGGGCGGCGAGACGATCGAGCACCAATTCGATGGCGGCATCCTTCATCGCCGTGCCGGTGGCCTGGGGCCGGCCTTCGCGCAGGATATTCTTGCGGCGGAATTCGAGCGGGTCGAGCTTCAACGCCCTGGCGATCAGATCGGTGTGGCTTTCATAGGCCCAGACCAGCTGGGGAATGCCGAAGCCGCGCAGCGCGCCGGCCGGCGGCCGGTTGGTGTAAAGCGCATAGGAATCGATGTGCACGTTGTCGATGTCGTAGGGGCCGGCTGCGGTGAAGCCGGATTTCTGGGTCACGCGCGGACCGATATCGGCATAGGCGCCGCCGTTCCACCACACCTCGCACTCGCGTGCGGTGATGCGTCCGTGCTTGTCGACCGCACTCTTGATGCGGAATGTCGAGGGATGCTTGGTGATGGTGAAGAATTGTTCGTCCATGCCGAGCGCGACCCTCACCGGCCGCCGCGTCAACAGCGCCAGGGCTGAAGCCAGCGCCTCGAGCTTGATATAGAGCTTGGCGCCGAAGCCGCCGCCGAGATAGGCGGTCTTGACGCGCACGCAATTCTCCGGCCAGCCCAAGAGCCGCGCCATCTCGATGCGCACGAAAGACGGGCTTTGCGAGGCGGTGTGGATGGTGAGCGTGCCCTGCCCCGCCTCGGCGACCGAAACCATCGGCTCCAAGGGCGTATGCATCACCTGCTGGGTGCGGAAAGTGTGCTCGAAGACATGCGCCGCCTCGGCGAAGACCTTCTTCGCGTCGCCGCGGCGCAATTGGAAATCGAGCGCCACGTTGGTGCCCTTGCGGCCTTCGAGATGCTTCAGATCGGGAAATGTTCCTGCCGGCTTAAGCACGTCGTGAACGATCGTCTTGGAGTTGACCGCCTCGACCTCGTCCATCACCGCCGGCAATTCTTCGAATTCGGCGGTGATGAGCCGCGCCGCCTCTTCGGCGACATGCGGATCCTCGGCCAGAACGACAGCCATCGGCTCGCCGATATGGCGCACCTTGTCGATGGCCAGGATCGGCTGGTCGTGAAAGGCCGGCCCGTAATAGGGATCGGGAATGACCCGGCGAATGTCGTCGCTGGTGTAAACGGATGTGACACCGGGATGCATCTTCGCCGCTGCGACGTCGATCGACCGGATGCGGCCATGCGCGATCGGGCTGCGGAAGATCTTGGCGTGCAGCATGCCGGGCAGGCGCAGATTGTGGATGTATTCGGCGCGGCCGGTGACCTTGGCGCGGCCTTCGACGCGCGGCAGCGAGCGCCCGACCTGATTGGTTTTCGGGGCGGATTTGGCGGTGACCGTCATGGCCGCGCCGTTCCATCTTGCCAAGCCGCTTGCAAGGCGCGCGCGACGTGGATTCTGACCAGCTGCTTTTTATAGGCGGCCGAGCCATGGATATCGGCCACGACATCGGCCTCTTCCGCCGCCGCCTCGCCCGCTTGTTTCGCCAGCGGGCCATCGAAGTTCTTGCCGCGCAGCACCGCTTCAGCCGATTTCAGACGCAATGGCCGCTCCACCGCCGCGCCGATGACCAGGCGCACGTCTTTCACGGTCCCGCTCGCCGCCTCGACCGCCACCGCCACGCCCAGCGCCGGCCAATCATCGGCCGCGCGCGTGGTGCATTTGGCGTAGACCGCGCGCCAGAGTCCGGGCGGCGGGATCATCACTTCGGCAATGATCTCATCGCCCTTGAGCGCGGTCTCGTAGACTCCGATCGCGAATTGCTCGGCCGGGATGATCCGCTCGCCCGCCGGGCCGGCGGCGAGGATGGAGGCGCCGAGAGCGATCAGCACCGGGGGCAGATCGGCATGTGGATCGGCATGCGCCAGATGTCCGCCCAAGGTCGCCACATTGCGCACCCGCACATTGGACAAGGTGCGCAGCGTGCGCGCGATAACGGGAAAGCTCCGGCGGATCTCCGGCGCGTGTTCGAGCGTGGAAAGCCGCGCCATCGCGCCGATGCGCAAGCCGCCGCCGGTCTCGGCCTTGACCCGGGTCAGACGTTCGCCCGCGGCGCGCAGGCTGACCAGCCGCTTGGGCCGAAAGAGACCGGATTTCATCATCAGCATCAACGCCGTGCCGCCGGCCAGCGGCCTCACCGACGGGTCGCCGGGATCGAGCAGAGCAAGGGCTTCGCCGAGCGAACCGGGCTCGACCAGATCGAAAGGCATCATCGCGCCGACGCCTGGTCGAGCAAGCGGACAAGCGCGGCCGCGGCCAGATCCGGAACTTCCAAGGGCGTGAGATGACGCGCGCCCTTTATCACCGTAAGCGACGATCCGGCAATGTCGCGATGCAGTGCCTCGGCCATGGCTAAGGGCGTCGCGTAATCCTCTTCGCCAACCAACACCGCAGCCGGTATATGCATTGCCGGCAGCTTCAAGCGCAGATCGCAAGCGCCGAGCATGCGGCAGCTCGCGGCATAGGACGGCAGATCGTTGCGTAGGAACACCTCGACACACTGGCGGACGATTTCCGGGTGGCGCGCGCGAAACGCATCGCTGAACCAGCGTGTGGTCTGGAATTCCACCAGGCCGCCGAGGCCGCCGGCCAGCGCCTTTTGTGCGCGCTCCTCCCATTGCTTGGGCGCTTCCGCGCCGTACCAGGCGGTGGTGTCGAACAAGCCCAGGGCGCGCACCCGCTGAGAATAGGCGGCGGCAAAGGCGAGGCTGACGCAGCCGCCCATCGATGCGCCCGCGACCAACGGCGCATCCCAGCCCACGTGATCGAGCAGATCAGCCAGATCGTCGGCGAAGCCCTCGACCGTATAGGGTCCGGTGGGTTTGTCGGACTTGCCGTGACCGCGGCAATCATAGAGCAGCACGGCGGCCCGGGGCGCCAGGCGCTCGGCGACGGGCCGCCAGAAATCGCGATCCATCGCCAGCGAATGGACCAGCACGGCGCGCGGCTTCGCATCCTTGTCGCCGTAAAGCGAATAAGCGAGCGACGCGCCGGCGCGGGTCCGCGCCCGGCCCTCTTCCGCCAGGACTGCGCTTGCGCCCGCGGTCACGCCCGCGCCCGAGCCTGGCTGCCTTCGAGCTCCTCAAGCCCGCGCTTGGCAGGCTCGATGCCCCAGACTGCGACCACGATGATTTGAATGACCAAGAGACCGATCATCAGCGCCAGCACCCCGGCTACACCATAGCCCTTGAACAGCGTGACCACGATGAAGGGCGTGAAGATCGTCGCGCCGCGCCCGAACATGTTGCAGATGCCGTTGGCGCGCAGCCGCACCTCGGTCGGAAACAGCTCGGCGGTATATACGCCATAGAGCATCGCGGTCAGGACATAGATCGCGACGATCAAAAGGAATCCCACCGCCAGCAGTTCCGTCGGATCGTCGACGAAGGGGTAGATGCCGCCGAGCACGATGGCGGCGGCCGAGGCGCCGATGATGGTGGGGCGGCGGCCGAGCCGGTCGGCGGCGAAGGCGCCGAGTGCGCAGCCGAAAGGCGAACCCAGCGCGATCACCAGCGCATAGGCGAAGGAGCGCGTGATGCTGAGCCCCTGCTGGACGAAGAAGGTTGGTATCCAGTTCACGAAGCCGAAGATCAGGGTGTTGATGGTGATGAGCACCACCGCGCCCACCACCATGCGCGGCAGCAGCGCGGGGCTCACCAGCGATGATAGCGTGAAGGCAGGAACGGGTTTCGGCATCGCCGGCGGCGGCAACGGCTTGTCGCCGGAAACTTCCTTCTCGATCGCCCGCATCAGCGCCTCGGCTTCATCCGTCTTGCCCTTGGTTTCGAGCCAGCGCGGCGATTCCGGCAGCTTTTTGCGCAGATACCAGACGACCAAGGCGCCGATGCCGGCGATCACGAACATCGGACGCCAGCCGAAGTTTGGGATGATGAGCGTCCCGAGCAGCGAGGTCGCCGGGAAGCCCGAGACCACGACGAAAGCCATGAAGGCCATCCACTTGCCGCGCCGTTCCGGCGGCACGAATTCCGTCATAGTCGAATAACCGACCACGATTTCGGCGCCAAGGCCGAGACCCATCACGAACCGGCAAGCGATGAGGGTACCCATGTCGGGCGCAAAGGCGGCGGCGAGCGAAGCCAGGCCGAAGATGACCAGGTTGAACTGATAGGTGAAGCGCCGGCCGAAATGATCGCCGAGGAAACCGGCGATGAGCGAGCCCAATGTCATGCCGATAAAGGTGAAGGAGATGAATTGCGCGTTTTGCGCCAGGGTCGAGAAGCCGCTCTGCACCGTGGCTCCCAGCACATTGCCGCCGACATAGAGGTCGTAGCCGTCGAAGAACATGCCGGCGCCGATCAGCCAGAAGATTCGGTAATGGAACGACGAGATCGGCAGCCGATCGAGACGGGCGCCGGAATTGACCATCGCGGACATGTGACTTGACCTCCCCCTGATATTTTATTCTCGACGGCCTTTGGCCGTTGTTGCGTATAACGCTATACGAATTGGCGTCCGAACACCATGGGCGAGGAAAAGAGACCGATGCACAGCAGCGCGAAACTCGACGTCGAGCAGATGGGCGAAGGGCGCGGCTTGGTCCTGCTTCATTCCCTGCTCTCGGACCGCACCGCTTTCGATCGCATCGCGCCGCGCCTGGCGCGCGAAAGGCGCGTGTATCTTGTGAACCTGCCCGGCTTCGGCGCCTCGGACCCGGCCGGCCCGGGGCTCGAGGATTTTGCCGACCGCATCGCCGGACATTTTTCCCGGCTCGGCATCGGGCTCGAGACCGACCTGCTCGGCAACGGCTTCGGCGGCTTCGTCGCGGTGGCGCTTGCGGTGCGTCACGGCGGCGAATTCGGCAAGCTGGTATTGGTCGATACCGGCGCCGCCATACCCGATGCCGGCAAGCCGGCTTTCGCCTTGATGGCCGAACGCGCCGAACAAGGCGGCATGGCGGCCGTCGTCGAGGTTGCGCTCGCCCGCATGTTCCCCGAGGATTTTCTTCGGGCCCATCCCGACATCGCCGCCGAACGCCGGTCCTCCCTGCTGCGCGCCGATCCCGGAAATTTCGCGGCATCCTGCCGCGCCTTGGCCAGGTTCGATTTGCGCACCGAGACGAAGAGCATCCGCAATCCCACGCTGGTGGTGGTGGGCCTGCGCGACACCGCGACACCGCCGGCCTTGTCGAAGGAACTCGCCGCCAACGTCCCGGGGGCGCGATTGGTCGAGCTTCCCCACTGCGGGCATTCGCCGCATATTCAGGATCCCGAGGGTTTCTGGAACGTGCTCAAACCGTTCCTCGGCCTTTCGGATGGCGCGGACAGCATGAGGCCGTAATGGATGAAATTCTTTTGGTGACCGGCGGCGGGCGCGGCATCGGCGCGGCCACTGCGCTGATTGCGGCCAAGCGCGGTTACGCCGTCGCGATCAATTACCTGGCCAACGCGGATCGCGCCGAGGCGATTGCGGCGCAAATCCGCGGCGCCGGCGGCAAGGCCGCGACATTCGCCGCCGATGTCAGCCGGGAAAAAGACGTGGTCCGGCTTTTTGCCGAGATGGACAAGAAACTCGGACGCATCACCGCGCTGGTGAATTGCGCCGGCATATTGGGGCCGTTGGGCCGCATCGACGCGGTTGACGCCGGCGGGATCGAGACCATGCTCGGCATCAATGTCACCGGCACCATGCTGTGCTGCCGCGAGGCGGTGCGCCGCATGTCGACCAAGCATGGGGGATCCGGCGGCGCCATCGTCAATCTGTCCTCGGCCCAGGCGCGATTGGGTGGCGCCGGCGAGCTTACCCCTTATGCCGCGAGCAAGGCGGCGATCGAAACCCTAACCTTCGGCCTGGCGCAAGAGTTGGCGAAGGAGAAGATCCGAGTCAATTGCGTGCGCCCCGGTTTCATCGACACCGAGATCCAGCCGCCCGGTCGCGCCGCCCTGGTCGGGCCCAATCTGCCGATGGGCCGCCCCGGACAGGCCGATGAGGTCGCCCAGGCGATCCTGTGGCTGCTTTCGAAAGAGGCGGCTTACGTCTCGAATGCGGTGCTCGACGTCACCGGCGCGCGCTAAGTCACCAGGACAGCGCGCCGCCGTCGATCGGAATCGCCGTGCCGGTGATATAGCTCGAGGCCGGCGAGGCCAACAGCAGCGCCAGCCCCTTGATCTCGTCGACCTTGGCGATTCGCCCCATCGGCATTTCCTTTTCGAACGCCTTGACGAATTCCGGATCGCGGAACAGCCGGCCCCCGGCGATGTTGGTATAGAACGGGCCGGGACAGATGGCGTTGACCGTGATGTTGAAGGGACTCAATTCGATCGCCGCCTGCTTGGCGAGGTTGCATACCGCCGCCTTGGTCGCGGCATAGGCATAACCGACCAGATGCTCGCCGCGCAGACCCGCGATCGAAGCGGTGATGACGATACGCCCGCTCTTGCGCGGTTTCATCACGGCGGCCGCGGCCCTGATCGTGGAAAACACGCCGGTGAGGTTCAGCGCCACCACCTTGTCCCAGGTCGCCCAGGAGGTTTCGAGCTGCCTGCCTTCCGGCCCGGCGGAGATGCCGGCATTGGCGAATACGGCGTCGAGGCGACCGTGTTTCTTGGCCAAGCCGGCGATACAGGCCTCGATGGCATCGCGATTAGAAGCGTCGAGTATTTGGGATTCGACCTTGCAACCCAAGGCCGCCAGCCGCTTGGTTTCTTTGTCCAGCGCTACGGCATCGACATCGGTCAGCAGCACCGTAGCGCCGTTCTCGGCCATGACCTCGGCCATGGCAAGGCCGATGCCGTTCGCGGCGCCGGTTACCATCGCCACATGGCCTTTGACGTCGAACAATTTGTCCGCTTTCATTGCACGCCCTCCCGTTTGCCGGTCGCGGCACTAAATCCGATACCGGTTGGCGGCGCAAGGCGCCGGTTGCCCACGGATGGGCCGTCGCCGCCGGAGTGGCGCCTAGCCCGCCGCCTTCGGCAAGCGTTTCCTCAGCGTTACATGATTGCGGCCGTCGGCACGCCGGTATTGCACGTCGTCCATCACGGTCTTGACCAGGTAGACGCCCAGGCCGCCGATGGGTCGGTCGTCGATCGAGGCATCGAGATTGGGCACGGGCGCCTTGAACGGATCGAAGGGCCGCGCGTTGTCGATCACTTCGACCACGACATCTGCGGCTTCCCTGCGAATGCGCACTTCGATCTCGTGGCCGGGCCCATCGTCGAAGCCATAGGAAATGGTGTTGGTCAGCAATTCTTCCAGCGCAAGATTGATGTCGTAGCTCACGGCGGACGGGATGCCGCGCGCGGCGCAAAAAGACCCGACGAGATCCGCGATTCGCGGAATCTCGGACAGCCTATCGGCAACGGCAAGGATCAGCTGATTGTTGGTCACGTCGTTCCGTCTGCGGAGATCGGGCGAAACTCCGTTCGGAAAACCGCATACCACGATTTCACGGCAGGGTCGAGCATGGAGGGGTTATCACGATGGATCGACTCATGCTTGTGCGGCATCGGCAGGAGGTTTACGAATGGCCGCCGGTGGACCAAGTGGCTGCCGTGCCGGCTCCGGGCTGCAACGATCACGATGCCAAGCCGGTTGATTTTTTTCGCCTTGTTGGCAAGATCGAAATCGAATTGCAGCACGCCGGCGAAACGAGCCGCAGGCGGTATCAGTTGAAATAAAACTGAAACAACCCGGGCGGGGCTTTGAACATGGAAATGACGACCGAGGAACTCGACAAGGGCGTCACCAAGATCGATTTGAACGGGCGTCTCGATGTGGTCTCGACCGGGCAGATCGAACTGCGATTCAGCGCCCTCGCCGGCGCCAGGCGCGCGGTGATCGTCGATCTGTCACAGGTCACTTTCCTTGCCTCGATGGGTATGCGCATGCTGCTGATCGGGGCCAAGACGATGGCCAGCAAAGGTGGGAAAATGGTGCTGCTCGCGCCGGTGGCCGAGGTCGCCGCGGTGCTCAAGACCGCGCGGCTCGACTCATTGATCCCGATCTATGATCAGCGCGACGCCGCCTTCGCTGCCGTCGCAGGAGTTGGCGTTTGAACGCAGACGCGCGCGTCATCAAGCCGAAGGGCCGGCTCGACAGCAGCACCGGACCGACCTTGGAGGCTGAGCTGGTGGCGATCATCGAGAGCGGCGTCAAGCGCCTGTTGCTGGACTTCTCGGAGCTGATTTACATCAGCAGCGCGGGCCTGCGTGTCATTCTGCTCGCGGCTAAGCGGATGAAGGCGTCGAACGGGCGACTGGCCTTGTGCTCGCTCAATCCTCAGATCACGGAAGTTTTCAAGATCAGCGGATTCGATGCGATCATCGACATCCAACCCTCGCTCGAGAGCGCCATGGCGCGGCTAAACGCGCCCTGATTTCAACTCCCTTCGGAGCATCAGGCCGGCAGCAGCCGGTAGTGACTGACGCCCCATTCCGCGCCGTTGCCATGGCCGAACAGGCCTGCCGTGGCGAGGAAGAAGAGCCGCCAGCGCCGCTGCCACAACGCGGCGCGATCGCCGTAGACCGTGCGTAAGATCGGCTTGATAGCGTCGATATTGCGGTCGTAATTGGCGAGCCAATCGAGAGCGGTCCGGCGGTAATGATCGCCGTTCCAGCGCCATTCGCGTTCGACCGTGAACATGGAACCGAAATGCCGGATCAGGCCGTGGCTCGGCATGATGCCGCCGGTGAAGAAATATTGCGCGATCCAGTCGGCGCGGTCGCCGCGATCGAAGCGGTAAGGCGCGTTGCGATGGCTGAAGACGTGAAGGAACAACTTGCCCCTGGGCGCGAGCCAGCCGCGGATGCGGCCAAGCAGCGCCGGCCAATTCGCCATGTGCTCGAACATTTCGACCGAGACCACGCGGTCGAATTTTCCCGGCGGCGAATACGCGTTCATGTCGGCGGTACGGATTTGAAGATTCGTGAATTTCGACGCGCGCGCCGCCTGTTCAATATAGCGGCGCTGACTGTGCGAATTCGAGACGGCGGTGATGCGCGCCGACGGGTAACGCTCGGCCAAATACAGCGACAACGAGCCCCAGCCGCAGCCGAGTTCGAGGATTCGCTGCCCATCGGCGAGATCGGCATGGGCGGCGGTTTCGGCCAGGGCGCGTTCCTCCGCGTCCGCCAGTGAATCGCCGGCGGCATAGTAGCAGCTCGAATACTTGCGCCGCGGACCCAGCACCAGGGCGAAGAATTCGGGCGGCAGCTCGTAATGCTGCGCATTGGCGCTGTCGGCGCATTCGGCGATGTGGCTGCGCGCCATGGCGGCGGCGAAGCGCGTCTCCGCCTTTGCTGCGTCGCCGGCTGCGAGCCGGCGCCGGGTGCGCCCGACCATCAGCTCGATGCCGGCGCGTGTCAGCGCATCGGGCAAGGGCGCGCGTTCGGCGAGGCGGCCGGCGGCGGCGATCAGATTCACGGGCTCTCCGCTACATTGGCCACCGACCGGCGCGGCGGCAGGGGGAAGAAGGCGCTGGTGCGCCGCTGATAGTCGCGATAGGCCGCGCCGCGCGAGCGCAACATGTGCGCCTCGACTGGCGGAATGCCGGAGACGTAAACCAACAGCGCATACATCAGCGCCGGGCCGAGCAGCGAGAGCCAGCCCCAGGGATAGTCCTCGCCCCAGGAGATCGCCAGCAGCGGATAGGCCAGCCAGCCCAGCCATTCGAAGAAATAATTGGGATGGCGCGACCAAGACCAGAAACCCGTGTCGCAGACGCGCCCGCGATTATTGGCGTCGGCCTTGAACAGCTCGAGCTGCATATCGGAGGATCTCTCCCCCAGTATCGCGAAAGCGAGCAGTACCAGCCCGGCGATGTCGGTCAGGCGCGGGTTAGGCGCCGGATTGCGCGCCGCGAGCAGAATGGCGAGGCCGAGCAGCAGCGCGCACAGCGCCTGCGCTTCGAGGAACAGGAACATCCGCGATTGGAATTGCGCACCCCAACTTTCACGCAAGGCGGCGTAGCGAGCATCCTCGGGACCGTGCGCCACCCGCGTTGCGATGTGCGAACCCAGGCGCAGCGACCAGAACCCGACCAACGCGGCGATCACCAATTGCCGCCAGCTGATCCCCGGCGCCCCGGGTTCGGGCACCAACGCGAAGGCCAAGCCGAGCAGCCCGGTGCCGAAGGACCACGCCACGTCGACCCAGCCGGCGTTGCCCGAAAACCATTGCGCCGCCCAGGCGCCGGCCATGACCAGCGCCATGCCGACCGCGCCGTACAGGATCAGATCCAGCGCGTCCACGGCCCATGCCTCAGAGCGGCTTTTCGATGCGGTAAAGGCCGACATCGATGGTGCCGGCGCGGAACCCGGCCTCGCAATAAGCCAGGTAATATTCCCACATGCGCTTGAATCGCGTATCGAAGCCGAGCGGCGCGATATCCGTCCAGGCGCGTTGGAAGCGCTGATTCCATTCCGCCAAGGTGCGCGCATAGCTGGTGCCGAAATTCTCCAGCGCGGACAGCGACAGCCCGGCGCGTGCGATCTGTTCGCGCAACGCCGCGGTCGAGGGCAGCATGCCGCCGGGGAAGATGTAACGCTGGATGAAATCGGCGGCGCGGCGATAGGCCTCGAAACGATCGTCGGCGATGGTGATGATCTGCAGCACGGCGCTGCCGCCGCGCGCCAGCCGTTCGCGCACCACCTCGAAGAATTTTGGCCAATGCGGCTCGCCCACCGCCTCGAACATCTCGATCGAAACGATGCGGTCGAACAGCCCCTGCGCGTCGCGGTAATCGCGCAGCAAAATCTCGGCGCGGTCGGCCAAGCCGGCCTTGGCTAGCCGCGCCTCGGCATAGGCGCGCTGCTCCTTGGAGAGGGTGAGCCCGGTGACGCGGCTGCCGTGGCGGGCGGCCAGCGCCTCGGCCAGGGCGCCCCAGCCGCAACCGATCTCGAGCACGCGCTCGCCGCCGGCAAGGCCGAGCTGCTCGATGGCGCGGGCGATCTTGGCCGCCTGCGCCTGTTCCAGGCTGGCCCGTTCGTCCGCGTAGAACGCCGAGGAATAGGTCATGCTGGGGTCGAGCCAGCGCGCGTAGAACTCGTTACCAAGGTCGTAATGCTGCGCGATGTTGCGTCGGCTGCCGCGCCGCGTATTGGGGCGCGCCAGGTGCCGCAGCCGGTTCAGCAGCCGCAACGGCGCCGTGCCCATGATCGCCGAACCAAGCGCCGACTCGTTGCGCAACGCGAATTCGATCAGCCCGGCAAGATCCGGGCTCGACCAGTCGCCGTCTATATAGGCCTCGGCGAAGCCGAGATCGCCGCCCAGGATCAGGCGGCGAATGCTGCGCCAGCGGTGAATGTGCAGCGACGCCGTCGGCCCCGCCGCCTTGCCGCCGAAAACCATGCGCTCGCCCGAGGGCGTCTCGACCGTCAGCTGCCCGGTTTGCAGCCGCGCGCCGAGCATGGCCAGCAATGCCGCCCACAGTCCGCGCCAGCGGCGGCGCCCAGCGGCGCGTTGGGCGGGTGCGTCGGCAAGCGACTCCTTGCGATTGTCACGCAGCGTCATATCTCTCCCCGTCGATCCGGTTCCGCGGCGAAACCACCGTCACCGGATTCTCCGGTGCGGCCGGGTGGGGCACCAGCGCCACCCCCTTCCGCCACAGCTTGAAAGCCTCCCAATGGATGCCGCCAATCACTTTGAGCGTCAACAGCGGATAACGCAAGAAGGCCCGGACCAGGGCGGCATCGGATAGGGCCACCCGCCGCCCCGAAAAAGAAGCATGCAACAGCGTGCCTTGATCGTCGTCCTGGCGGATGGCGATCGCCGCGGTCTCGGCCGGCGCCGCGATGCGGAAATGGTAAACGGCGTCCATGCCGATGAAGGGCGAAACGTAGAATTCCTTGGCGCAGCTCTGCTCGACAATCGGGCCGCTGCCCGCCGCCACCGGGATCAGATAACTGTGGCGTTCGCCGTAGGTGTTGTTGACCTCGTAGAGCAGGGCGGCGAGGCCGCCGTCGCGGCGGTGGCAGAAATAGACGCTCAGGGGGTTGAACACGTAGCCGAGGATGCGCGGATTGCACAACAGGCGGATCTTGCCGCCGCGAAGATCGATCCCGGCCGCGGCGAGCAATCCTTCGACATGGGCGCGCAGATCAGGCCCGCCTTCGCCGTGGTCGCGGTCGTAAAAACCAAACAGGTTGAACCGGTTGCGCGAGAACAGGCGCAAGCGGCGGTCGAGCACGGGCAGTTCGTCGAGGTCGAACAACATCTGGAAGACGCGATAGCGGAGCTTATGCGGGCGCGGCCGCAACCGGCGATGTGCCACCAGGCCGAAATAAAGCGCCGACGCGTATTCGCTCACGATGCCGCCTGCGTCGGTTGATGGACCGGGCCCAAATGAATGCGGCCCGATTCATCGGCGACATGCCAGGGCCGGCGCAATCCGCCCAGCGCCTCGGCCACCGCGAGTCCCGCCTGCAAGCCGTCCTCGTGAAAGCCAGCGCCGAAATAGGCGCCGCAAAACCAGGTGTTGCGGCGGCCTTGCAGCCGCCACAGCGCGCGCTGGGCATGCGGCGCTTCGGCGTCGAAGATCGGATGGTCATAGAGGAAACTGCGATGGATGCTGTCCGGACGCGGCGGGCGATGCGGGTTGAGGGTCATGAACCAGGACTCGTCTTCGGGAATGCCCTGCAGGCGGTTGAGCCAATATGTGACGCACAGCGCCCGGTCGCCGCCGTCTTTGCGCCGGCCGAGATAGTTCCAGCTCGACCACACCGCGCGCCGGCGCGGCATCAGCCCGGCATCGTTGTGCAGGATGGCGAGGTTGCGCTCGTAGCGGAAGGCGCCGAGCAAATTCCGCTCCTCGGCGCTGGGATCGCGCAACATGGAGAGCGCCTCGTCGGCATGGGAGGCGATCACCGCGTGATCGAAGCGCGCGGCGGCGCCGCGGCTGTCCTCCACCAGCACATGATCGGCGCCGCGATGCAGCGCGCGCACGGCGCAGCCGAGCCGGATGCGGCCGGCATAGCGCGCGGTCAGGCGCGACACGTATTCGCGGCTGCCGCCGGTGACGGTGCGCCACGCCGGCCTTTCGCCGAGCACCGACAGCAGCCCGTGATTCTGGCAGAAGCGCACGAAGCTCGCCGCCGGGTGGCTGCGCATGGTCGCCATCGGCGCCGACCAGATCGCCGCCGCCATCGGCAGCAGATGATCCTCGATAAAGGCGCGGGAATAGTGGTGGCTTTCAAGATAGGCCCCCAGGGTAAGCGCCTCGTGCCCCGGATCGTCGAGCAGATACGGCGCGGCGCGGTAGAAGCGCAACAGATCGCGCAGCATGACCCAGAAACGCGGCCGGAACAGGTTGCTGCGCTGGGCGAACAGCGTGCCGAGGCCGGTGCCGGCGTATTCGAGCCGGCCTTCGTCGAGCGAAACCGCGAACGACATGTCGCTGGCTTGCGTCGGCACGCCGAGATGCCGGAACAGCGCGGTCAGATTGGGGTAATTGCGCTCGTTATAGACGATGAAGCCGGTATCGACCGGCACCGCGCCGGCAGCGGATGGCACTTCCACCGTGTTGGTGTGGCCGCCGAGCCGGTCGTCCTTTTCATAGACCGTCACGCGGTGGCGAGCGCTCAACAGCCATGCGGCGGCCATGCCCGAAATCCCCGTGCCGATCACGGCAATGTCGAGCGGACGCCGGGTATGTATCCACGAATCGGTCATTCTTTGCCCCCGCGCCTGCCGCGAATTGGCAACGCCGGCGCGTCTGACCTATCGTTACGGTTGCAAGCGCCCGGTGGATCACCGCCCCCTGGTGATCCGGCGCCCGGGTTTCTCCGTACAGGACACTATGTATGCGCTTTCCTATCGGTCAATCGGGATATCCGCCCGCTCCAGGGTCCAGGCCGTGAGAACGGCCGGGGAGGCCGCCAATCCGGAGCGGGGCGCGCTTTCGGGCCATATCCTGGCGATATCGGCAAGCGGCGACCGCGCCGCCTTTGCCGCGCTGTTCGCGCATTTCGCGCCGCGGGTGAAAAGCTACCTGCTGCGCCTGGGCGCGGGCCCCGGCCAGGCCGAGGACATGGCGCAAGAGGTTCTGCTGGCGGTATGGCGCAAGGCGGCGAGTTTCGACCCTGCCAAGGCCGAGGCCTCGACCTGGGTATTCGCCATCGCGCGCAATCTGCGCATCGACGCGCTGCGCCGCGAGCGCCATCCCGAGGTGAGCGACGAGCATCTGGAAGCCGTGGCAGATACGCGCGAGGACGCGGAAAGCGCGCTTTCGGCGGCGCAACGCGGCGCGGCGTTGCGCCGGGCGCTCGAGGATTTACCGGCGGAACAGGCCGAGGTGGTGCGGCTGTCCTTTTTCCAGGACAAGCCGCATGGCGAGATCGAACGCGCGCTCGGCATCCCGCTTGGCACGGTGAAATCGCGCTTGCGCCTGGCCATGGTGCGGCTGCGCGCGGCGTTGGGAGAAATCGAATGAGCACGCGGCAACCCGAACATCATCCGAGCGAGGCGGTGCTGGTCGCCTATGGCAGCGGCGCGCTGGGCGAAGGCCTGGCGCTGGTGGTGGCGACCCATCTGCTGTATTGCGCCGCGTGCCGCGCGAAGGCGCGTGACGTCGAGGCGCTGGGCGGCGCGTTGCTCGAGGAATTGCCGCCGACGGCGCTGGCGGAGGATGCCTACGCCAAGACGCTGCCCCGCCTGGGCGCGGTCGAAGCCAAACCCGCGCGGCAGCATCGCCCGCCGGCGAATGGCGGCTTTTCGCCGCCCGGCCCGCTCGGCGATTACCTCGGCGGCCATGTGAGCGAGAATGATTGGCGCCGGATCATGCCCGGCCTGAGCCGCGTCGCGGTTCTGCCGCGCGGCAAGGCGGGCGCCAATACCCAGTTGTTGCGGGTGGCGCCGGGTACGGCGCTGGCGCATCACGGACATCGCGGGCTGGAGCTGACCGTGGTTCTGCAAGGCGGATATTCCGACGACCTCGGGCATTTCGGCGTCGGCGACGTGGCCGAAACCGACGATGCCATCCGTCACCGCCCGGTAGCCGATCCGGGCGCGGATTGCATTTGCCTCATTGCCACCTCCGGCCGGTTGCGCTTCAGCGGACTGATCGGCCGGCTGATCCAGCCTTTCATCGGCATGTGATCTTGCGCGCCGGTTTGTTGCGCCTGGCGGGGCTGCTGCCGTTGCTGCTGACGAATGGCTGCTCCGCCGACCGTATCGTCGACAGTCTTACGCCGCATGAGGGCTATCGCCTGATCGCCGACCGGCCTTATGGCGAGGGGCCGCGCCGCAAGCTCGACGTCTATCTGCCCGAACCGCCAGTGGACCACGCGCCGATGGTGGTGTTCTTCTATGGCGGCAATTGGCAGAGCGGCGACAAGGCGATGTACCGCTTCATCGGCCAGGCGCTGGCCTCGCGCGGCGTGGTGACCGTGATCCCCGATTACCGGCTCTATCCCGAGGCGCGCTATGCGGATTTTCTCGCCGACGCGGCGGCGGCGGTTGCCTGGAGCGGCGGCCATGCGGCGGAGCTGGGCGGCGATCCGGCGCGGCTTTATCTCATGGGCCATTCGGCCGGAGCCTATATCGCCGCCATGCTGGCGCTCGACCGGCGCTGGCTCGGCGCCCGGCCCAAGATCGCGGGCATGATCGGCTTGTCCGGACCTTACGATTTCCTGCCGCTGACCGACCCGATGCTGCAGCGGATTTTCGCGCCGGAGAATGAGTGGCCTTCGACCCAGCCGATATTCTATGCGCGCGGCGATGCGCCGCCCCTGCTGCTATTGACCGGCGATGATGACGACACGGTGGACCCGGGCAACACCGCGCGGCTGGCGTCGCGCATTCGCGCGCTCGGCGGCGATGTGACCGAGAAACATTATCCGGGCGTCGGCCATTTGCAGATCATCGGCGCCATGGCCGCGCCCTTTCACTTCATCGCGCCGACGCTCGATGACGCGATGGGGTTCGTCGAAAAATCGCATTAGAGATTGTCGGGCAGTGCGCAAGCCGGATCGCGGCAATCCGAACTATTCTATGTCTACGAGTCTGCGATAGCCGCAGACCATGCACACCCAATAGTAATAGGTTCCGATCAAGCTGCCGGAATGTTTGCGAAATTCAAAAGTGCGTTTCCTTCCGCATTTGTCGCAATGCAATTCCTCGGTCTCGCCCACGCGTTCGGTAAGATTGGCCATTCTCTCCTCAACGTCTCGGCGTCACGTCGCCCATGAATTAGCTATGGCGGAAATAGGTTACTATCCAGCGGTCATAATGCTGCCCATATTTTGGGCAAAGCTATCCATTCTACCCTATGATGGTTTTGCGCCGCGGCCCGGCCGGGTCCGGCGTTATTCCGGATAACCAAGCCGAATCAATCTGCTAGCCGGGCTGGCCGAGTTGGCTCGGGGCTTGCACACCTCGTCTGAGGCCAAGAATACACCAGCTGGGACATGGAACCGCGAGTGGAAGACGCCGCGACATTGCCGAAAACCTACGCCCAGGCCTTCGACGAAACCGGCCTGCCGGGCGAATGCCTGCCGCAATACCGGCAGGTGAAGGTGTGGCTCGACAAGATGCCGCGCGATTTCCTGATGTCGAAGCGGCGCGAAGCCGAATTCCTGTTCCGCCGCACCGGCATCACCTTTGCGGTCTATAACGACGGCGGCGACCCCGAGCGGCTGATCCCGTTCGACATCATTCCGCGCATCATCCACCCCGCGGAATGGAAATTCCTGTCCCAGGGCCTGACGCAGCGGGTGAAAGCGCTCAACGCCTTCATCGACGACGTCTATCACGACCGCGAAATCATCCGCGCCGGCAAGGTGCCGGCCGAGCTGGTGCTGCTCAACGACGGCTTCCGCGCCGAGATGCAGGGCCTCGACACGCCGCGGCGCATCTATACCCACGTCTCGGGCATCGACATGGTGCGGGTGGGACCGAACGATTTCTACGTTCTCGAGGACAATTGCCGCACGCCGTCGGGCGTCTCCTACATGCTGGAGAACCGTGAGGCGATGATGCGACTTTTCCCCGATCTGTGCGCGCGTCACCGCATCGCGCCGGTGTCGCATTATCCCGAGGAGCTGCTCGACACGTTGCGCTCGGTGGCGCCGCCCAATTGCCCGGGCGAGCCGGTGATCGCGCTCTTAACGCCGGGCGCCAACAACAGCGCCTATTACGAGCATTCCTTCCTCGCCGACGAGATGGGCATCGAGCTGGTCGAGGGCGCGGATCTAGTGGTCGAGGACAACATCGTCTACATGCGCACCACCGAGGGGCAGAAGCGCGTCGACGTGATCTATCGCCGCATCGACGACATCTTCTGCGATCCGTTGACCTTCCTGCCCGATTCTCTGGTCGGCACGCCCGGCCTGTTCAACGCCTATCGCGTCGGCAACGTGACGCTCGCCAACGCGGTGGGCGCCGGTATCGCCGACGACAAGCAGGTTTATCCCTATGTGCCGGCAATGGTGCGGTTCTACCTGGGCGAGGAGCCGATCCTGTCCAACGTGCCGACCTATTCCTGCACCGACGAGAAAGATTTGAGCTACGTGCTCGACCATCTCGGCGAGTTGGTGGTGAAGGAGGCGCGCGGCGCCGGCGGTTACGGCATGCTGGTGGGACCGCACGCCACCAAGGCGGAACACGAGATTTTCCGCCTGAAGATTCTGGCCAACCCGCACAACTACATCGCCCAGCCGACGCTGGCGCTCTCCACCTGCCCCACTTTCGTTGAGAACGGCATCGCGCCGCGCCACGTTGATTTGCGGCCTTTCGTGCTTTGCGGCAAGGAGACCCGCATCGTGCCCGGCGGCCTGACGCGCGTCGCGCTCAGGGACGGCTCGCTGGTGGTGAATTCGAGCCAGGGCGGCGGCACCAAGGACACCTGGGTGCTGGAAAGCCTGCCCGAAAACGGCGCCGATGCTAAGCCGAACCGCCGATAGCCTGTTCTGGCTCGCCCGCTATGTCGAGCGCGCCGAGAACGTGGCGCGCATCGTGCTGGTAGGCCACCGCATGGCCAGTATCGCGCAATCGCTCGGCAGCCTGGGCGACGAATGGCTTTCGACCCTGATCGCCACCGGCTGCGACCAGGATTTCTTCGAGAAATATTCCGAGGCCTCGCCCGCGGCGGTGATCGACTTCCTGGTGCGCGACCCGGACAATCCTTCGAGCGTGTTGAGCTGCCTCGAAACCGCGCGGCGCAACGCGCGCGCGGTGAGAACCGCGCTCACCGTCGACATGTGGAATGCGCTCAACGAAACCTGGCTCAAGGCGCGCGGCTTCGCTTCCGAGACCGCGGCCAGCGACCAGGTGTCGACGTTCCTCGAATGGGTGAAGGAGCGCTCGCAGCTGTTCGACGGCGCCTATAACAGCACCATGCTCAGGAATGACGCGTTCTATTTCACCCGGCTCGGCACCTTCGTCGAGCGCAGCGACAACACCGCGCGCATCCTCGACGTCAAATACTACGTGCTGCTGCCGCAGGACGAGGGCGTTGGCGGCGCGCTCGACTATTACCAGTGGCAGTCGATCCTGCAATCGGTCTCGGCGCTCAGGAGCTATCACTGGGTCTATCAGGAGCGGTTGCAGCCCTGGCTGATCGCCGAGCTGATGATCCTGAGGCCGGAGATGCCGCGCTCGCTCTTCAGCTGCTACGACCAGATCACGCGCCAGCTCGATGCGATCGGCGACGCCTACGGCAAGCGCGGCGAGTGCCACCGCCTGGCGGGCGAAACCCTGGCGCGGCTGCGCTACGGCCAGATTCAGCGGATCTTCCAGGGCGGGCTGCATGAGTTCTTGACCGAGTTCATCGATCGCTCGATCCTGCTCGGCGAAGAGATCACCAAGCTTTACCTCATCTGAACCCGATGAAACGCCCATGAAACTGCAGGTGCGCCACCAGACGGCTTATCGTTATTCGCAGCCGATCACCTATGCGATCCAGACGCTGCGGCTGACGCCGCGGCCGCATGACGGGCTGTCGGTCAATTCCTGGCGGGTGCGCGGCGAGGGGCGCCACGAGCTGTCTGCCTTCATCGACGGCTTCGGCAATCTTGCCCATTGCCACACCGTGAACCGGATTCACGACAGCGCCATCATAACGGTGGAGGGCGAGGTCGAAACCCACGACACCGGCGGCGCGGTGCGCGGCGTGCAGGAGACCTTGCCGCCGCTGTTCTTCCTGCGCTGGACGCCGCTGACCTCGGTCAACAAGGAGATCGAGCGGCTGGCGGCCGGTAGCGCCAAGGGGCCGAAGCTGCTCGACCAGCTTGACGCGCTGATGGAGGCGGTGCGCGAGCGGGTCGATTACCGCACCGGCGTCACCGACACCATGACGACCGCCGCCGAGGCGCTCGCCGCCGGCGGCGGCGTGTGCCAGGACCACGCGCATCTGTTCATCTCGGCAGCGCGTTCGCTCGGCATTCCGGCGCGCTACGTGGGCGGATACCTCTGGACCGGCAAAAGCGACGAGGAATATGAGGCGAGCCACGCCTGGGCCGAGGCCTATGCCGGCGAGCTCGGCTGGATCGGCTTCGATCCGTCGAATCGCACGCGGCCGACCGAGGCCTATATCCGCACCGCCATCGGGCTCGATTACTGGTCGGCGGCGCCGATCCGCGGCGTATGGCGCGGCGAGGCGGACGAGGATCTCTCGGTCAAAGTGCGGGTGACGCCACCCAACGGCGAACAGCAATAAAATAGGCTATAAGAGACGGGCAACGGGGGGAGCGGATGACTTACTGCGTCGGGCTTTATCTCAAGGACGGGCTGGTGATGCTGTCGGACACCCGCACCAATGCGGGGATCGACAACATCTCGATCTTTTCCAAGATGCACCTCTATCAGATTCCGGGCGAGCGCTTCATGGCGGTGATGACCTCGGGCAACCTCGCCATCTCGCAGGCGGTGGTGAACATGCTGCACGAAGGCCTCAACACCGGCGAGCGGATCGAGACGCTCTACACCGCGTCGAGCATGTTCCGCGCGGCGCAGCTGGTGGGCGACGCGGTGCGCCGCGTCTATCACGTCGACGGCCCGACGCTCGAAGCGCAGAACGTCAAGTTCGAGGTTTCGGTCATCCTCGGCGGCCAGATCAGGGGCCGCGGCATGCGGTTGTTCCAGATCTATTCCGCCGGCAATTTCATCGAGGCGACGCCCGACACCCCCTTCCTCCAGATCGGCGAGACCAAATACGGCAAACCGATCCTCGACCGCGCGCTACAATACGACACCGATCCGCGCGACGGGGTGAAGCTGGTGCTGGTGTCGATGGATTCGACCCTGCGCAGCAACCTGACCGTGGGCATGCCGATCGACCTGCTGGTCTACCGCCGCGACGACATGAAGGCCGAGGTCAAGCGCCGCATCGGCGAGGAAGACCCCTATTTCAAGATGATCCGCGAAGGCTGGTCCAAGGCACTACGAGACGCCTACCGCGCCTTCCCGCGGCCCGACTGGTTCTCTTAGGGCCGTTCGCGGCTCAGTGCACCAGCAGGAGCGGCAGCAGGCTGGCGGCGACCAGCTCGCGCGTGGCGCCGCCGAAGAACATCTCGCGCCAAGGCCCGCGGCCGTAGCCGCCCATCACCAAGAGATCGGCATCCGCCTCGCGCGCGGCGGAAAGCAGCTGTTGCCCCGGCCCCACCCCCGGCACGGCCGGAACCTGGCGATGCCGCGCGGTCACGCCGTGCCAGCCGAGATAGGCCACCGCCTCGGTTGCGTCCGAAGTTTTGGCGTCGCCGATGCTGATGATGGTGACGGCGCGCGCCGCCGCCAGCACCGGCAGCGAAGCCGCCAGCGCCCGTACCGCCTCGGGCGAACCGTTCCAGCCGAGCGCGACGTTGTCGCCGAGCGCCTTGAGCGGCTTGGCCGGCGCCAAGAAAACCGGGCGACCGGAAACCAGCAGGGTCTGCTCGATCGCGTCGCTGTGCGGCTCGTCGACCACGCGATCGGAACGACCGAGCACCGCGAGATCGAAGAAGCGCGCGCGGCGCGCCAGCACGGCCGGCGCATAGCCGGTCTCTTCGCGCCACGCGGCCGAGGCGCCGGACTTGGGCGGCGTCGCCGCCAGCGCAATGCCGTGACGCTGCACCGCCGCCTCGAACATCGCCTTGGTCTTGCGGGCGGCGGCGGTCACGTCCGCGTTGAACTTGTCGATGAATTGGCCGGCGATTGGCATGCCGAAGCCGTCGCCCGCGGCCATGACCAGCTGTGCCGCGTCGGCGCGGATATGGAGGCCCTCGACATGCGCCTCGAAGCGGCG
>Ga0209006_10000396_pt1 | contig 42648 bp, 38 predicted proteins | sample JacPin_JW_Ref_O2_FD_188567 | JGI IMG/M metagenome (GOLD analysis project Ga0209006, IMG submission 188567) | Forest soil microbial communities from Algoma, Ontario, Canada - Jack Pine, Ontario site 1_JW_Ref_O2 (SPAdes) (version 2) | ecosystem: Environmental > Terrestrial > Soil > Boreal... | reverse complement strand
GCCGGCTGACCTGCGGCTGTGCAAACTAACACGTATACTGGAAGACACCAAGAAACATATTCGGAAACATAATAGGAAGCCCATTCGGAAACATGGAGACAAACCGAAGAATGTCTAGGAGATGCGCCGGGGTGCTTGCGGTAATAATTGTGCTCGCGATAGCCATGCTGCTGGCTTGCAATAGCACGTATTCGGCTTCGTCGGACGGCTTGGTGATCGTTCCCAGCTTCGGTTCCGCTGCGGTGCAGTCCTTCAGCTTCGACTTGACCAACGGACACGTTTCGACCGTCAATTCCGCACCTCCGATTTTGGGTCAGCCCACGGCCATGGTTCTCGACCCGGGTGGCAACTTCGCCTATTTAACGATCGTCCCGAACCTGGGGCAAAGTGGAGTTTTTCGGAGCTTAACGGACAGCTCCATCGCCACCTACGCGATTAACTCAGACGGCACTGTGGCGGCAGCAGGTACGCCGCTTACGATGCTTACGATTTGCCCCAATACCTTGCCCCCGCCGGCGCCGCCCTATGTCAGTTGTCCAGCTCTGGCCCCCTCAGCTCCCGGCTTCAATCCCGCGGCGGGTAACCTTGAACCAGCAGCCATCACTATGGATTCGGCGGGCAAGTATCTTTTCGTAGCCGACACGCAAACATCCGACTCCAACGGAAATGCTGTGCCCGGATCCATTTCCGTATTCTCCATCGGATCCGGCGGCACGCTCACCGAGGTGGCGGGCTCTCCTTTTACAGTTCCGCCGCTTCTGACTGGTCCGGTTACCATTCCGAATCTGGTGGGCCTGGCCGTCACGCCCACAAAATACCCAGTCCTGAACACGCAAGCGGTCCAGAACGCCGAGTGCGCGCTGGTGCAGCAGCTTCCGCCCTCAACCCCGGAGTATCTCTACGTTGCCGACGCCAACAATAATTGGGTTTGGGGTTTCAACGTACAATCCACCGGCGCCCTGCAGCCCATTGGTTACCCCAACAACCTCGTAACTTTCCCGGCGAATTCAGTGACCACGGGGGTCGCGGTGGATCCCTGTAATCGGTTCGTTTTCGTCACCAACAACCTGTCGAACAACGTAAGCGCCTACGCCATCTGCAACGGCACCAGTCCCGCCCGGCCGGCCATATGCGATACCAACCAGTACCCGGAGGGATATCTGGTCCAGGTTACCGGTTCACCATTCGCCCTAGGCGGGGGACCCTCCGGTCCCAATGGCCCGACCGTTTTGGCGGTCGACCCGTTGGCCAACTATTTGTACGTGGTGGACAAACAGTCGAACTCTCTTTCATGCTTCCGCATCACCCAAGTCAACGGAGGCTTGGCGCCACTTACCACCGCATCCGTCGCCACGGGGATAAATCCGTCTGCGATTGCGATCCGGGCAGACGACAATTGGGTTTTTGTTGCCAACAACGAAACCTTGAATGGGTTCGGGGTCGTATCCCAGTACGAACTCGCGCCCGGAACCGGCATCCTGACCCCATTCGGCACCGGCATCGAGACCGACAACTTTCCCACGGCAATTATCGTGAAATAGGCGCTGGGGAGGACACTGCTTCTAGCGGTTGCGGAGAAATTCTCCCTCGGGCCTAAAATGCGATCTCAGGCTGAAGCCCGTGCTGGGTTTGAAGCTTACGCGGCGCTGAAGCGCCGCTCTTCCACGGTGTTACACGCATTCGTGCGTTTTTCCGCAACCGCTCAAGTTTCTACGTAGGCACCTTCAGAATCAAATATCCCCCCACCAGGCTGAAAATCAAATCCGGAAACCACGCCGCCAGCGCAGGTGGGAGTTGGCTGAGGTCGCCCATGGCCTCGAACAGCCGCGACACTACCGTATAGAAAACTGCAATCCCCACCGCGATGGCGACTCCCGTAATCGCTCCTTTTTTCCCGGACGAGAGCGAGAAGGGAACTGCCAGCACTGCCATCACTAGCGTGATCACCGGATAAGAAAGTTTTTTCTGCAGCTGTACCCGCAAGCGCACCACGTCAAACCCGCTCTGCTGCAGATCACGAATGTAGCGATGCAGTTCCTCATAATTCATCTCGGTGTATTGCTTCACTTCTTTTTTGAAGTAAGCCGGCGTTTCGGCGAGTTCCGGAAATGTCGAGACATCGAACAAACGATAGCCACCCATGGCCGAAATCCGCAGAGAACGCTCCCAGCCATTCTCGTAGACCCACCGGTTCATGGTTTCGGCCCAGTGCGCTCGTTCGGCATGGATGCGCCGCGTGATGGTAAAGCTGGCGGGATCGAGCTGAAAAATCGTGATATTGCCGAACTGGTTCCGGTCGGCATCGAAAAATTGGTAGTAGTAAATGTCGTTGTTTTGTCCAAAAATCCACTTGCGATCGGGGCGCAGGTAGGTCTGCGGCGGCTTGCCTTTGATCTGGTTATGCAAAGCCTCCTGTCGCTTGTTGGTGTGCGGCAGGTAAAACTGATCGGCGAAAAACAGTCCCACGGAAACCAGCCCGGCCATTACCAGAACCGGAGCCACGAGCCGGTAGACGCTGATTCCAGTGGCCTTCACCGCCGTGATCTCATTCGACCGCTGCATAATGCCGAACGTGACCAGCACTGCCAGCAGCATGATCAGGGGCGCGACCGTGTAAAGCAGATAAGGCGCCACGTTGAGGAGATATTCGGCGACCACCAGCGCGGGAATCTGGTTGTGCAGGATGTCTCCCAGCAGCTCGAACAATGTAAACACCAGCAGCAGCACCAGGAATGCCGCCAGAATCATTCCGAGGTAGACGAAAAAATCGCCCAGCACGGAATCATCCAGCAGCGTAGGGAACGTGGCTCGAAAAACCCGGCGGCGGGTCGATGCCCGTTCAAATGCAGTTTCCTTTCGCGTGCGCAGCCGCCGGCTGTGAAGAGGTTCCAGCGGCTTCGGCGAAAGGCGCAACGATGCCAGCTCAAACGGCCGCTTATCGGCTCGCCACAGCAGAAACATTCCCCCAGCCAGAAAAACCAGGTCGGCGAGCCAGGCTCCGAACCACGGCGCCACTTTTCCTTGTTTTGCCAGCGAAACTCCAATCAGCGAGACGAAGTAATAGCCAAAGACCAGCAGGATGGTCAGCACGAACCCGCCCGATTTCCCGCTCTTCTTGGATGACAGCCCCAGCGGGATGCCTACCAGCGCCAGCACCAGGCACGCAGTGGGCAAGGCGAAGCGGCGATAGAATTCGATCCTGTACCACCGCGATGAGGCCGCATCGGCATGCTGGGCTTGCTCATATAGAGTCCGGGTGCTCACCATACCTACGGGCACCGCCTCGTCGGTTTTGCTCTCCGACTGCGGCAGTTCGATGGGAATATCCATTTTCAGAAAAGTTGAGATCTGATAATTGTCCGCCTGCTTAGGATCTGTCTCGTGGGTCGAGCCATCGAGCAGATGCAGGTGAAGGTGGTCTGCGCCCTCGCTGACTACGATGCCTTCCTTGGCCAGAGTGACGCGAGGGTTCGAGGAGTCGGATGTGTCCGCGAGAAAAACGCCCTTCCACACCGCCGCGCCTTGTCCACTGTGGACATCCTGCACATAAAGCACTTTCCCCGGAAAACCTTCGTAGAAAACCCGCGGCTGGATTTCAAACGATACCTGCGATCCCTTGAGCTGATCTTCGAGTCGCACCAGCGCCGCCTGGGAATACGGCGCAAGATAGATTCCGTTGGCCAGAGCCAGCAGCCATGCGGCGATCACAAAAATCGAGAGCGCGCGCAGAAAACTCCAGATGCTCATTCCGCTGGCGCGCATCGCGGTGATTTCGCTGTCCGCGGCCAGGCGACTCAGGCCAATCAGAATCCCCACCAGCACGCTCATGGGGATGGTATAGGTAAGTGCCAGCGGAACGGTGAACAGGAAAATCTCCGCGACGCTGGGCAGCGGCGCGCTGGCACGAACCACGAGTTCAAGAATGCGCCCCAGGTCACGCGTAAAAAGAACGAACGTGAAGATCGCCGCCCCGATCAGGGCGTGCGCGACAACTTCGCGCAGAATGTAGCGGGTGAGAATCCGCATGGGAGACGCGCTTTAGCCGAGCATAGCATGGGCCGAGTCTCAGCCGCAGCGTGGGACGTGCGGGAAACGCACTCGATACGTTCCCGGACGGCTGCCTACGAGGGAGTCAGAGTGAGTTTCGCAAATTCGGTCCACCGTCCCGCATTGTCCTTCGTTCGCATCGACCATTGCCATTGCTTCTTGTCGCGAAGCCAGTGAAAGGTCGTACGAAAGGGACCATCCGGGTATTCGAAAACAAATTCAATCTGTTCCCCGGATCGGGCGCCGAATCCGAGGGTCTCCGAAAAACGTCCCCCATAAATATCCATCCAGTGGGCGACATAGCGCTCACTGGCGTTGTCATACCCGACCATCACAATCGCCTCATAGGAGGGGCTGCTTTTTCCAGACGCCACTGCGCCGGTTTCATGAATTTGCAGGAATTGATGGTTCAGCACCCATTGAGCTTCAACCGTTTGATCCGCACTTTGCCCTCGAATCGTGCCCGACACCTTCCAGGTGCCGGCCATGTTGGTGAGCAATTCATCCTGGAAGAGGTGCTTCGGTCCATCCGGAGCCGCGGTTTGCTCTTGAGCAAATGTCTGTAACGCGAGAAGAAAGAGGAACAACGCGGAAAGTTGGGGCAACAATTTCAATTGACCCTCCTCCTGCAGGTTGGGGTACAACTGGCTAGGACGCTCGTATATTCATCTACCCGCCCGCTTTGAAGAACAGCGCCGCCAGCGGCGGCAATGTCAGGTTCAGAGAAAACGAGCGCCCGTGCGTGGGGACTTCTTCGGCTTGCACGCCGCCCAGGTTTCCCATCCCGCTGCCTGCGTATTCGCGCGCATCGCTGTTCAGCAGCTCGCGCCAGTAGCCGCCGTGGGGAACACCGACGCGGTAGCCCAGACGCGGCACCGGTGTGTAGTTGCAGACGACTAGCACCGTATCCCGCGGCGACTCGCTTTTGCGCAGCAGAGAAATCGTGCTGGTGGCGTTGTCGTTGCAATCCACCCACTCGAAGCCATCCACCGTGTTGTCGAGCGCATGCAGCGCGGGCTCGCTGCGGTAAACCCGGTTGAGTTGTTCCATCCAGGCCTGCACGCCGCGGTGAACGGGATACTGAATGACATCCCATTCCAGGCTGGTGTCATGCGCCCACTCGCGCACCTGCCCAAATTCGCATCCCATGAACAGCAGCTTCTTGCCCGGCTGCGCATACATGTAAGCAAACAGCAAACGCAGGTTGGCGAAGCGCTGCCATTCGTCGCCCGGCATCTTGCCGATCAGCGATCCCTTGCCGTGCACCACTTCGTCGTGCGACAACGGCAGCACAAAGTTTTCGTGGAACGAATACAGCATGCGAAAGGTCAGCTGGTTGTGGTGATACTTGCGGTGGATGGGATCGTTGCGGAAATATTCCAGCGTGTCGTGCATCCAGCCCATGTCCCACTTCATGCCGAAGCCGAGGCCGCCCAGGTACACGGGCTTGGAAACCATGGGCCACGAAGTTGATTCCTCCGCCGTGGTCTGAACGTCGGGATGCTCTTTATACACTTCCTGATTAAATCGCCGCAGAAAATCAATCGCATCAAGATTTTCGCGGCCGCCGAATTTGTTGGGAATCCACTCGCCTTGTTTGCGCGAATAATCCAGGTACAGCATCGACGCAACCGCGTCCACGCGCAGGCCATCGACATGATATTTATCGAGCCAGAACATGGCGCTCGACATCAGAAAGCTGCGCACTTCGCTGCGCCCGTAATTGAAAATGTAAGTCTTCCAATCGGGATGGAATCCCTGCCGCGCATCGGCGTGCTCGTAAAGATGCGTCCCATCGAAGAACGCCAGCCCGTGCTCGTCAGAAGGGAAGTGCGAAGGCACCCAATCGAGGATCACTCCAATGCCGTGCTGATGCAGGTAATCCAAGAGGTACATGAAATCCTGCGGCGTGCCATAGCGCGAAGTGGGCGCGAAATAACCAGTAGTCTGGTATCCCCACGAGCCGTAAAACGGATGCTCCATCACCGGCAGAAATTCCACATGCGTGAAGCCCATGCGCCGCACGTAATCTGCAAGGCGCGGAGCAGTCTCGCGATAGGTGAGCGGACGATTATTTTCCTCCGGCACGCGCATCCACGAGCCGAGATGCACCTCGTAAATCGCCTGCGGCGCCCGCAGCGAGTTGCGTTCGCCGCGCTTCTGCATCCACTCGCGGTCGCCCCACTCGTAAGCCAGGTCCCACACTACAGAGGCTGTGCGCGGCGGCTGCTCGTGCAAAATTCCAACGGGATCGGCTTTGTCCACACTGTACCCGCCCGCCCGCGATTCAATGTGAAACTTGTAAAGCGCACCCTGGGTCACGCCCGCGATGAAACCTTCCCAGATCCCGGATGAGGCCCGGGCCTCCAGCCGATTCGACTTAGGATTCCACGAATTAAAGCTGCCCACCACCGACACCGACCGCGCATTCGGAGCCCACACGCTGAACGCCGCTCCCGCCTGCCCCTTCTGCGTAACCAGATGCGCTCCCATCTTGTCGTACAGCCGGTAATGGCTGCCTTCGTTGAAGAGATAGAGGTCCTGATCAGTGAGAAGCTGGTCAGTAAGAAGCTGGGGCGCGGCGACTACGGTCTTGGATTCGGGGCTCATGTATGGCGCAAGATGTGCGCGGGACCTGCGGCTTTAGTGTACCGGAAGCGGGGCACGTCGACGGGAAACGAAGCACACCTTCCATGTACATACTCTAGCGTAATATGTACATCGGTGATATTCTTATGAGGCAACAGGGAAGAGGGATAATCGCATGGCTACAGCAAGAGATCGCACGCACAAACACTTTCAATTGGACGCCGGAAAAATCAAACGCGCCCAGAAGGTTTTTAAGGCTAGGACTGAGACCGAGGCGATCGAGCGCGCTCTGGATTTTGCGATTGACGAACACGAGAAGAATCGACTGGTGGCGGAGGCGAATGAGAGGTTTGTCAGAAGCGGCATCGAAATAAAGGACGTGTACGGGAAGTTTGGTGATTAAGTGCAGGCCGCTCTGTTCGATACTTCAATCTATGTAGCGGCTCTGCGGAATGGCGACGATGGAGCCCTGGCCATCCGCCAGTTGAATTCCGGCTCTGTGGTATGGCTGAGCTCGGTCGTGCTCGAGGAACTCTACGCCGATGCCGGCGACCGAGGCCGACCCGTCGTGGAGCGGCTGGAAAGGGACTTCGATCGTGCGAAGCGAGTGTTGGTGCCCAATCTCAACGACTGGACTGAAGCGGGGCGGGTGCTGTCGCGCCTGGCAGCGAAGTATGACTTCGAACAAATCGGTCGAGGGCGTCTGACCAACGACGCATTAATCGCGATGAGCGCCGGGCGCCAGGGCATCAAAGTCGTTACGACGAACGAGCGGGACTTCCGTAGGCTCGCCGAATTCCGCAGCTTCCAGTGGCAGGTAACCGCGGTCTAACGCGAAACCCGCCATGCTAGACTGACTCGTCGAATCATGCCCGCCCTCCGCGTCATCCTGCTCTGGCACCAACACCAGCCTTTTTACAAAGACCTGGTCTCCGGCGAATACCGGCTGCCTTGGGTCCGTCTCCATGCTTTGAAAGATTATTACGGCATGGTCAAGCTGCTCGATGAGTTTCCCAACGTCCACCAGAACTTCAACATCGTGCCGTCGCTGATGGCCCAGATTCAGGACTACGTTGCCGGCACCGCCCAGGACCCGTTTCTGGCTGTAGCGTCAAAGCCCGCCAAGGATTTGTCGGTCGGCGAACGCCGCTTCGCCCTGCAATATCTGTTTCAGGCCAACCCCATCAATTTGATCGGACGCTATCCCCGCTACCGCGAACTCTGGGAGCGTTTCCGCGAGCACGGTGACTCGGCCGAACGTGCCGAGCGATATTTTCAGCCACAGGATTTTACCGACCTGCAAGTCTTATCGCAGGTCGCCTGGTTTGACGAGTTCTTTCTCGAAGATAGAGACGTCGCCGCGCTGATAACCAAAGGCCATCATTATTCGCTCGACGACCAGACTTTCGTGATGGCTCGCGAGAGGGAACTGCTGGGCAAGGTTCTGCCAGCGCATACTGCAGCCGCTCAAAAGGGATCGATAGAAATCTCCACGTCGCCCTTCTATCATCCCATTCTTCCTCTCATCTGTGATACCAATGCCGGAGCCGGATCTTCGCCCGGCCTGCCGCTTCCGCAAAGCCGGTTTCGTCATCCGGAAGACGCGCGCGAGCAAATCCTGCGCGGCCTCGATCTGCACGAACAAGTTTTCGGAGTCCGCCCTAAAGGAATGTGGCCCTCGGAAGGCAGCGTCTCCGACGAAGCGATCGCGATTGCTCACAGCCTGGGCATCCAGTGGATGGCCACCGACGAAGGCGTCCTCGGACGCAGCACTGGCGTCTGCTTTGATCGCGATGGCACCGGGCGCTTGCCCGGACACCTCGCCGAGAAGCTCTACAACATTCATCGTTATGAAAACGGTTCAGCGGCGATGCACCTGGTTTTCCGCGACCACACCATCTCCGACCTCATCGGGTTTGTGTATTCCGGCATGCCCCCAGCCGATGCCGCCGGCCATCTGATCGGCAATATCAAAGAGGCGGCCCGGCCGGTTCTGGCGCAAGGCCGCGACGCCGTCGTTTCCATCATTCTTGACGGCGAAAATGCCTGGGAATATTATCCGAAGTCCGGCCGCGAGTTCCTCCGCCGGTTCTACGACGGTTTGCAGCGCGAGCCCGGCGTGGAGGCCGTCACCATCTCCGAGGCCATCGCTCGCCACAACAATTTCAACCGCCTGACCTCGCTCGTGCCCGGTTCGTGGATCAACGCCAACTTCAACGTCTGGATCGGCGCTCCCGAAGACAATCGCGCCTGGGACTACCTGCATAACGCCCGCGACTTATACACTCAAAATGCGGCCCGCGCCAGCGAAGCGCAGCGCAAACTCGCGTTTGATGAAATCCTGATCGCCGAAGGCAGCGACTGGAACTGGTGGTATGGTCCCGAACATCACTCGGCCAACGACCGCGATTTCGACGAACTCTATCGCACCCATCTTTCGAACGTCTATCAAGCTCTGGGCGCGACCCCGCCTGACTATCTCTCGCAGCCCATCACCGGCGTCGAAGTGCGTCCCGCGTTCATTCCGCAGACCGCCTACATTCATCCTCACATCACCGGCGACAAAGTACGCTACTTCGAATGGATGGGTTCCGCCATCTACACCGCTGACCATCGCGCCGGATCGATGCACGGCAAGCAGTTTCTGCTGGACGCAGTATATGCGGGGATCGATGCGACGCACGTCTACGGGCGTCTCGATTTCAACGGGGACCTCCCGAAAACCGACTTTGAACTAGTCGTCAACCTGGAATCCTGGGCGGGAAGCGAGACCCGGCCGCGGCGCACCCTGCGCCTCGAGGCCGCAGTACAACAAGGCCGCATCCGTCGCTGGACCCTGGAAGGCGGCACTGAAGAGCGCGTTCTGGCCTCATCCACTCACCCGGACGACGCGGCCAAGTTGGCTTTGCTCCGCAACTTCGAATTCAAGTTGCCCTTGGTCTGGTTGCTGGCGAATCCCGCCGCGGCAGGCGGCGGGACGACAAGCGGCGCCCCAAAGCCAGCGGCTCCGATTGCGGCTGCCGGTAAGCTACGTCTGCGCTTCAGCCTGTGGCAGAACCGTCTCCCGGTAGACGCGTTGCCCCTGGAAGGATGGATCGAGCTGCAGTTGCTGAGTGAGGGAGATCTGCTGTACGCCGTGGGCTAACTGGCGAGCCGGTGGGATTTGGTTAGCCGGCCAGAAACCGTTACGAACTCTGTCATCCCGACCGGAGCTGTTCATTCCCGTGGGGAATGAACAGCGAAGTGGAGGGACCTGCTGTTTCTCTGCAGCTTTACGCTCGGCCTACGTCCTACTGCCCGCCGCTTGTCGCAGCGCTCGCCGCCGCTCCAGACACCATCAGTGGCCGATTCAACTCCAGCGTCAACTCCGTCCCCGCCGGCAAAATAGCCGAACGGTGTTTTTCGAGCCAATGCACCGTGGTCGCCGTTGCCACCACCGCACCACCGATCGCCAGTCCCAGTGGACCTCCAGCTAACCCGCCGATCAGCATTCCCCCGGCCGCACCTGCGCCTGTCTCGATCTTGTCGCTCTTATCGAAGCCTGATCCTTTGAACTGCCCTTCAGTATCCACGTCGGAGCCGCGGCCCAGGTTAGTGTCAACCAGCGTCGCGTCCAGAAAATAGCGCTCGCCATTCGGGAAGATCACGGCTTCCGGCAGAATCCCAATGCTCGGCTTGCCCGAGATGCGCCGCGGTTCACTCACCTTGGTCACGCGGCCTTCGACAATCGCGCCCGCCGGAATCATAATCCTGCCACCGAGCATTACCGGCTGACTCAACTTCCCCTGAAAGGGATCTCCAGGCTTATTGCTGAAGGTCGCCAGAGTGGTATCCAGCCTCACCATCAGAGCTGTGCCCGTCGGCACCGCCGGATTCATCTGTGCCACAGCCGTCGCCGCCAGCAGCAGAATGCCAGGTAGAACCATAGATTTCTTCATCGCGTTTCCTCCGAACCTAGATTGTCCTTCTAACTCTAGTCCACCCCGAAACCGCGCACAACCGGCGAAGCATGCGGGGAACCAGCGGAGACAAGGGTCAGCACGTCGCCTCAGCGATGTCCTTCATCGTGGCTCAATTTCAGAGCCTTCGCTGAAGGGGTGTCATCCCGGGGGCGGCGACAGCCGGGCGAAGCACCTTACGTCAGGGGGACGGCATTCCTGCGGTGAACGGGAATGCCCAACTGCACGAGGCGAAGAGTTTCCTTCGCATCGGTGGGCCGCTGTTCACTTCTCAAGTGAGCCACGGCCGTGTCCTCGCCACCTCGCTCTCATCTTCCATCCGCTATAATCGTTGGTCCAACCACTCACATTCATAAAGGAAACGAACCTATCCCATGTCGAATATCGCAGCCATTCATGCCAGAGAAGTTCTGGACTCACGCGGCAATCCTACCGTAGAAGCGGAAGTGTTCCTCGGCGACGGCTTCTTTGGCCGCGCCATCGTTCCCAGCGGCGCATCCACCGGTGAGCACGAGGCAGTCGAACTCCGCGACGGCGATAGTAACCGGTTCCTGGGAAAAGGCGTGCTCAAAGCAGTCGAGAACGTCAACGACGAAATCGCCGAGGCCCTGGCCAACTGGGACGCCTTCGATCAGCGCGGCCTCGACCACAGAATGATCGAACTCGACGGCACCGAAACCAAGGCCCGTCTGGGAGCGAATGCGATTCTGGCCGTGTCCATGGCAGCGGCGCGCGCGTCTGCGGCGAGTCTCGATATACCGCTCTACCGCTATCTCGGCGGCGCCGGCGCCAACACGCTGCCCACTCCCATGATGAACATTCTCAATGGCGGCGCCCACGCCGACAGCAATGTCGACTTCCAGGAATTCATGGTCATGCCCGTCGGGGCCCCTTCTTTTTCGGAGGCTTTACGCTGGGGAGTTGAAGTATTCCATACGCTGAAGAGCGTGCTGAAAAAGCGTGGCTACAACACCGCCGTCGGCGATGAAGGCGGCTTCGCCCCGTCGGTGAAATCAAATGTGGAAGCCGTCGAAGTTGTGCTGGAAGCAATCAGCAAAGCCGGCTACAAGCCCGGAGAAGAAATCTCCATCGCCCTCGATCCCGCCGCCAGCGAGTTTTATCAGGATGGCAAATACGTCTTCAAGAAATCCGACAAGTCCGCAAAGAGTTCTGACGAGATGGTGAAATTCTGGGCAAAGTGGGTGAAGGACTATCCCATCGTGTCGCTCGAAGATGGCCTCGCCGAAAACGACTGGGACGGCTGGCAGAATCTAACCCAGGAGCTCGGCGGAAAGATTCAACTCGTAGGCGATGACTTGTTCGTCACCAACGTGCAATTCCTGCAAGAAGGAATCGACAAGCAGGTGGCCAACTCGATCCTGATCAAAGTGAATCAGATCGGCACGGTCAGCGAAACGCTCGATGCCATCGATCTCGCCCGCCGCAACGGCTATACCTCAGTCATTTCGCACCGCTCCGGCGAAACCGAAGACACATTTATCGCCGATCTCGCAGTGGCCACCGGCGCAGGCCAAATCAAAACCGGCTCCGCCTCCCGCACCGACCGCATCGCCAAATACAACCAGCTGCTGCGCATCGAACAGGAGCTGGGGGCGACTTCAAGATTCCTGGGCCTGAAGGCACTGAACTACAAAGGGTAAGAAAGGTTTGTGTGGGGACGGGCGCCTCGCCCGTCCGCGCACAGCTCCGCAGTAAGACAAATGAATTCCTAACAGAAGGGAAGACTGAAATGACAACCCAGCGATCCGGGCGGGTCCTACCCCGTAGCCCCACGTCTCCGCGGAAACATTTCCCCAATCCGCTTGATCTCCGCGCCGACTCCCCGTAGCTTCTCCTCGATGTTCTCGTAGCCGCGATCCAGGTGATACACGCGGTCGATGATAGTCTCCCCATCGGCGACCAGCGCCGCCAGCACCAGCGACGCCGAGGCCCTCAAGTCAGACGCCAGCACCGCCGCCGCGCTCAGCGGAGTCTTACCTTGCACGACAGCTTTGCGTCCTTCGATCTTGATATTCGCGCCCATGCGCACCAGTTCCTGCGCGTGCATAAAGCGGTTCTCGAAAATATTTTCCGTAATCACCGACATGCCTTCGGCCTGCGTAGCCAGCGCCATGAACTGCGCCTGACAATCAGTGGGGAATCCAGGATATTCCTCAGTCGTCATATCCGCTGCGGTAAACGGATTGTCGCCCATCACCCGCACGGAATCGCCATGGGCCTTGGTCTTGACGCCCACCTCCTTGAGCTTGGCGAGCACCGCGCCCAGATGAGCCGGATCGCAGCCCGTGACGTTGAGATCGCCCCCCGTCATCGCTCCCGCAATAATGAACGTGCCTGCCTCGATGCGGTCAGGAATGATGCGATGTTTGGCGCCTTTCAGTTTGCTCACGCCGGTCACGCGAATCGTAGACGTGCCCGCGCCCTGAATCTTCGCTCCCATTTTATTGAGCAGCTCGGCAAGGTCCGCGACTTCCGGCTCGCGCGCGCAATTCTTCATCACAGTCTCGCCCTCGGCCAACGTCGCGGCCATGAGCAGGTCTTCGGTGCCTGTGACTGTTATCTTGTCGAAAATAATTTCGGCGCCTTTGAGGCGATCCGTTCGCGCCTCCACGTAGCCATGATCCTGCGTGATCTTGGCGCCCAGAGTTTCCAGTCCTTTAATGTGCAGGTCGATGGGCCGCGACCCAATCGCGCAGCCGCCCGGCAGCGAAACGCGGGCGTGGCCACAGCGCGCCACCAGCGGTCCCAGCACCAGGGTGGAAGCCCGCATGGTTTTCACAAGCTCATAATTAGCTTCCGGTGCGACCAGCGTCTTGCAATGGATAGTGGTGCGATGCTGCGCCCGTCCGTAGCCAAGTTCCACTTCAGCGCCCATCGCGGCCAGCAGGTTCCGCGTGGTTTGAATGTCGCGCACCTGCGGAATATTTTCGAGAATCACAGGTTCATCAGTAAGCAGCGCCGCCGCCATGCAGGGAAGCGCCGCATTCTTCGCCCCGCTGACGCGAATCGTGCCCAGCAGCGGCTCTCCGCCGCGAATAATAAGTTTGTCCATATGCGAGAAGTCCTTACGAAGTCTTTACCAAAATCTTATTTTAGCGGGGAACGACCGCGGGTGTGGTTAATCGGGAGGGCACGGCCTAATGGGGAACCACTCAGAGCCAGACTGAGGGCAACGCCGCAGCCAGCCGCAAGACACATGGGGACAGCCGCCCCCGGCTGTCCGGTCGAGCGAAGCCCGACTCGTTGTTGCATTTGATCTTGACTGTGGCCAGCACGGCCTTCGCTCACATGGGTTTCGCGGCCGCAATCGCCTGCCGCACATGCCCCTTCGCCTTCTTAAGCGCCGCAGCAGCCTGGGTCCGGTTCACACCCGTGGCCAACATCACCAGCGCCACCGGAGTCCGTCCCCCGGACTCTTCGAGCGTCCGTCCAGCCGTCTTCGAATCAGCCCCCGTGGCCCGCTCCAGAATACTGATAGCCCGCTGGGTCAGCTTCTCGTTCCTGGGGGAAACATTCACCATCAAGTTGCCGTAAACGTAGCCCAGCCGCGTCATCGCCCCGGTCGAAATCATGTTCAGCACCATCTTGTGCGCGGTGCCCGCCTTCATACGCGACGATCCCGCCAGCACTTCCGGCCCCACTTCCGTGACGATGGCAAAGTGCGCCGCGCGCTCCAGTGGCGACTTGCGATTGCAGGTAAGCGCGACGGTCTTCGCGCCCCGACGGCGTGCCTCGGCCACCGCAGCCACGGTAAACGGAGTACGCCCGCTCGATGCGATGCCGATCACCACGTCATCCTTGCCGGGTTTACGTTTTCTCATCTCCGCGCGCCCCAGCTCCTCGTCGTCTTCGCTAGCTTCGGTGGCGGACGCCAGCGCTTTCGGGCCGCCCGCAATAATGTATTGCACCGTCCGCGGATCCACATTGAACGTGGGAGGACATTCCGATGCGTCGAGGGCTCCAATGCGTCCGCTGGTCCCGGCTCCCACGTAAATGAGCCGTCCGCTGCGTCGCAGCCCGGCGGCGACCAGATCGATCGCACGCGCGATCTGCGGCAGAGCGCGGCGCACCGCGAGCGCGACCACCGCGTCTTCCGCGTTGATCAGGCTGGCAATTTCGAGCGACGACTTGCGGTCGAGATCGTCGGCGTCCGGATGCGACTGCTCCGTACGCAGGCGGCGCAGGTCGCCTGTTTCCTTGTCTTTCTTAGCTTTCAAAAATGTCCTTTCAACCAGCCCCGTCCAGAGCTTCCACCACCGCGTCGTGAACTTTCGGCCGGACCCGTTTGATCGCCTGACTCGAAACTTGGTCCGAACTGTCAGGCCAGGTCCGGTTCGTCAACAAGACTACAGAAAGTTCGCGCGCCGGGTCGATCCACAGAGAGGTTCCTGTATAACCGAGGTGACCGTAGGCGTGCGCCGAAAAATATTTCCCGGACTGCGAGGGCGACGAAGGCGTGTCCCATCCCAGGGCGCGAGAAGATGCCCGAGAAGTGGCTGCCGGCGCGGCTTCTCGTCGCGTGAACAGAGCGACAGTCTCGGGCCGCAGAATCGGAAGCCCACAGCCGAGCATGGCATGCGCGAAGCGGGCAAGGTCCCCGACGCTCGAAAAAACTCCGGCGTGCCCGGCCACTCCGCCAAGCACGCTGGCGTTTTCGTCCTGCACTTCACCCTGGATAATGCGCTTGCGAAACATGCGGTCGTCCTGCGTAGGCGGGATTTTAGCGCGGGCCTCAGGCGGTGGATTGTAAGTGGTGTGCCCCATGCCCAGCGGTCCGAAGACTTCGCGCCGGCAGAAGCGATCGAGCGTTTCCGCCGCCACGCGCTCCAGCGCCTCGCCCAAAACAATAAATCCAATGTCACTGTATTCGGCACGCGACCCCGGCTCGGCAACCAGCGGGGTGGTAAAAGCGGCCCGCAATAATTCCTTGCGCGCACGAGCCTTCAGGAACAGCTTCTCGTACGCAGGCAAGCCCGACGAATGCGCTAGCAACATACGCAACGTGACCGCTCGCCGCCGAGCATCGCCATCTCCGGCAAACTCCGGAACGATCCCAGCCACCGGCGCCTCCAGATCGAGCAACCCGCGCTGGTAGAGAACCATGGCCACCGTCGTGGTCGCCACCACTTTGGAAACCGATGCCACGTCGAATAGCGTGTCGGGCACGACCCGAGGCGAGTGAGAATCGTAAGTGAAGCGTCCAATGACCTTCAGCGCCACCAGTCGCCCGCGATGCATCACCGCCATGCTGCTTCCGGGAAACACGCGATCAGCAATGGCGGCCTCGATGATGGAGAAGGCAGAGGAAAAAATGCGGTCCTGTTGCTCGAAGCCCGGCAACAACGGCGCCACGAAGCTGCCCTGAATACCTGAATTCAAGCTGTCCGCCCCCGCCTCATCGATGGTTAGAGGATACGACACAGGATATGACGCGGAATATGAATATGACACACAATACGGCATAGAATATGGCACAGACGGCACCCGTTACCTGAGTTTGTTGAGTCGTACCGCCGGCGTTGTGTAGAGTCAGAGTATCCTTTTTGCAAATACCAACTCGCTGACGCCGCAGACGACTGCCTCGATCATGTCATCCCGATCCAGCAAATCATCCCGAACGTGGCGAAGCCGGGTGAGGGACCTTACGATGCGCATAGACCAGCATTACGCCGCGCGAGCATCTTTTCCGGCGCGTGCACCGCGGGCTTTCCTCGCGATTATCACGCTTGTCTTGCTCGCCGTGACCACCGCGGCAGCCGTCTCGCACCCAGAAGCACAATCGATCGCAGCAGTCGCCGCCTCCGTCGCCGCGTCCCCGGTGCGCCTTGCCGCCGTGGACGCGATCATCGAGCAAGCCATTGTGGATGGAAACATTCCCGGCGCCGTCCTCCTTGTTGGCCACAACGGCAAAATCGTCTACCGCAAGGCCTACGGCAGCCGCGCCCTCGAACCCAAACGCGAACCTATGACGCTCGATACGGTCTTCGATCTGGCATCCCTGACCAAAGTCATCGCCACCACCACCGCCGTCATGCAGTTGGTGGAACTGGGAAAGGTTCGCCTCAACGATCCCGTAGCCAAGTATCTGCCGGACTTTGCGCAGAACAGTAAAGACGACGTCACAGTGCGGCAACTCCTCACTCACTATTCCGGTTTCGAACCTGACCTCGATCTGAAAACGCCTTGGGAAGGAAAAGAAACCGCCTACCACATGGCATTCGCGGAAACGCTGCAGAATCCGCCGGGCTCGGCATTCGTCTACAGCGACATTAATTTCATCACGCTGGGCGCGCTGGTCGAAAAAGTGTCCGGCGAGCCGCTCGATGAATACACCACACGCCATATCTTTACGCCTTTGAAAATGCTGCACACGCGCTTCGTTCCTCCGGCATCGTGGATCGCAAAGGTCGCCCCCACGCAGTATGACGAAAATGAGCACATGCTGCGCGGAGTCGTCCACGATCCCACCGCGCGGCGCATGGGCGGCGTCGCCGGTCACGCGGGCCTGTTTTCCACCGCCGACGATCTCTCGAAATTTGCTCAGGCGTTGCTGAACGGTGGCGCGGGCATTCTCTCGCCGCTGGCCGTAGAAAAAATGACCACGCCCGAGACCCCGCCGGCCGCTCCGCTCCTGCGCGGATTCGGCTGGGACATCGATTCGCCCTTCTCCTCGAATCGCGGCGATCTGCTTCCCGTCGGCTCCTTCGGCCACACCGGCTTTACCGGAACATCGATGTGGATCGATCCCACCACCCAGACCTACATCATCTTGCTCACCAATGCCGTGCATCCCCGTGGCAAAGGAACCGCAATCGCCCTGCGCTCGAAAGTGGCCACAGAGGTGGCCGCGGCCTTGCCTCTGACTACGGACGAAAAAGAAAAGCTGCGCTGGCTGAGCATTACCGGCTACAACGAAGCTCAAAGCGGCGGGCGCCGCATCGGCACTCGCAACGGCAGCGTGAAAAATGGTATCGACGTATTAGAAGCACACGCCTTCGATGTTCTGAAACAGCCGGAAGGGAAGAAGCGCATCGGCCTGGTCACCAACCAGACCGGCCTCGATGCCGACGGCCGCCGCACCATCGACATTCTCGCGCAGGCTCCCGGCATCTCACTCGACGCCATCTTCAGTCCCGAACACGGCGTCACCGGAACCGTCGACACCACCGACATCAACAACTCCAAAGACGTCGCGACCGGCGTCCCGGTCTACAGCGTCTACGGCGCAACCAACGCCGCGCGGCATCCTCCCGAAGAAGTCGTGAAGAATCTCGACGCAATCGTGTTCGACGTTCAGGATGCCGGCGTGCGCTTCTACACCTACGAAACCACGTTGGGATATTTTCTGGAGGCTGCCGCCAAAGCTGGCATTGAATTGATCGTGCTCGACCGCCCCGATCCCATCACCGGCTCGTTTGTGCAGGGCCCGGTCTCCGACGCCAACCGCGAAAGTTTTACAAATTACTGGACCGTGCCCGTTCGTCACGGCATGACCATCGGCGAACTCGCCAAGATGTTCAATGCCGAGCGCAGCCTCAACGCCAAGCTCACCGTAGTTCCGCTGGAAGGCTGGCAGCGCGGCGATTGGTACGATTCCACCGGACTCAGCTGGGTGAATCCCTCGCCGAATCTGCGCAGCGTTACCGAAGCGGCGCTGTATCCGGGCGTCGCACTGATCGAAGGCACAAATATTTCCGTAGGTCGGGGAACCGACACGCCCTTCGAACTCGTCGGCGCTCCGTGGATCAAAAGCCGTGAACTGGCGTCATACTTAAACGCCCGTGCGATCGCAGGAGTCCGCTTCGTCCCCGTCACGTTTACGCCGTCGGCCGCCGTCTACAGCGGACAGCAGTGTCAGGGCGTAAACATTCTGCTCACCGACCGCAACGCTCTCGACGCGCCCGAACTAGGTCTGGAGCTCGCCGCCGCCCTGCACAAACTTTATGCCACCGATTTCAAGATCGAACGCATGACGGAACTGCTGGCGAACCAACCAGCATTCGAGGCACTCATCGCCGGACAAGACCCGCGCCGCATCGCGCAGGATTGGCAGCCAGACCTGGCAACATTCCAGCAAGTTCGCAAAAAGTATCTGATTTATTAATCGCTCGTGACCATGTAGGACGGACACGCTTGTCTGTCGCCTTTGATGTGTTCTTGACGCTGATTGTGATCTTAGCCCCGGGTAAGAAAGGCAGGTTCAGAAGGTGAAGTTGCAGATATTCCGCAGACGAGTCGCGGTTGCCGCCACCTTCCTGGGATGTTCTTCTTTTCTCTTTTCCCAAAACTCGAATCCGGAAGCCTGCCCGCGCCCCGCAATCGGCAGCCTGTTGACGTCTCCCCCTGAGCTTCGTAGCGTCGACGGAGCTCTCACCGCCACGCTGTCCTTTCGCACTTCCCTCGATCCCATCGGACAGCCCCTTTACTGCTACATCGATGCCGATGGCCGCCAGGCGCCCACTTTGCGAGTTCATCCCGGCGATCTGATCACTCTGAACTTGAAAAATGACTTGCCCGTCGCCGCGGGTTTGGCACCCACGCACCCGCAACCAACTCCGTATCCATGCGGCCCCGCGCACATGACCGCGGATTCCACCAACCTGCACTTTCACGGCCTCAGCATTCCTCCCGATTGCCATCAGGACGAATCGCTGAACACTCTCGTCCGACCCGCGGACTCCGTCTTCGAATATCAATTCCGCATCCCCGTCACTCAGACACCGGGCCTGTATTGGTACCATCCCCACATTCACGGCAGCAGCGAAGCCCAGGTGCTTGGCGGAGCCTCCGGCGCGCTAATCGTCGAAGAGTCGGAGACGACGGCGGTAGAACCGAAGCGCGCAGCCGGGAAGGAAACTGGGAAGGGAAGTGGAGAGAGCGGAGCTGAAACCCGGCGAAACCACCCGAAAGAAAGCCCAGCGACGAAAGACGCAACAACAAATCCGCTCCACCAACTTCTCCCCGAACGCGTCCTCGTAATCCGCGATCAGCAACCCGCGCCCGATGCCGAACGCGGACATCCCGCCAAGGATCTCTCAGTAAATTTCGTGCCCGTGCCCTATCCCACTTATCCGATGGCAATTCTCCGCACCAGACCTTCGCGCCGCGAATTCTGGCGCGTGCTCAACGCCTGCGCCGACACCTATCTCGACCTGGGAGTCCTCTTCAACGGAAGGTACCGCCAGTTGGGCCTGGTCGCATTTGACGGCGTCCCGCTCGCCCGCGGGCCCGGCCACGTCGACGGCATTTCCTGGCAGAACGACATTCCCATTCCCCCCGGCGGCCGCGCCGAATTTGTCCTCGACACGCCAGCCGAACACGTCGACGCCGAACTCCTCACTCTCGGCGTCGATACCAGCCCTCCAAACGACGAAGATAATCCGAGGACGCGTACGGCCACGAGCACCACCCCCGTTCCCGAGAATGACGACGCCAATCCTCCGCGGCAGTTGGTCAAGATCATCGCCTCGCCCGATGCAGACGAAACTCCCACGCGGGCCGCACTTCCCGAGCCGACTTCAGTCCGGGATCTAGCCGGCACCCAGCCGGTTCGCGAGCGCCGGTTCTATTTCTCCGAGGAGGTGATCGACCCGCAGCATCCCGCAACGTCAACGGTCTACTACATCACCGAGCAGGGCGCGAAGCCCGCTGCGTTCCATCTCGCGACCGCCCCCAACGTCACCGTTCACAGCGGCGACGTCGAAGACTGGATCATCGAGAACCGCTCGCAGGAATCTCACGCATTCCACGTCCATCAGCTGCATTTCCTCACGCTGCAGCGGGACGGCGCGGCAACACAAGAAGCCTATCTGCGCGATACCATCGACGTGCCTTACTGGGACGGCACTTCGCCGCACTTTCCCAGCGTGAAACTGCGCATGGATTTCCGCGACCCCAACATCGTCGGCAGGGTTCCATACCACTGCCACGTTCTACAACATTCCGACGGCGGCATGATGGGCGTAATCGAAGTAAAACCAAAACTGAAAAAGTCGATACGCGACCAGCAGCCGAAGTCTAATGGGCACTGACGTTCTCCGCGACCGTTCTCGCCCTCTGCGATTCCAGCTTTACCCTGTGTCCCTCCGTGCCCCCTGTGATTGCCGAATCTAAGCCACCCTCCAAACCCTCCAAACCGCGTGCTACAAGCCATCCGCCCTTTAGTGATATGCTAGCGGCGATATGGAGATGACCAACCTGCTTCGGAAAGTCTTCCTGGTCGACCTGCTTCAGGGATTGAAGGTCACCTTTCGCTACCAGGATCCCAAGGAAATCTATACCGAGCAGTATCCGCTGGAGCGCCCCCAGGTGGCCGAACGTTACCGCGGCGCGCCCCGCCTCAACGTCAACCCTGACACCAACGAGACCATGTGCATCGCCTGCGATCTCTGTGCGCTGGCGTGTCCGGAAAATCTCATCGTCGTCTCCAGCGAACGCAATGAAAACACCCGCCGCAAGGAACTCACCAACTTCACCTACGACCTGAGCCGCTGCATGTTCTGCGGCCTCTGCGAAGATGCCTGTCCCGTCGACGCCCTCGAACTCACCCAGGATTTCGAACTAGCCAGCTACACCCGCGAAGGCTGGATCTGGGACCGCAAAACCCTGGAAGAAGGGCCGCAGCCCACGCAGTATAAGAAGTGAGTTTCCCGCTTTGAGCCGTCAGCTATCAGCTCTAAGTCACGCGCTTTCAGCTTTTTGAGCTCATAGCTTCTAGCCACTTCTCTCGCGGCATGCTGCCTCTGAAAAACTTCTGAAAAAACTTCTTAAAAAACTTCTTGACAACTTCATCGCGTAACTGTACGGTTACGCATTATGCGGAACCGTTCGGTTACATATTCCGTGGTCCGGGACGCGGAGGCGACTTTCCAGGCGCTCGCCGATCCCACGCGCCGCGCCGTCCTCGACATGCTGCGGAGAGGTAGCCAGCCGGCTGGAAACATTGCCGGAGCCTTTCCGGTGTCCCGTCCCGCAATTTCCAAGCACTTGCGGCTGCTGCGGCGCGCGCACCTGGTCCGCGAGCATCGCGAAGGACGCAACCGCGTTTACCAGCTCAATCCTGAACCGCTGCGCGCCGTCGACTCCTGGCTGGAGCACTACCGCAGTTTCTGGAGCGCGAGCCTGGCCAACCTCAAAGCCTTTGTAGAAGCCGAACACGCGCGCGAAACCCGCGCCGCGGCCAACCCAGCCGCCACCCAACCCAAAGGAAGCAAATAACTGTGCTGCATGCTCCAACCAGTTCCGCCATTTACCGAGATCGTTACAGACTCGATCGTCAGCGAAAGGAAAATGTCATGACCAAATCAACCCGTGTAGTTCTCGCTCTGCTCGTCGCCCTGGCCGCAACCGCCGCGGCGGCCCAGTCTGCCGCCCAGAAATCGTTCGACCAACTCAAATCCCTCAGCGGCTCGTGGGAAGGGAAGGCCAGCAGCGGAGAGGTGGTCGAAGTCAGTTATCGCGAAACCTCCGGCGGCACCGCCGTGATGAGCGAAATCCATGGCCATGGCCCCGAGAACATGATCAGCATGTTCAACCTGGATGGCCCCAACCGCCTTCTGGTCACGCATTACTGCGGAGCGGGCAACCAGCCGCGCATGCAGGCCAGCACTTCGCCCGACGGCAAGACCATCACGTTCACCTATGTCGACGCCACGAATCTCGCCTCGCCCGACGCGGGCCGCATGACGCAGCTGGTGATCGGCATCCCCGACGCCAACCACCACACCGAAGACTGGACCTTCACCGATCACGGCAAAGAGATGAAGGAAGTTTTTGATCTGCACCGCAAGATGTAGAGCGTCAAGATCTAGAGCGACAAGGCAGCGACCTCCTCGGCGAATTGGAGAACTTTATGTCTACAAGCATCTTGTCCAAGAAGATCACGCCCAGAAACATCACGGTCACGCCCGATCAGGACGCGATCACCAGCGAGATCGACATTGCCGCGCCGCCGGAGCTTATCTTCAAGGCGATCTGCGATGCCGAGACGGTTCGGCGGCGTTGTCCCGGACTCGACGTGTTCGAGATGGACTTGCGCGTCGGCGGCCGCTGGTGCCTCGAGATACGCGCCGCGAAACCGCGCCGGGGCTGCGGCGTTACCCGGCACGATGGAGAGATTCTTGAGCTCGAGGCTCCGCGGCTTCTTGTCTACACCTGGTTTGCCAACTGCCACGAAGATCCCAAGAGCCGCTCCGTGGTCCGTTGGGAATTGACTCCAACCGATTCGGGTACGCACGTGAAGGTCACCCATAGCGGCCTTGCTTCCGAGCCTGCCGCGCGGGCGGACTACGCCGGCGGTTGGCCGGGTGTGCTCGAGGAGATCAAGACTTACGCAGAAAAATAATCCGCGGGTGGGGGCGCACGCCTCGTCCGCCTCGCGGGAGAAAACAATGCCCAAAGCAATCGTCACGCCCGATCAGGATGCCATCGTCAGCGAGATTGAAATCGCCGCTCCGGCCGCGCGCGTGTTTCAGGCTCTCACCAACTCGGACGAACTTTCCCGCTGGTTCAGCTCTCCAGACTGCCCGCTCAAGTTCTGGAAGATGGACGCGCGGCTCGGCGGCCATTATCACTATGCCACCGAGAAGGGAACTGTCGTGGTCAACGGCGTCAGCGAGTTCGATTGTCAGGGCGAGATTCTGGAATACGATCCACCGCGGCTGCTCGTGTATACCTGGGTGGCGAACTGGCACGACGAGAAATCCCGCAGCACCGTCGTGCGTTGGGAGCTGACGCCCACGAAAACCGGAACGCAGGTGAAGGTCAAGCACAGCGGTCTGGCGCAGGAAGAAGCCGCGCGCAAGGATTACAGCGGCGGTTGGCCCGGCGTGCTGGAGATGCTGAAGAATTTTGCAGAGAGGTAAATGTGTGGGACGGACACTCTTGTCCGTCGCTTTCGACGTTGATTTTTTCGCAGACTTGGCGAAAGCACAGTCAAAGGCAACGGCAAGAACAAGATCAAAAGCGACGGACAGGAGTGTCCACCCTACACGACCCTAAGGAGAACTCATGGCAACCGCAACTATCACGCCCGATCAAAACACCGTCATTGTCGAGATTTTCATTGCGGCGCCGCCGGCTCGGGTGTTCGAAGCTATCACCGATCCCCAGCAGCGCGCTCAGTGGTGGGGAGTGAAGGCCTCAACTCCGCAGGGCGTTGTAAAGTTCAGTGTTACCGACGCTCGATCCGATCTTCGGGTGGGTGGAAAATGGTCGAACGACGGCGTCCGTGGTGACGGGACTCCGTTTCGGATCGAGGGCACGTACCTGGAAATAGACCCTCCCCGACTTCTTGTGCACAGCAGGACCGCCGACTTCGTAGGAGAATTTGAAACCATCGTGCGTTGGGAATTGGAGCCTCGTGACGTGCATGGTCTGTACAGCAGGGGCACGCAGCGCATGGGAACCGGCACCCTGCTCAGAGTTCAACACTCAGGTTTTGCTGGTCACCCCGATCAGGCCATGGGACACCATCAAGGCTGGAGCGCGTCCCTCGAATGGCTGCGAGGGTTCGTGGAGAACAACGTGACTGTGGAAACGCGTGAGCCGCGCTGATTCGGAAATACCCAAGGAGACCTATGGCCACCGCAACCATCACCCCTGACCAGAATGCCGTCATCGTCGAAATCGTCATCGCCGCGCCTCCGGCCCGCGTCTTCCAGGCCATCAGTGACCCCGCCCAGCTCCCGAAATGGTGGGGGCAATCTGACCTGTACCAGGTCACCAAATCCACCATGGACGTTCGGCCCGGAGGCAAATGGCGCAGCGATGGCGTGGGCGCCGACGGCAAGTCCTTCTACGTGGAAGGCGAATATCTGGAACTCGATCCGCCGCGCCTGCTCGTCCATACCTGGATCAGCAGCTACAGCGGCACGCTCAAAACCGTGGTCCGCTGGGAACTGGAGCCCACGGACATTCACGGCCTGCATTCGAGTGGTCCCAAAAAAGCAGGCACGGGCACGCTGGTAAGAGTTCGCCAGGAAGGTTTCGCCGGAGTTCCCGCCCAGGCGGTCAGCCACAAAGACGGATGGAAGCGCGTCCTCGGCTGGCTCGAGGGATTTGTGGAGAAAGGCGAAACCGTCGACACGCGGGGCTGAAGTCAGAACTGAGGTCAGAAGTCAGAGGGCAGAATGCAAAAGTAAAACCCGGCTGGAACCAGTTCGCCCGTGGCGTCGCTCTTTCTTAACCCCCCGACGCAAGCCGCAGTACGAAAAATACCGCGAAGCATGGGGTCTGCTGGATTGCACCCGACAGGCGCGGGGAGGGAAGGATATCCCGGCAGTAGGCCGCTGCCAGCAGCTGGCCGTGCGCTGCGCAGTCTGCCCACCGCGCGAATGACGTCGAGGCTCGGTTGACGTTGCTTTTGAACTGTAGGACGGACACTCTTGTCCGTCGCTTTTGACGTGGGTGTTGCGGTTGGTTTTGCACTCGAAGATCGAAAAAACACCACAAAACCGAGAGCAACGGCGACCGACAAGAGTGTCCGCCCTACATAAGTCAAAAGCAACGGCAACGGCGCCGCGTTATACTTTCCTTATATGGCTGGGGTTCCGCAACCAAATTTGGCGAAGACGTTTTATCTGGAGACGTTTGGGTGCCAGATGAATGTGCATGACTCGGAAAAAGTCATTGGCACGCTGCTACATGAAGGGTACCGGCAGGTCGAGACGGTCGAGGAGGCCGACCTGATCCTGTACAACACCTGCTCGATTCGCGATAAGGCGGAGCAGAAAGTCTTCTACCGGCTGGCCGATTACAAGAAGCTGCAGGCGCAGGGCAAGACGTTTGGCGTGCTGGGGTGCGTGGCGCAGCAGGAAGGCGAAAAGATTTTCGAGCGGGCTCCGCATGTTTCTCTGGTGTGCGGGTCGGCGTCGTACCGGAAGCTGCCGCAGATGCTGGCGCAACTGGAAGCGGGGCAAGTTGAAAAAAAGAAGATTGAGGCGGCGCGGTCGGAAACTGGAGAGCGCGAGACCGCGAAGCTGGTGCGCATTACCGGGCTCGACGATCGCCAGACTGACGAATGTTTTGAGACGGAATTCACTGCGCGCACGAATCCTTACCGCGGATACATCACCATCATCGAAGGGTGCGACAAGTTCTGTTCCTATTGCGTGGTCCCTTACACGCGCGGGAAAGAGCGCAGCCGGACGGCGGAATCTGTGCTGGCGGAAGCGCGGCAGATGGCCGACCTGGGCTACAGCGAGATTCAACTGCTGGGACAGAACGTGAATTCGTACAAAGATCCGGCGAGCGATCTCAGAAAGAAGCGGTCGTTCGCGGAATTGCTTTCGGCCGTGGGGGAAGTGCCGGGAATCCGGCGGGTGCGGTTTACGACGTCGCATCCGAGAGACTTTGGGCGCGATATTGTGGCGGCGATCGATGCCGTCCCGACCCTGTGTGACCATGTGCATCTGCCGGTGCAGAGCGGGTCGACGCGCGTCTTGGACGCCATGCAGCGGCTTTATAACCGCGAGCAGTATCTGGAGCGCATTGCCTGGATCAAGGCGGCCAAGCGGGACATCAGCATTACCTCAGACATGATTGTGGGATTTCCGGGAGAGACCGAGGCCGATTTCGAGGAGACTTTGAGGCTGCTGGACGAGGTGGGATATGACAGCGTATTTACCTTCAAGTATTCGCCGCGGCCGAACACTCCGTCTCTGAGTCTGGAGGATGCCATTCCGGAGGCGGAGAAGTCACGGCGGCTGGAAGTGATTATGAGCCGGCAGCGGGAAATACAGACGGAGCGGTACAAGAAATATGTAGGGGCAAATGTTGAAGTAATGGTTGAGGGGTATAACTCGGGCCGAGGGCAATGGGTGGGGCGCACTTCGCAGAATAAGACTTTGAATTTTGTGGCGGCAGCGGCAGTGGACGGAGATCAAGGAAGGTCAGAACCAACGTTAAAAGCGACGGACAAGAGTGTCGGTCCTGCACAACCTGTGATGGGTGGTTATTGTTGGGTTAAGGTGACGGCTAGTTTTCCGAACTCGCTGGTTGGGGAGATGGTGATATAACGTGGGATATTCCGGGAGGGCACGATGGAAATCGAAATGACAATTCGCGGTTTGATGCTTGACCCGGTCACGCAGATGCCGATCGTGATCCTGAAAGGCGTGGGCGGTGAGCAGGTGCTGCCAATCTGGGTGGGGCACTTTGAGGCGCACGCGATTCAGATGGAGATGGAGAAAGTGAGCGCGCCGCGTCCCATGACCCACGACCTGATTAAAAACGTGCTCACCGGCCTCGAGACGCAGGTGCACCGGGTGGTGGTGACCGAACTGCGCGAAGACACGTTTTATGCGGTGATTTGGCTGGAGCGCGGCGGCGAGGTGGTGAGCGTGGACTCACGTCCGTCCGACGCGCTGGCACTGGCTCTGCGCGTGGACTGTCCGATATTTGTGGATGAGGTGGTGCTGAAGAATTCGAAGTTGGCGGCCAGCGCCAATGAGCGGCTCTCGAGCGACGAGCTGCGGAAGTACCTGGAAGGGCTGAACGATGAGGACATGGGTAAGTACAAGATGTAGGGTGTCACGTTGGGGCGGAGCGACATCGTACTTTACATAATACTTCTTATCGGACATTGGATAAGGAGCCAACCGCCCGCGGCCCAATTCCTGGCGCAATCCGGCTGGGGTTGCTCGCCGTGCCAAGATCCCACACGAACACGTGCCCTCCCGCGGGACGGGGCTCTATGTCGGCGCGATGCCGGGGTCGGGGCCGAGACCTCAGGGCTTTCGCTGGCGCGGTTCCTTCAAGGTGTACTTTAAGAGGCACCAGAGGGCGCGGAAGCCGTCTTTCCAGCCGATTTTTTTTCCTTCTTCGTAGGTGCGTCCCCAGTAGCTGATGCCGACTTCGTAGACGCGCAGGCCGCGTTTGGCGATTTTGACCGTGATTTCGGGTTCGAAGCCGAAGCGGTCTTCTTCGATGGGGATGGCTTGCAGGATTTCGCGGCGGAAGACTTTGTAGCAGGTTTCCATGTCGCTCATGTTCATGTTGGTGAGGGAATTGGAGAGAATCGTGAGGAGCCAGTTCCCTACCGAATGCCAGTAATAGAGAACGCGGTGCGGGCCGCTGCCGAGGAAGCGCGACCCGTAGACAACGTCGGCTTTGCCCATGATGAGCGGACCGAGCAAGGCGGGATAGTCGGCGGGATCGTATTCGAGGTCGGCGTCCTGGATGATGACGAAGTCTCCGGTGGCTTGCTGGATGCCGTGGCGGAGAGCTGCGCCCTTGCCCATGTTCTTTGGCTGGAGGAATACGCGGATTTCGGCATGAGCGGCGACCAGTTCGCTGAGGATTTCGCGGGAACCGTCGCGGGAACCGTCGTCAACGCAGATGAGTTCCAGGTCGATCTCGTTTTGATCAGTGGCGACGGCCAGGACTCGGGCTACGACTTCGCGGAGCGTGGGCTGCTCGTTGTAGACGGGCATCACGACGGAGAGTTTCATGGGGGCGCGGATTCCAAGTTACGGGGCGGGGGTGGGAAGCGTCAAGGGCGGGGGGAGCAGGGGGAGCAGGGTGTTCGGGGAGCAGGTTCAGGGGCTAGGGGGTCAGTTTGTGGATTGCTGCGCCAACAGCGTGACGCTTTCCAAGGGAAACTGCCACCGCTCGCGAGTCGTTGGATGGCGGTATACAATCGACACTCCGAATAGACAGGGAACCTCTTAGGTGCGGCCCGTCCCCAGGCATTCAATCACGATGTCGCATCTTCCGCGAGAGCGTGTCAGTGCGTTTTTGTCCTCGATATTCTTCTGCGTAGTGTCCACTTTCTGCAGCGGCCAAACACACAATATCGTATGCAGTGACGGATACGGTAAGTTCGAGTCGAAGTTTGCGAGCGGAGTAACCGTGAGTGTGGGTGCCGTAAAGAATAGCCAACTGGCGAGGCGAGTTTGTGGAGCAAAACTCAGTTGGGACCAGGCAGACCTGGTGGTTGAACCCGAGGCTTCGCAGGTCGATATCGACGTACTGGGTGCGGATCTGGGCCTGGGCACGCCCGTGGTTGCTTTTCAGATGAAGAAATCCAATGCCGACTGGCGCATGGCATACCAGATCTACTCGCTGCAAAAGCCGCCACGACTGCTGCGAACCATTGTCGGCGGAGATTTCTTCAGCGCCGCCGATACCGATCTCGACGGCCGCATCGAAATCTGGACCGGCGATGCCCAAGCCGTCGATGGTTTCGAAAACCTGTCCCTCGGCGAATTCGACTTTGTTCCCACGATAGTCCTGCGGTTTGACGATCGCCGGTTAATGGACGTTAGTTCTGAGTTCCGAGCTCATTTCGACCACCAAATTGCCGACGTACGCGCCCACCTTGATTCGCAGGAGTTAAGCGATTTCAAAAACAGCGATGGTAAGCTGCCGGCCATGTCCCCTTTGCCGGTAGAACAGCTACATCGCATGCGGATCACCAAGATCAAGGTGTTGGAGATTGTATGGGCTTATCTTTATAGTGGCCGCCAGCAGGATGCATGGCAAGTACTCGCCGAGATGTGGCCCCCATCAGATCTTGAACGGATTCACGCCTCCGTCCGGGATGCGCGAACTCGTGGCGTCCGCAGTCAGATTGATGGCACTTCCGCGGGAACATCCCGCTTTCACTTGAAAAAATTTGCCTACATTTATGAGACGGTGGGCGACGCCGGGAGAGATTCGACTGATACAAGTGTCGTTTCTCTCAGGGCTGACACCAACCCCGAGCCCATTCTTCTACGACGCCCACCTCCGCCGGGCATTCAGGAAGCTGTGCCGAAGTCGGAGGAGTCAGTTGATCTGGTGATTGATGCCGCCGGAAAGGTTCGGTCGGCGAAAACGGTCGGAGCAGCCGACCAAGAACTGATCAGCGCAGCTGCGAATTGGAAGTTCATTCCAGCATTCAAGGACAGTCGCGCCGTCGCGAGTCGGCTGCGCTTCGCTGTCGTACCTTTGCGATGACCGTATCGAAGTAAGCCGAATGGAGATAGCGTTTCAGAATAGTCTCCCTTATCGAAGGTTTTAGGCTGCGGCGGCGCCTTTCTCCTGTGCTTCTCAGCAGCCTTGCTCTTGCGCTCACCGGCCTCCTCCACAGTCAGACAGCGGAGCAAGCTGCGAAGGCGGCGACCGCCTTCCAGGCAAACGCTCGAACCGTCCTGGTTGACGTCGTAGTGACCGACCGGAACGGGCGACCCGTGCAGGGTCTCCACGAGGGAGCCTTTCAGGTGGAGGAGGATGGCCATGGCCAGAAGATCACTTCCTTCGAGGAGCGCGCCGGGACACAGGCCATAACACGCATCCCTGCGCCGCTCTTAGCAGCGCTGCCTTTCGCAGCTTCCCGCGCGCGGGCGAGCCCTGGCCCAACGTCAAACCCAAATCTGCGGTAGTTGGAGGGGGTGTGGCAGTTTGCCGTGCCTTCCTTCCACCCCTGCGCAGAAACCGTCTGATTCGAACAGTAGGTAAGCTCCCCTACGCCGGCAAAATCCAAGGTCAAAGACGACGGACAGGAGCGTCCGTCCAACACGAGCTAGTCGGCTTGCAGGACGATCCTGGGATGGAATAGGGTGCCGGCTACGCGGGTGGCGATTGCGATGAGATTTTTCTGGCCGGAAAAGACTTTTACCTGGCGGGCGCGCGACAACTCGGGCAGGTTGACGGAGCGTCCTGAGCGAATGCGGAGAGTATTGGCTTCGTCGGCGGTGACGCACGGGAATTGCGGCAGCAGCATGCGGGGATGCACAAACAGGTCTTCTAAGGCGTGCGGGATGATTCGCGGCGCGGCGGATTGTTTTGGCTGCGGGGCATCCGCATCCCTACCTTTCGCTTCTGCTTCCGCTACTACTGCCACTTTCGGATTCGTCCGTTCCGTGTTGGCGGCTGCGTACACTTCTTCAAGGGTGTGTGCGTCTGCGACGGAAAACTCCGCGACGGCGGTGCGGCGGAGGGATTCCAGATGCGCGCCGCAGCCGAGTTTCTGGCCCATCTCATGGGCAACGGAGCGCATGTACGTGCCGGAAGCGACGCGGGCTCGAAAACGGACGCGATCGCCTGCGACGCCGAGAATTTCAAATTCCTTGATCTCGATCTGAACCGGTTGCAGTACGACTTCTTTATGTTTGCGCGCCAGTTTGTAGGCCGGGACGCCGTGAATTTTCTTGGCGGAAAATGGCGGGGGCATCTGCTCGATCACGCCGCGGAAGCCGGCGGCGAGGGTCACGACCTGATCGAGGTTGAGGGTGACGGGCTGGGCTGGAGCCGCGGGTTCGCCTTCCGCATCGTAGGTATCGGTCGCGAAGCCAAAGCAAATCACGCCCTCGTAAGATTTTTCCGACGTCGTGTAGAACTGCGCCAGACGGGTGAGATTGCCGATGACGAGCGGAAGAACACCGGTGGCAAGCGGATCGAGCGTGCCGAGATGACCGACGGAGCGCTCCTGCAGGATGCGCCGTACGCGGTTGACGACGTCATGGGAGGTGAGACCGCCGGGCTTGTCGATAATCAGGACGCCATTCATGGGGATTTGGTAATTTGGTAGTCGAGTAATCTTGTAATCGGATACGCGACCGGCGGTTTGTTGGCTTTGCATTCCTCAATTACCAAGCTACCAGATTCCCTATGCTTCCTCTTAAAGACGACCAGCCGAGCTACAGCACGCCCTATGTAAACTGGTTCCTGATTGGGCTGAATATTCTTATCTTTTTGTTTCAGGCCACGCTGGACCCGCGGAGCTCGAAACTGTTGGCCGAGCAGTTCGGCGAAGTGCCGAGTCATCTGGCAGCGTTTGTGGCGGGGTCGCACCGGTACACGCTGCCGCAGGTGGTGCTTCCCTTCTTCACGTCGATGTTCTTGCACGGAGGCTGGGCGCACGTGCTGGGTAACATGTGGTTCCTCTACATTTTTGGAGACAACGTGGAGGACTACCTGGGACACTTTAAATATCTGGTGTTTTACCTCATGTCGGGCTTGATTGCGATGGGCACGCAGGTGGCGATTTATCCGCACTCCAATGTGCCGACGATCGGGGCCAGCGGAGCAATTGCGGGAGTGCTGGGAGCGTATTTCGTTCTGTATCCGCGAGCGCGCGTGCTGACGTGGTTTTTTGTTTTCATCATCTATATACCTGCGTGGTTCGTGCTGGGGGAGTGGTTTGTGATGCAGTTTCTTTATGGGACGGCCAGCCTCTCGGCGGCGCAGGCGGGGCGTGATCTTGGAGGTGTCGCATTCTGGGCGCACGTGGGTGGATTTGTGGCGGGGATGCTGATGATCAAATTATTTCCTGAGCGGTCCCGGCGGTCGCCTTACGCGTATTCGTAGATTTCTCTCGGGGTGGAAAACTTCCCCACTTCTCGCGCAAAGCGCGCGCGAGAATAGGCCACCCGGCAACAGCAAAGGCAAAAGGCAGGCGGGCAACAGTGCCCGCCGCGCACAGACAACTCCAAAATCAAAAGCAAGAGCGACGGACAAGAGTGGCCGTCCTACACTATTTCTTGGGGCGCGATTCGGGCGGGACCAGGCCGGACAGGCGATAGTAGACGACCAGTTGGCCATAGTGCTCGCCGGAATGTTCGATGAAGCCGTAGGCGAGATCGCCGATTCTGACCTGTTGGTGGGCGAAGGGATCGACAACTAGCTCGGACATTCCTTTGTCGCCTTTGGTCTGGATCGCGGCCGCGCCGTCGGCGAAGGATTTCTTGACGAAGGCGACTACGTCGGCCTTGGTCTTGTACTGGTCGCGCTTGGGGTCTCCGTCGGGAGGCTTCTGTCCCAGCACGGGAGCGGTGAAGAAATAGCAGGCTCCGGCGGCGTGCAGAAGTTGTTCGGCGAAGCTGCGTTGCGCCGGGGTGGGCTTGAAGTCATATTTGTCTTCCGGAAAGTCTTCGGCCATCGCGACGAGCTTGCGGCCGATGTCGTTCCAGGAATCGAGCACGACTTTCGAGGGGCTATCCGCGGGCTTTAGAGCTTTCATTGCATCCTGCGCGCGGGCGGATGGGGCAAGAATTCCCGCGGCCAGGACGATTGCGGCGGCCAACGATACCATCTTCTTCATTACGTGTTTCCTCTCTGATTTCAATTTATAACCTGCGGCGGCAATTCTAATCGGACGCGCGGGGGTTGGAAAGGTGAGCGGCGCTCGGGCGCGACGAAGCGCCCGCGCCGGCTTGCGATTGAACTGGTAGGGATGCCTCGACCGCGACGTGTCTTTCGCTGTGGCAAACCACGCGTCTCCGCTCGAGATGAAAAGGGGAGGACGACGATGGAGCGGATGAAAATGGAAAATCGTCGGTGTTCCGTCGGTCCTAAGTTTCGTCGACTTTAGGTTCCATTGGGGCGCTGGCGGATCAGCGACAGGAATTCCGAGCGGGTTTCTTCTTCGCTGCGGAAGCAGCCGAGCATGGACGAGGTGACCGCGGCGGAATGCTGCTTCTCGACGCCGCGCATCATCATGCACAAATGCCGCGCCTCAATGACTACGCCGACGCCCTGGGGTTCGATCACTTTCTGGATGGTTTCGGCGATCTGGGTAGTGAGGCGCTCTTGAATCTGGAAACGGCGGGAGAAGATTTCGATCAGGCGTGGGATTTTGCTGAGACCGATCACTCGGCCGTTGGGAACGTAGGCGACGTGGACCTTGCCGAAGAAAGGCAGCAGGTGGTGTTCGCAGAGGCTGAAGACTTCAACGTCTTTCACGATCACCATTTCGTCGTAACTTACCGTGAACAGAGCGCCTTTCAGCATGGCTTCGGGATCTTCGTGGTAACCCTTGGTGAGAAACGTCATGGCCTTATGAACGCGCTCTGGAGTACTGGCGAGGCCTTCGCGCTCGGGGTCTTCGCCCAGACGGACGAGCGTTTCGCGCACCAGGTCCTCATAGGTGGCGCTGGTTAGGGTGGTGGGTTCGGTGATGGGCTTGGTCATGGGGTCCTTTTAGGCCGCCTCGGAATGGGAGTTTTCCTTCGCCTCGCTGAGGCTTTGCTCTCGTTCTACTTTCTGCCCACGGCTTGCGCGGTGGGCTGCGCTCTTGCGCCGCTCCGCGCGGATGGCCTTCGACCATCGCTATTTCTGCAGTACGGCCGCTCCGGAGTATTCGAAAGAATTCATCATGGTTTCTTCGATCCTCACTCTTTCCAGATGCGCGTGATGGAAGCCTCGCTGCAATATTTCGAAGATCTCGACGCACAGATTTTCGGTGGAGGGAACACTTTTAGCGAATTCCTGCAGCGTATTCAGATTCTCCAGATCGTAGCGGGAGAGCACTTCCCTTTCGACGAAACCGTCGAGGTCGACGAGATTGCACACCATGCCGGTACGCTCGTCGACTTGTCCGCTGACCGTGACTTCCAGACGGTAGTTGTGGCCGTGGCCGTAGGGATTGTTGCACTTGCCGTAAGTGGCGCGATTCTCTTCAGCGGACAAGGCATCGCTGTGCAGGCGGTGCGAGGCGGAGAAGAGATAGCGGCGGTTGAGGTAGGCTTTCATGGTTACGCTCGGTTCAGGCGTCCCTCCGAGACGCGGTTCATTTTTCTGCTCGCGATTCCCGCCACTAGAACTGGCGCGCTATTGTCGGCGGTCCCTCCGGACCGGCATCAGGGACGCTTACGGCTCGCTATTACTCACCGCTCTCTTCATTCTCCATTATTTTTCATTCTTCTCCGTAGAAGTCGACGAACAGATCGGGCGTTTCATAGACGCGGATGCGATGGAGTTGGGCCTGCTGCAGTTTGGTTTCGAGACGCTGCCAGATGGCGATGGCGAGATTTTCCGTCGTCGGAATGCGGGTGAGAAATTCGGGGACTTCTTTGTTCAGGAAGCGATGGTCCATGGCGTCGAGCACTTCGCGATGCATGATTTCCTTGAGTTGCTTGAGATCGACGACGAAGCCGGAGCGGGGATCGACCTCGCCCCTCACGGTGACTTCGAGGGTGTAGTTATGGCCGTGGCCGTTGGGGTTGTTGCACTTGCCGAAGATGCGGCGGTTCTCCTCGGGCGTGAAGTCGGGGTTGTTGTAATAGTGCGACGCGGAGAACTCGGCTTTGCGGGTTAGGTAGACCATAAGAACAGTTGCCAGTGGTCAGTGGCCAGTGGCCAGTACAGCTGCTTTTTCGGAAGCTGGTTTGTCGGTGCTTGGCTTGTCGGAATAGGTACGGCCCTTCCATGCCACGTTACCGTTGGCGTGCGCACGCTTGGAACGCAGCAACAGGTAGGCGAACATGGGCATGCCGAACAAGGCGCCCATAATTTCCATTGTCAGGTCGAAATTCGCGCGTCGCATTCGTCCCGTATTACGTGCGAATACCAGCCCGCCCGGCACAAACCACCAAGCGCGATGAACGACTGCAGGGACAAACAAGGGCAAGAGTAGATTTGCGAATGGAAATGCCCAAAACAGAACCGTTTGCGTTGCAAGCCAGCCCGGCTTCGGGAATAGCAGCGCCAGGTTCTTGGTCCAGCCTTCGCGAAGCTGGGCGTAGTTGCGATACATGCGGGTGCGCACAGCGTCCGCGGCATAGCGGAAGCGAATCTTTCGGCCTGTGCTTTTCACGGCGCGAGCGAGTGCGACATCTTCGAGGATGTCTCCCGCAACCGCGGCATGGCCGCCGACCGCGTCGTATGTGTCGCGGCGGACCAGAATGTACTGCCCATTCGCCGCGGCGACCGGAGAACGCGGGTCGCTAACCTTCGATGGAGGATATTGCCGCGCAAGTTCCGCGAAGACGACCGGGAGCGTCGCGATCTCCCAGAAAGTGACGGCGATCTGCTCTGGCGAGTACGAGAGCAGTTCGGCGCCGTGTTGTTGGGCCTCCGACAGCGCACGAGCGAGCGAGCCCAGCACGTGGACGGTATCTGCATCGGTGAACAGGAGCCATAGGCCGCGGGCCTGGCGCGCGCCAGTGGCGACGGCGTTGTTCTTGCCGGTCCAGCCGCTCGGTAAGGGAGCGGCGTCGATCACTCTCACGTTTGGAAACGATGCGGCGATTTCGCGGGTGCGGTCGGTAGAATTGTCGTCGACCACGATGATTTCGAAGTTAACGTTTTCGAGGTTGACCCGGGTCCGTGCGACGAGAGAGTCCAGGCATGCGCCCAGGCTGGCCTCTTCGTTGCGCGCGGGAATAATTACGGACACAACCGGTACCGTGCTGCCGGTTTGCCCCGTGATGGTTTCCGCCGTCATGTCGCTGTCATAGGGTGGAATCTATTATTATAGCTGTGTGCGACACATCGCTGTTTCGTTCTTCACGCTTCTTGTGGGCGGAGTTCTCCTGTTGGGGCTTACGGGCTGTTACAGCGGTTCGCGCCCGGCTCACATTGGTTCCAGTGCGCCCGATTTCACGGTGCAGGACGGCGATCGCAAGGTTACGCTGAGCCAGTTGCGCGGGCAGGTAGTGGTGCTGAATTTCTGGGCGACCTGGTGCCCGCCCTGCATTGAGGAAACGCCGTCTCTGGTGGTGATGCAGGAACGCCTCAAGGCCAAGGGCGTCACGGTGCTGGCGGTCAGCGTGGACGCTGACGAAAGCGCTTACCGTCATTTCCTGAAAGATCACGGAGTGAATCTGTTGACAGTGCGGGATCCTGACCAGAAAAGCAGCGGTCTTTATGGCACTTTCAAGTTTCCTGAAACCTACGTGATCGATCGCAACGGCGTGATGCGGCGTAAGTTCATTGGCGCGGTGGACTGGACCGAGCCTGAGATTACGGACTTCCTGAGCCGGCTGTGAAACCACATCTCTTCATGCTGCGAAAAAAAGGATTCATCTTTCAGAAAAACAGAACTGGAGTCGCTGTGGTCGTCCTCGTGCTGTTTGCTTTCGGGATTGTCCCGGCTGCTCCTGGAAGAAGTACCGGAGAGACTTTGCGCGCCGCGAGTACGCTTCAAACTGCGGCTCAAACCACCGCTCAACCCTCGAATGATCCGGCGAACGATAAAGATCTCATCAAGGTCATCGCGGTCGGGGATGTGATGCTGGGTTCGAGTTTTCCCGACGATTCTGGCCTTCCGCCGAATGATGGAGCCGATCTATTGCGCGATGTGACTCCACTCTTGCAGCAGGGAGACATTGTGTTTGGCAATCTCGAGGGACCACTGGTGGACGGCGGCAAGACCAAGAAATGCGGCAAGAAAATTGGCACTTGCTATGCCTTTCGCGTTCCAACGCGATATGGAGGTTATTTGAAATCCGCGGGCTTTACGGTGATGGGGCTGGCGAACAACCACGCACTTGATTTCGGTCTAGCAGGCCGGGCCAGTTCCCGCGCGGTGCTCGACTCACTCGGAATTTTGCATTCCGGCGAGATCGACGACGTGGCGCGGCTTACCACGAAGGGCAAGAGAGTGGCACTGATTGCCTTTGCGACCTACCCGGGAACTTATAACCTGCTGGACCTGGATGATGCGATTGCAACCGTGCGCCAGGCGAAGACCGAAGCGGACATTGTGATTGTCTCGTTTCATGGCGGCGCCGAGGGCTCGACTCATCAGCACGTTCTGCTGGGAGATGAAACATTCCTGGGTGAGGACCGCGGCGATTTGCGACGGTTTGCTCACGCCATGATTGATGCGGGCGCGCAACTCGTGCTCGGGTCTGGCCCACACGTGGTGCGCGGCATGGAGGTCTACTGCGGCAAACTGATTGCTTACTCCCTGGGCAACTTCGCGACATATGGGTCGTTCAATTTGAACGGGGAGAATGGAGTGTCGCTCATTCTCGAAGCAAATCTTGGTGCCGACGGCTCTTTTCAGGGAGGCGCGGTCTACCCAATCAGGCAGGAAAGACCAGGAGGACCGCATCTGGACGCGAATATGAGCATCCTGCCGATTCTGCGAGACCTTTCGCAGACCGACTTTCCGTTTACCAACGTTGAAGTGAGCGAGAACGGCCGGCTGAATGCCAGGCCGTGGAATTATCTCGATCTTGTCTTTCCTGCTGCTGCGTGCGGAGTATTCGAATATATTCCGTGTCCCGAGGAGCCGGTTTGCAACTGACGAAGTTTTTGCAACTGACCCTCCTTCGTCGAGCAGCCGGCATTGTCTTATTTACGGTTTTCGGGGCGGCGTCTTGCTGGGCGCAGTCGCAATCGAGCAAAGCGCCGGATCTGGATCCTGAGTTGAGCACCATGCTGGCCCGCGACTCTGTGTGTGATTCCAAGGGGACGGCGGGAGGAGCGGATCAGACTCCAGGGGCCGCGACTCCTTTGGCCCCGGCCCCGCCTACGCTACAAGCCCTGCACAATTCGGGCGGACGAAATGTTGGCATCATTGCGACCGTGGAGGATGCGTGCCATTGTTCGCGCGGCAACTGCACGAACTACGTCTACTTAAAGTCCGGGCAGACCTACCGGCTCGCGCTCAAAGAAAATCTGGCGTCTTTACATCCACTGAGAGGTTTCAAGCAAAGCATGCCGGCGCTCAGTGGGAAACTGCAGGTGAGCGATTCCGAAGCTGAGACGATCATCTATGAGTGGGCGGGCAGCGAGTATCGGGCCAGCATTTGCGCGACGGTAGTGCAGGAGAGCGGTCACCCGGTCATAACCAAGCACGCGTGTATGAAGCCCTGACTCGTATGGGACGGACACTCTTCTCCGTTCGGCCTTTGACTCTAGATTCTGCAGTTCCAGTTTCAAGACCAAAGTCAAAAGCGACGGACGGGGTGTCCGTCCTAGGTGAAGAACACGGCCGCGAAGTTACAGCGGCGTTTTTCGCAGGCGCAGTGCGTTGGTGATTACCGAGACCGAGCTGAAGCTCATAGCGGCGGCGGCGAGAATCGGGCTGAGCAACAATCCGAAGAATGGATAGAGAACTCCCGCCGCGATGGGCACCCCGACGGCGTTGTAGACGAAAGCGAAAAAAAGATTTTGCCGGATGTTGCGCATGGTGGCCTGGCTCAACTTGCGGGCACGCAGAATTCCGGTGAGATCACCCTTCACCAGCGTGACTCCGCCGCTTTCCATGGCGACGTCAGTGCCCGTGCCCATGGCGATGCCGACGTCGGCTTGCGCGAGTGCAGGAGCATCGTTGATGCCGTCGCCGGCCATGGCGACGACTCTTCCCTGCCGCTGCAATTTGCGGATAACATCTAGTTTTCCTTCGGGTAAAACTTCGGCTTCGAATTCTTCGATGCCCACCTTCTTGGCAATTGCAGCCGCTACCACTCGGTTGTCACCGGTGAGCATCACCACGCGGATACCCTGAGCTTTCAGGCCTCGGAGAGCCTCGGGTGAAGAAGGCTTGAGTGGATCCGCCACGGCCACATCGCCCACGTACTTTCCATCAACGGCGACACAAAACACCGTGCCATCAATCGGTGTGACCGACGAAATGGTTGGCTCCTGCAATGCCCCCACCTCCATCATCAAGGCGGGGCTTCCGACCGCAACGTTTCTTCCGTCAACGATGCCGACAATGCCCTTACCGGTTACGGCATGGAACTGTTCGGGACTTGAAGGTTGCAGGCCGCGTTTTGCGGCGGCGTCCACGACGACCGAAGCCAGGGGATGTTCGCTGGCGCGTTCCAGGCTGGCGGCGAGGCGTAGCAGTTCAGGCTGGTCTGCGAGCGTCTGCGAATAACTTATAAGCGTCGGTTTGCCTTCCGTCAGCGTTCCGGTTTTATCGATGACGAGTGTGTCTACTTTTTCCAGAATCTCGAGCGCCTCGGCGTTCTTGATCAGCACGCCAGCACGTGCGCCGCGGCCCACGCCCACCATGATCGCCATCGGCGTGGCTAATCCCAAAGCGCAGGGACATGCGATGATGAGCACGGCCACGGCGTTCACCAGCGCATGTGCGAGGCGCGGTTGCGGGCCGAGCAGGAACCACGCTACGAATGAGGCCGCTGCAATGGCGACCACCGCGGGCACGAACCATGCCGCGACCCGATCGGCTAGCCTCTGGATGGGGGCGCGGGTGCGCTGCGCCTGGCTGACCATTTGCACGATGCGCGCCAGCAATGTTTCGGAGCCGACGCGCTCGGCCCGCATCACGAACGAGCCCGTGCCGTTGATGGTGGCTCCGACCACTTTGCTGGCGGTAGTTTTTTCGACGGGCATGGATTCGCCCGTGACCATGGACTCGTCCACGGAACTGCTGCCTTCGAGCACGACGCCATCCACCGGAATTTTTTCTCCGGGGCGGACGCGCAGGCGGTCGCCGGGCTGCACTTGTTCGAGCGGAACGTCCTCCTCTGTCTCCACAACCTCGCCAGCTGTAACTTCGGCACCCGTTGACTTGCTCTCTGTGACTAGCAGACGCGCGGTCTTGGGACTGAGATCGAGCAGGGCGCGAATGGCCGCGCTGGTGCGGCTGCGAGCGCGGAGCTCCATGACTTGTCCGAGCAACACGAGCGTGGTAATCGCTGCGGCCGCTTCGAAATAAACGTCCGGATAGCCCGCCATCCCGCGCAACGAGGCGGGAAAAAACTGCGGAGCCAGCGTTGCGACTAAGCTGTAGACGTAGGCGACGCCCGTGCCAAGGCCGATCAGCGTGAACATGTTGGGGCTGCGGTTGACCAGTGAAGTCCAGAAGCGCTGAAAGAACGGTAAGCCGCCCCAGAGCACAACGGGCGTGGCGAGCGCTAACTCCAGCGCGGGCAGCGATGCGCCGGAGAAAGTTTCCGGCAAGCGCATCTTCGAGAACATCCCCGCCATGGCGATCGCGAACAGTGGAGCGGTGAGTGCGGCGCTCACCCAGAATCTTCGGGTCATGTCGCGCAGTTCGGGATTTTCTTCTTGGGTCGCGGTGACGGTGCGAGGCTCGAGAGCCATGCCGCAGATGGGGCAGGAGCCTGGGCCTGCGCGGACGATTTCCGGATGCATGGGGCAGGTGTACTCGGTGCGCTTGGCCGGCAGCGAGAATTCTGGCTCGAGGGCCATGCCACAGGAAGGGCAGGCTCCCGGCCGCGACTCACGGACTTTCGGACACATCGGACAAACGTAGGCCGGCGCTGCCGAAGATGACGACGCTGGTTTTGGCGGCGACTGCAACTGCCCCGGCGGAGACTGATAGATCGCAGCTTTGGGAGCGGCCGGCATCCCTAGGATGACCAATTCAGATTTGTTAGCTGCTGGCTTGTTCAAATATCCCGCGGGATCGGACTTGAATTTTTCCGCACAACCCGCGCAGCAGAAGTAGAATTTTCTGCCGCCGTACTCATGAACATTTTTTGCCGTCGCGGGATTCACGTTCATCCCGCAGACCGGATCTTTTTCCAGAACCGGGGCGGGGCCGGGAGCAGTGGGGTTGGTGGCCGTCATCTAATGCGCTGTTATCGGGTGCGGTGCATGAGCCTTCGGGTTTGGCAATTGGGCTTCAGCAAAACCAAAATCCACTTCCGAGGACTGCTTGGCCTACTCATTGGCCGACCAAAACAAACTTGCCGCACTCGAAGGTCGAGAGCCGAAGTCCGAAGCCCAAGTCGCGCGTGCCCTTTTGATTGCCGGTACACTATATTGGATTCAGGCCCGGCTAGGTTCAGCGTCCGGCGACGGCCAGCGATTCAGTTGCCGACGCCCGAAGCCGGTTTCGGGTCGACTTCATCATAGCGAAAGGCTTTTCAGCGATGACATACTTGGATATGGTGTTCCCCTACGGCGCAAACCCCGGCGAGAACGAATTAAGAGCAATCGATGGCATGCGCGAGGTCTACGGGGTGCTGCAGGTTTTTTTCAACGAGAAGGATCGCACGGTGCGGGTAAAGTTCGATGCCTCGCGGCTGAAAAGGGACGCCGTCGCGCGCCTGTTGCGTCAGGCCGGTATCGACGTCGGTGAACCTCTAGCGCTGGCTTAACGCCTCGGGGAGGGCTGCCAGGGAGAGACCGTAAGTGTGGCAAAGCCTGGGGGAGGGCTGTGCGGAAATGCAATCGGGGCGCCCAAGAAAACCTCTGGCCGAAGTTATTCTCTGGAGCGCCCCGTTGCGCGCCACTTCGTCTGGCATTGTTATAAGCACATAGCGTGCCGTCCGCAAACCGCTCAAAACACACGTCGTGGGGACTTTTGACCCGGTAGGAATTGCCCACCGCCGGAAAGAATTACTTCGACCGGAAGGGCGATCGGAGAGATGAACTGGGGCACCACAAGTGAGCACGAGCAAACTCGGAGAACGCTATTTTCAGAGGAAAGAAAGTTCCGTTTTGGTTTGATCGGCAATTTCGTTGTTTCGAAAGGCTGAAGCCGGAGTATAGCTTTGCGCTCGGGGCAATTCGAGAGGTTAATCCCGTGAAAATATCCTCTTTGTTGCTGTCTCTATTCCTTGCGCTGGCGGTAGCTCCAGCGTTCAGCAACTCCGTCACTTTGTATGCCCCCGCGCCCAACAGCGGAGGTTTAAGTAGCGACTGGGGAATCATAGCCAGCTGGTCCTGCTTTGGTGGTTATTGGCAAAACAGCGCCGTAAACGGCAAGTACTATGGAGACTTGATCAGCCAAGGTGACTTCGAGTTGCTGGGCAGCGAAGGCGGAGGGCACTACGCGAGCGGGAGCTTTTTTGCTCTTTACGTGGGCGTAGGCACAGTCCAGGGCACTCTGTCGAATGCCTATTTCAACTCCAGCACGGATGTGGTTACGGCTGCGTTCGACGGTCGTCTACTATGGTTCCTCAACCAGTGTCTCCGGTACGTTCGTGGGAGACCTAAATCCCAACGGCACTTTGGGTGAATTACACATCTCAACCCAGAATGGTCCTAACATAAACTTCGCGACTCCTGAACCGGGAACGTTCGCCATGATGGCAACTGGTTTGTGCGGACTCAAAGGCGTAGTACGGCGGAAATTACAAAAGGGTTGAGGAGTCGGCGTCTCTTCCCCTCTGCGATAGCTCACCTTCGCATTGGCGTCTCGCCCGCTTCGTAATAAGACAAGCGCGATAGGACAAGATTTCCGGAAATACATGGCTTGAGGCGGTGACAGCACTGCCACGCGTAGTCGAATCGCGGAACGACATTTTCAGTGCAAGAGACTTCCGCTATAATTGAAACGGAGTTTTTCCCGCCGCGTACGATCCGCGCCCTTAGCTCAGTTGGATAGAGCGTCTGGCTACGAACCAGAAGGTCGGGAGTTCGAATCTCTCAGGGC
>Ga0209006_10000395_pt1 | contig 42958 bp, 38 predicted proteins | sample JacPin_JW_Ref_O2_FD_188567 | JGI IMG/M metagenome (GOLD analysis project Ga0209006, IMG submission 188567) | Forest soil microbial communities from Algoma, Ontario, Canada - Jack Pine, Ontario site 1_JW_Ref_O2 (SPAdes) (version 2) | ecosystem: Environmental > Terrestrial > Soil > Boreal... | reverse complement strand
TGCTTGGCCATGCGGATTTTCTCCGCCGTGTTCATCGAGAACCCAGGCGATTGCTCGCCATCGCGGAGCGTGGTGTCAAAGATGCGTACGACGTCCATGGATGTTCCCCCAAGCTAAGTTTATGCCGCGTTGGCCCCTCCCTAGTCAAATTTATCTTTATTCTGCATTTGATAATCCTGCCTTATACTGTTTTGGAGCCATCCCCTCGGCTCGGAGCAGGCTTTTGGACCTCAGTGAACTCCAGGTATTTCTGATGGTTGCGCGCGAAGGCAGCTTTTCGCGCGCTGCAGAGCGGTTGTATCGCACGCAGCCGGCGATCAGCCTGGGCATTCGAAAGCTGGAGGATTCGCTCGGCCAGCCGCTCTTTGTTCGGGGTTCCCGCCCGGTAAGGCTCACCGATGCCGGCGTCCTTTTGAAGGAATACGCCGAACGCCTGCTGAACCTCCGCGACGAAGTGAAAAAGGGGCTGACCGAACTTGAGGGCCTCAAGCGCGGTGAGCTTTCGTTGGGCGTAAATGAAAGCTCGATTCATGCGCTGCTTCCGGCGCTCGCAACATTTCGCGCCGCCCATCCCGGCGTGCAAGTCCGTGTTCACCGCATGTTTTCGCGCGACATTCCGCACGAAGTTCTCAACTATCGGCTCGATGTCGGCGCGGTTTCTTTCGTTCCACGCGAACCACAACTGCAAGCCACGGAGATTTTGAAGGACGAGCTCGCGCTGGTCGTTCCGCTAAAACATCCGCTCGCCAAGAAGCGCGAAGTCGACATCGAAGACCTCGACAAGGAAACCTTCGTCGGCCACATCGTCGAATCGCCATATCGGCGGCGCGTCATCGAGCTTTTCGCGCGCCATCGCACGACATTGAACATGCCCATCGAAATGCCGACGATCGAAAGCATCAAGCGCTTCGTGCAGATGGGAATGGGCGTCGCCATCGTGCCGCGCATGTGCGTGCAGTGGGAGATCGAGCATGGCTGGATGAAGGAAGTGAAAGTGCGGCAGATGAGCATGCCGCGCCATGTCTATATCGTGTCGCGCCGCGGCGCGCGCTTACCCCACGCCGCCGCCGAACTGATGCGAATTTTGAAAACTGAATAGCGTCCCCGCCGGTTGTATCGGCGCATCGCTCCAATGCGCTAGGATACGCGTCTAAAGAAATGAACCAATGACAAGCCTCATCGCCATCCTCGGCTTCGGTTTTCTGCTCGGCATGCGCCACGCCACCGATCCCGATCACGTCATCGCCGTGTCGACAATCGTCAGCCGCGAGCGCTCGATCGTGAAAGCTGGGCTCATCGGCGCGCTCTGGGGAGTCGGCCACACCGTCACGATCTTGATCGTGGGCGCCGCGATCATTTTGCTCGGTATCGCGATTCCCACGCGCCTCGGCCTCACGATGGAGTTCTCCGTCGGCCTCATGCTGATCCTTCTCGGTATATTAAATCTGACCGGCGCGCTCGCCTGGATCACGGACAAATTTTCGCCCGCGCACCCAAAGGTCGAGGGCAGCCATGCGCACCTTCACGAGCACGACGCCAAGCTGCACCTCCACTGGCACACGCATGCCAGTGAATCGCAGCATCACGGCGAAAGCATGGCGCCTCCGCGCTGGTTCGATAAGTCGGCAGCAAGTGCCAAGCAAAGCGGCAGCTCAATGAAACTCGGACTATTCCACACGCTCCGCCCGCTCTTCATCGGCTTGGTCCACGGACTTGCAGGCTCCGCCGCAGTCGCGCTCCTGGTGCTCAGCACGATTCACAATCCCAAGTGGGCCGTTCTTTATCTTTTGATCTTCGGAATCGGCACAGTGGCGGGGATGATGCTGATCACCGCCGTGATCTCGCTGCCGTTTTCCTTCGCGGGATATAAATTTGCCTGGCTGAATCGAGGACTAATCGTCGGTTCGGGCGTTCTAAGTCTCGCCTTCGGCCTATTCGTTTGCTACCAGATCGGATTCGTCGATGGCCTCTTCACCCGCCACCCGACGTGGACGCCCAGCTAGACTATGCGGACGCCGAAGATTGCGGACCCGCTTTGCCTGACGCAGTGATCGCGTCCTCCACCAGCGGATACAAAGGCAGCAGTTTGATCAATCCCGACACCTGCATCACTGCCTGGCCCTGTGACGTCAGCCCCGCCAGGATCAATTTCTTCCCGTGGTTTCGCCGGCTCACGAACAGCGACACCAGCGCGCCCACGCCCGCCGAATCCAGAAACGAGCACTTGCTCATATCGAAGATCAACACTTGCGCCGGCTCTTCTCGCATGGTGGACGCAAAACCATGCACGGTCTCGAGACTCAACTTCCCGTTGACACCGACTACGGCCAGGTCCGCGTTGTTGCTATCGCTTCGTTCCAAATCCAGCATTGAGGTTGGCATAAGCGGAGAAGCGTAGCCCAATTCGTTCGACCCGACATTAAAATTCTGTTACACCCCTTGCCGTCGCCTTCTGACGGCTCAAATCGCCATTCGTTCCATTTTGGTAAAACCAATCGATTAACACAAATTATTTTTACTGAACAGATAACATTTTTCTTGACTCCTCTTCGCAGCCCGTTTATCTTCTGTCGCCTGTCGCAAGCGCAGTGACCGCGCGGTTCTCCCCTCCCCAGGAAAACGCATGCGCACTTCGTGTCTGCCGTCGCAGCTTCGCACATCTCTCTTCGCCACGATCCTTTACTTCTGTGCGCCAACTTCGGCTCATGCGCAAGCCCCCTATCTTTACGCCTCGATACCAGGTGCCTCGACTTCGCAGGTCGCCGCCTTCTCCGTCGATTCCTCCGGTGCTCTGACCGCAGTGTCGGGGTCACCCTTCCCCGAATCCCGCGAAGGCGGCTTCGTCGTCACAGATCCTGCCGACCAATTCCTTTTCGTCCTCAACGCCACCAGTAACACGATCTCGGTCATGTCGATCGCTCCGAACGGCGCTTTGACGGAAGTCCCCGGCTCGCCGGTCTCGGCGCCAACGCCGCCTGGTGGTGGTTCCGCGCCCTCTGCTCCCACTCGCATGGCGACCTTTAAGGGCGCATCCGGCAATTATCTCTACGTGGCCTACAGCGACGGGCCCAGGCCATTCACCGGCGCTATCGTCGAGTTCCAAATTGGAACGACGAGCCAGGGACCACCGCTCTCCGCGGTTTCCGTGACGACCTTCGAGGCCGCTCCCGTCGACATCGCCATAACCCCGCAAGACAACCCACAAGGCTATCTCTATGTCGCATTTAAGCTCGTTTCGGGCTCGACCCTTGGCAGTCAAACTCCGGGCACAGCCGTCTTCACGATCGACGCGACGTCCGGCCAACTCAGTCAGCCGACTTTCATCGACTCGAACCTTCACGAAGAATCCCTAGCGTTAAACTCTGGCGCGACCGTCCTCTTCGATGGCGAGGGGAGTTCCGCCGCCGGCTTCATCGAGAGCGCGCAAATCCGTTCCAACGGCACCACGCTAGCCCCCGAGTCAGTACCGGTCGTCAGCCCAAACAGCCCGCCGTCCACACTACTTCCTGACGGCTCCGGCCGCCTCCTTTACGTCCAGCAGGGAGCCCAAGCCGCCGTATATACGATCGACCAAACCACAGGGGGCCTCACGGTTCCCCTTACACCAGCCGCTCCGATGCCTTTCGATCTGAACCCGGGCATGACGGTCGCGCATCCCGTCGAGCCTTACCTTTACATTTTGCAAAGCGACCAAATTCACGTCTTCGAAATCACGGACTTCACCTCAGGAGCTCTGCACGAACTGGTGAGTTCGCCGGCAGCCTTGGTCGAGGGCGCCGGCTCAGTTGGGCTCGCGCTCACCCATAACGCTATCAATCAAGCCGCCCCGCCGGATGCCGCCCAATTGGTCCCGGCGGCGATCAATTTCATCGACACAACGATTGGGCAATCTGTGTCCAACGACTCAGCGCTTCTCACCAACACGGGTACGGAACCGCTCAACACAACCGTTACGATTACTGGATCCGATCAAAGCGACTTCACTACGACGACTTGTGCGTCACCACTCGCACCGCGAACGTCCTGCTCGATTACCGTGACTTTTTCTCCGACACTGGCTGGCGCTCGACAAGCAACGTTAGTCGTCGCCAATTCTGCCGGCCCGCAAACTCTTCAACTCACCGGAATCGGCCTGGCGGCTCAACCCACCGTGAGCCTGGAGCCTTCCTCCCTCACCTTCGCACCGACGGCCACGGGCGGCATATCCGCATCTCAATCCGTCGTCCTCACCAATTCCGGCAACGGGAACCTCCACATTTCCTCCATCCTCGTTGGTGGGCAAAATTCCGCCGACTTCGCCATCACAAATGGCCCGAGTCCATCCGCTCTCCCGTCCGCTTGCACCACAGTCGCCTACGCACCGAACGCTTCCTGCTCTATTACCATCGTTTTCACTCCCCTCGCCGCAGGTGCGCGCAACGCCTCAATCACTGTCGCTGACGACGCGCCCGGCTCCCCGCAAACCGTGCAGCTTGGCGGCACCGGGCTCGCATCAGGTACCGGCGGAACAGGCAATCCAACGCCAGCTGGTCCGCCCGCCGTCACCGTGTCGGCTGGCTCATTGACGTTCATTTCGACCGCCCTCAACTCCCCAACGACCGAACAATACGTCACCATCACCAACTCGGGCGCCAGCGGCTCGTCTCTCAGCATCACGAATGTCGCGCTTACCGGCACAAACTCGGGCGACTTCGAGCTGGCGAATGGCTGTACGACTCCCGTATCTCCTCAAACTCAAGGCTGTACGATTAGCGTCACCTTCACTCCTTCTGCGTCCGGCGCTCGCACCGCGAGTCTCGTCTTCAGCGACAACGCAACGCCCTCCACTCAGACCATTCCGCTAACCGGCTCAATTCAGAACGGCACAGAGGTCTTGACCATCAACTACCCAGGCGGCACCAGTCAGTCGGTTTCCGCCGGAGGAACTGCAACCTACTTGCTGAGCCTCGTTTCCAACTTCAGCGGCACGGTAACCTTTTCGCATTGCGTCGGCGCGCCCGCCACCGCGACCTGCGCCGTTCAACCCGCGTCGATCGTCGTCGTTCCAAATACCGCCAATACAGCGGTGCCCTTTCAGGTCACCGTCGCCACGGCCGCAGCTACCTCTTCAGTTGGTTACGACAAACGCAACCAGCGCGAAATCACGATCCTCAATTTCGCGCGACTCCCTTCCATAGTCGCCTGCGTCCTATTTTTCGTCTTTTTTGATCGCCGCAGATGGCAGAGTGCCCGTCTGCTATCCGCGCCTGGCTCCGATTCGTTCGCATTCTCGCGCTCCGCAAACGTCGTCGTCGCCACTATTCTTGTAACTTGCGCGCTCACGTTAGCCGGCTGCGGCGGCGCGTCCACCATCGCGACGGCCCCCGCGGTCACGCCGACGCCAACCGCTGCATCCCAAACCTACACAATCACCATTACCCCCAGCGCAACGACATCGAACAACACTGCAATCCCCACCCTCCAGCCGATCCAGCTCACGCTGATCCTGGACTAGCCGCAACACCAGCCCCGTAGTCGCCACGCAGCAAATGCACAACGCCACAAAAAAAGGCGGGAGCCATCGGCTCCCGCCTCACTTCCTCCGACTTCCAACCTCTAACCTCCAACTTCCGCCGGTTCAGTCCGCAGCTCCACCCTTGTCCGCCGTGATCCGATACACGACTTGCGCGCCGTCGTCCGAAACCAGCAACGACCCGTCCGGAGCGACGGTCACGCCGACCGGCCTCCCATTTACATTTCCCTTCGAAGGATCAGGCACCAGCCCCGTCAAAAACGGCTCCGGATCGCCCGACGGCTTCCCATCCTTGAACGGAATGAACACCACCTGGTAGCCCGCGCGCGTTGAACGGTTCCAAGAGCCGTGCTCGCAAAGAAACACGCCGCCGTCGTACTTCGACGGGAATTGCTTGCCCGTGTAAAACGTAAACTGCAGCGGTGCGCGGTGAGCTCCCAACAAAACATCGGGGATAATCGCCTTCGCCACCAGCTCCGGCTTCTGCGGGTTCACGCGCGGATCGACATTCTTCCCGATATAGCTGTACGGCCAGCCATAGAATCCGCCGTCCTGCACCGACGTGAAATAGTCGGGCGGCAGATCATCGCCCAAGCCATCGCGTTCGTTCACGCTCGTATACAAAACACCCGTCTTTGGCTCAAACGCGATATTCACCGGATTGCGCAAGCCCGTCGCATACAGCCGCGCATTCTTTCCGTCCGGATCGCAAATCGTGACCGCCGCGCGCCGCGAGTCGCTCTCGATGTCGATGTTCGACTGCGAGCCCACGCTCACGAACAAATGTTTCCCGTCGGGACTGAAGGCCACCGCGCGCGTCGAATGCCCGCGCCGCGGCAAATCCATGATCTTTTCCGCATCGCCGAGTTTCTTCGAGTTCACCGGATCGAACTTGTAGCGCAGCACCGCGTCCGTATCGCCCACGTAGATATAGTCGTCGTGAAACGCGATGCCGAACGGCTCATCCAGTCCTTTTAGAAATTCTTCTTTTTGTCCAACGCCGTTCCCACCCGCGGGCAAACGCAAAATATAGATTTTCCCGCCGTGCGTATCGGCCATGAAAATGTCTTTGCCGTTCGGCGCCACGGTCAGCCAGCGCGGCTCGTTGAAGTCCGTCGCGAACACGCTGATTTTGAACCCGGCTGGCACCGTCGGCAGAAAACCCTTGGGCGGCTTCGATTCTTCTGGCGGATTCCCCGCTGATTTCGTCGCAAACGGCGCAGGCAGTTGCGGCGCCTGCCCGTGCGTCACTTGCCCCAGCAAAATCCCCGGCGCCGCACACAAGATTCCCAACGCCGCAATTCGCAAAACCCATTGCCTGTCGGTCGCGTCCATAAAATCTCCTCAGAAAAATTTCTCAATCGGCGTCAAATCCGAAGTCAAAATCACTACGAAAATTCCGCTACTGTCTTACCACTTTCTGGTTGGATTTCACCACTAGGATGTCCCAGTAATCCGTTCGGTTCTAATGACCAACGTTAGCCTGCTTGATTTCAGACGACCCGCCGCCCAGCCCGTAAGCACCCCGCTCAACTGGAACGCGCCCGAACCTCCCTTGTTTCTCTGCGCCCCTCAGCTAATACCCTTCTCACCACAAAGACCTCCTGTTTACATTCGGCCTGGTCACGACTCTTTTACAGTGGTTTCAGGCTCAAATTCTGGCCAAAGACCCCTGTCTGCGGTCCTATCAAGTGAGGTCTCATGAAAGCTTTCCTGGCAGTTTTCTGCCTGCTCTTTGCGGCAGCCGTCGCCAACGCGGCGACTCCGCCGTCCAAGCCTCTCGTCGTTGACATCAAGAACGCGGAAAATCAGGTCGTCGGCACCGCCACGCTCTCCGAAGCTCCGCACGGCGTGCGCATCAAGCTCGACATCAAGACTCTCCCTCCCGGCGAGCATTCCCTCCACATCCACCAATTCGCCAAGTGCGAAGCGCCCGACTTCAAATCCTCCGGCCCGCACTTCAATCCCGACGGCGCCGGACACGACCACAGCGCGCTACCCGCCGGTGATATTCCAGATTTCTCTCTCATCGTCGGCGCCGACGGCACCGCTCACGCCACCGTTGTAGCTCCCAATGTAACTCTGGGCACCGATAGCCACTCCGTTTTCAGCAACGGCGGCACCGCCATGGTGATTCATGCCGTCGCCAGCGAAGCGTCCAGCGCCGCGCCTCCGCGCATCGCCTGCGCCGTCATCGCCAAGCCCGCTCAGTAACAATTTGCAAAGCTCGTGGCAACGAGGGCGCGGGTACGTCCGCACCCTCGATCCTTTTCGCCGATCCGACCAACGATTCCGCCTATCCCCTTCTGTTCACTCGTTTTCCGGGTGGAAAATTCCTGCGACGAAACTTCTCTAAATCCATCCAATTTCTTCGTAACGCGGGAAACAAACTCCGCATCCAACGAATCGTTTCCGGCGTATCTTAATTCGAATTCAAAACGTGGCGTGGTCCCTGCCGCCCGCGCCGCTCTTTTTCGGAGTCGCCATGCGTAGCCCGTATATCGGCAAAGTTTTCGCAGTTATAGTGATCGTTCTCTTTCTAGGTTGGTCTGCCGTCCGCTCAATCGGAGCGAAGCCGGCCGAACCCAAATTCCCGTTCCCCAAGCCCACGACCGACGAACCTCTTGCTTCGGCCAAGGGCCAGGAGAAGGTTGTGCTTGCCGGCGGCTGCTTCTGGGGCGTCGAAGCCGTTTACGACCACACCAAGGGCGTGATCAGCGCCGTCTCCGGATATTCCGGCGGCCATGTCGAGAAGCCCGGCTATGAAATGGTCAGCACCGGTTTGACCGGCCACGCCGAATCCGTCGAGGTCACTTTCGACCCGTCACAGATTTCGTTCGGCCAGATTTTGATGATTTATTTCTCGGTTGCACATGACCCGACACAGCTGAATCGCCAGGGTCCCGACGTCGGCTCGCAATATCGTTCCGCGATCTTTTACACCACCGACGATCAAAAGCGCGTCGCGACAGCGTACGTAGAACAAATCAACGCCGCGAAAACGTATCCGTCGAAAATCGTCACGCAGATCGCTCCGTTCAACGCGTTCTATCGCGCCGAGGAGTACCATCAGCGCTACCTCGAATCGCACATGAGCCAGCCGTACATCATGTACAACGACCTGCCCAAACTCTCGAACCTGAAAAAAGACTACCCCGATCTCTACGTAAAAAATTAGACGAGCACTAAGACCGGTACGGTAGCGCCGGCATCTTGCCGGCGTTTTTTCTCTCCGTTGTACGGGCGCGGCATTGCGCGTCCCAAACACCCAGCCGTAAGATCCATCTCGGCTTGGGGTTGTTCTATGTTCCAGTCGCCGCTTCCCAGATTCGAATTCCGGCAAACAAGGCAGCGAGCACGATCAGAGTAAAGGCGCAAAGCAAAGTCATCTGATAAATACTGCTTCGCGGATACAGCGCTTTGTATTCCGTTCTTAGCCTGTCTCTCTGTCCGAAGTCAAAGAACGGGGAATTTGTTCGTTCGGAGGGAGACCCCGGTTCACACGGAAGACCATGAAGTGATAGAGGAAAAGCGCAGTGAAATAAAACGCACCACAAAGCGCCAAAATGAGCCACGGCTGCGTCGACAAGGTCAACCGATTCACCCCTTACGACGGGCATGTTAGCAGAGCGGCAAAATGCGACCGCAACATTCCCATCCTCATCGGGTTCCTTAGACAGCACCAAGCAGTCGCAACGCCGGAACCCTTAAACCAACATCAGCATCGAACCACCAGTTTTTTAACCGTGAGGGTTGGTGTCTCCTCACGAAAATACGGGGGAACTATGTTCAAACGAATCGCTCTTGCTTCCATCACTCTTCTCTTCGCTTTCGTACTCTCGACCGTGCGCACCCAGGCGCAAGGCGGCTGGGACTACCTCGGCGACGCTCACGTCGACGGAGCCCAGGATCACGACAACATTCACGTCGGCAAGCACGATGGCCGTTTCCGCGCTATCCAGTTGCGGGTCGAAGGCGGCGAAGTTTTCTTCGAGAAGGTCATCGTTCACTTCCACGACGGTTCGCATGAAGAACTCATCATTCGCGATCGCATTCCGGCTGGCGGCCAAACACGCGCCATCGATCTGCCGGGCGATCGCCGCGTGATCGAATCCGTCGAACTCTGGTATGGAAAAGCTCGTTGGGAGCACCGCCCGAAGGTTGCGCTCTTCGGCCTTCGATAAAATCCGCATAGCAGAAATTACGGGCGCAGCAAATCTTCGGAGATTCCCGAAGCACGCTGCGCCCGATTTTTTTCCTCTTTGAGATGCCGCAACGCGAGATTTCAGAAGTTCACCAAGCCCATTGACGCTCGCAGCGTGTTCTGTTCTGCTACGCTGAGAGTTCAAGCATTGGATTGCGGTTACGCGCGATGAATTTCCACCACCACGTTCCTGGAGCGCCGCTCAATCATTTCATCAGCATGATGTGGTTCGGCGACGACTACGTCGTCCCGCACCGCCTCGAGCGCGTGCTTCCGACGGGGGACATGGCGCTGATCATCAACCTCTGGGAAAATCGCACGCGCGTTTACAACGCCGACGATCCGCGAAAGTTCAACACGTTCGAGGGCTCCATCGTCGTTGGCGCGTATTCCGCGTTCACCGTCATAGACACCGACGAGCAGCGCGCGACCGCTGGTGTCGCATTTCGTCCCGGCGGCGCATTTCCCTTTCTACGTTTGCCCGCAGGCGAATTGCAAGACTCGAACGCTTCTCTCTCCGATCTCTGGGGCCGTCAGGCCGCATCCGACCTGCGCGAACGACTTCTCTCCGCGCGTTCGCCGCAAGTGAAGTTCAAAATCCTCGAGCAAACATTTCTGCGTCGCCTCAACGCTCCGGTCGAACCGGCGCATCCAGCCGTTTCTTTTGCTGTTGAGAATTTCCGTCACCGCCCGACTCGGCCTGTATCCGCCGTCACCGAGCAGATCGGCCTAAGCGACCGCCACTTCATCCAGCTTTTTTCGCAACACGTCGGCCTGACTCCCAAATTATTCTGCCGCGTCCAGCGATTCCAAAAAGTTCTGCACAACGTCAGCTCTCTGGCGACAGGCGCGGTCATCGATTGGCCGCAGATAGCGCTGACGTGCGGCTACTTCGATCAGGCGCACTTCATTCACGACTTCCGCTCATTCTCAGGAATTAATCCCACGACGTACCTCGCCAACAAAACTCAATTCCAGAATCACGTCGCGCTCTAGCCGCTCAAGAAAAGAGGCGCATCCGAAACTTCCGGACGCGCCTCATCAACTGCACTCGTAGCCGATCCATCAGGGAATGTTGAGTTCCATACCCGGCTTGATCTTGTCGGGGTCGGGCAAGGTTTCCTTGTTTGCATTCACGATCTTCATGTACTGGTTCGGATCGCCGTAGAAATGCTTGCTGATCTTCGAAAGGTTGTCACCAGCCTGCACCGTGTACGTTCGCGGTCCTGCAGCGACGGAGGGCGCGCCGCCGGCCGCGGCTGCCGCAGCGGCTTCGGGCGCCGAGATGTCCGCAATCAAATCCGAATAGCTCGGATCGACCAGCTTGATTTGGTCCCAGATTTTGTTCTTCACATCTTGCGAGGGAGCCGCGGCACGGATGAGGAGTTTGTCTCCCTCCATGTTCACGTTCTGCAGATTCGCGTTCTGTTGCTGCTCGATGAAATTCAGAACCGACTGATACTTCGCTTTCAATTCCTCAAATTTATCGGCCATTTGTTCTTCCTTCCACTGCGTGAGATTTGGGCATGTTGTCGATTCGGAGTCGCTTTTTCAGGAGATCCGAACGATCGACGGGCTGGGTGGGAAGCAAACCGTACCACTTCGATCCGCGGCCGACAAGCGAGTACGCAACTAAGCCAGCGGAAATTCATGTATCTGAAATGTAAAAACGCCCAACCGGGTAATCCAGTTTCAGGGCATCCCCGTACTACCAATCACGAAGGTTAGCGCGGCCGGCCTGTATGGCCGGGGGTGGTTCGTACTTCGCTCTCCTCGAATCTCGCAAACGTATGGGGGAAAGTATATGAAGAATGCAGACGCTACGGGTGTGTCCAAAATTTCCGGCGAACGGAAAACCAGCGATCGCCGTTCGTTTCTGAGAAAAGCTTCTCTGATGGGTGCAACGGTTGGCGCGACGAGTCTCATCGGTCTGGACAACCTCATGAGCCTTGCGGCAGCGAATCCGAAATTCCGCCGGCCGGAGGGCAACGAAGCTGGCGTGGCGAAAGGCGATTTCGACATTTTGATCGCCGCGCAGATCGCTGAAGCGCTCGCGGTGACGACGTATTTCAATATCATTGACCAGGCGCCGTTCTTTGGCGGCTTGCCCGACGACGATCAAGGCTATCTGGTCGCCGCGATGAACGAAGAACTGTCACACTTCTATCTGGAAAAGTCTGTTACAGACACGCACACACCGTTCACTTCGTTTTTCTATCCGAAAGGAATGTTTTCCAGCGCGCAAGTGACGCTGAATACGCTGGTCACGCTCGAAGATGCGTTCATCGCGGCGTATCTGGTCGGCGTGCGTAATTTCAGCACCGCGGATCTTCGCGTCACCGCCGCGCGCATCATGGGTATCGAAAGCGATCACCGCACGCTGGCTCGCGTGCTTGCATCCGACGTTACGGCGAAGTTCGGCGGACCAATTGAAACGCTGACCGGTCTCGCCGGCGTTCCGGAACCTGTTGATCCCCCGAACAACAACACTTACGAGCGCACCGCTTGCTGGACCGACATCAGCCAGGCGCTGACTGCGCTGACTCCGTTCGTCGACATCGCGACGGCGCAGAAGGCTGGCTTCGATGTGAGCCGCTCGTTCACGTTCGATCCGACCTCGGTGAAGATTCCGAGCAAACTCGGTGACTTCATTTCGTTCACGGGCTGCTAAGCGCGGAGAACGTCGCCGAGAATTCGAACGCAGGTCACGATGACCGGGGGCGCGCAGCAAGGCGCGCTCCTTTTCGCGCTAGGTCAACTTAGGCGTTGGCGCGCTCGATGCGAAATGTGAAGCAGCCAGCTGTGGTGCTGTTCACCTGAATGTAGGCGGCTTCCGCATTCGCAAAAAGTTTTTCGATCGCCGCTTCGTACTTTCCATCTGCGATGTATTCGATGCCGGTGAGCTTGCGGCCATGTGCATACGCTTCAAGTGTTCGCGGGCTGTTTCGCAACTCCTCAGGAAATTCGTCGCCGTCGTACCGTTCGCAGTTGTCCGCGTGAATGTATACCGGCCCGGGCTGCGGAAGCGATTCAACCCCCGCGAATCGATCGTAGGTAAAGAGAATTCGCTGGTCCTTCCCGGCCACAAATGTCTTCAGGCAATGACGGCATGGAGCCGCATCGCCGGCAGTTTCCAAATGCGCCGGGAATCCATATTTCGGCGCTTTCAGAGTCGAACGCACTTCGTTCGCTACTTCGGTGGGCATCGCTACAACTCGCATCGTTGCATTCACGCTCTGTTCTCCGGTCCTCGGCTGCAACTGGAAGCAGCCTCACAACGACATCATGCAGCGCTCCGAGCAGCCGTTCTATCCGGCGACGAACGCCAAACTTTTTTTTCCATGTGTCTCCTCTCTGCTTCTCTTTCCGAGCCTTGAGCCATGCGCTCGGTCTGGATTGAGAAGATGCGGTAAGCTGTGGCTTCGTCACCATCTACCGGGCCAATGCCGAAATCTTCCAAAGTCAGTGCAGGACTTCTCTTGTTTCGCCGGAGAAATGGCGAGATTGAATTTTTGTTGGTGCATCTTGGCGGTCCCTTCTGGGCGAAAAAGGACGACGGTGCGTGGTTTCTTCCGAAGGGCGAGGTGAACCCCGGCGAAGATGAAAAGGCAGCGGCCATTCGCGAATTTCAAGAGGAAACAGGACTCGCCGTCGACCTCGCTGCCGAGCTGATTTCGCTCGGAACGGTGAAGCACAAGTCCGGCAAGCTCGTGTACGCCTGGGCCATCGAAGGCGACTGCGATTCCAGCGCGGTGCGCAGTAACACGTTTGAGATCGAGTGGCCGCCGAAATCAGGAAAAAAGCAGACGTTTCCGGAAATCGATCGAGCCGCGTTTTTCATGATGGCTGCGGCAGAGAAGAAAATGCATCCGACCGAGTTTGAATTTTTGCCTCGGCTGGTTGGCCTCCTTTAGAATTCGCCTCCCTGGCGTGAGCATGGACATTTAAAAGCAGGTGGTGCGCTTCGCGAGGTTTCTCGACCCGTGCAATTTGGTTCTTGCCAAATTTTGCGTTCCGATTCAACTTCAAGCCAGCATTCAGCCCAACCTCGGAGTGACTTTCCATGCAGGAAACCGCACAGCAGTACACGCAACGCATCCTGGGTCACGTCGCGGGCAAGAACCCGCTGAAGATCCAAACGGAAACGCCCAAGCGACTCGCGGCGCTGATCAAGAACGCGTCACCGGCGAAACTTCGCAAGCGGCCGGCACCCGACAAATGGTCGGTGACGGAAATCCTCGCGCATCTCGGCGACGCCGAAATTGTCACCGCGTGGCGCATCCGCTCGATTCTCGGTGCGCCAGGAACTCCGATCCAAGCCTACGACCAGAATGCGTGGGTCGCGGCCGGCAGGTACAACGAACGCAACCCGCGCGAGTGCCTGGAAGTTTTTCGCGCCGTGCGCGAAGCCAACCTCGGAGTGCTCAAGCGGTTGAAGCCCGAGCAGTGGAAACATCACGGCCTGCATGCCGAGCGCGGCGAGGAAACCATCGAGCGCATCCTGCACATGATGGCGGGCCATGACATCAATCATCTGCAACAAATCGAACTCATCCTCAAGCCGGCGACTGAGCATAAGAAATCGCACTAGCCGGTTACCTAAAACGATCGTATCTGGCGCCAAAGAAATCGGACCGGTCGTTGTGTTGTCCGGGTGCGGTGGCATCTAGTCCCGCACCCTCCCGACACCAGGAGGGTGCGACACCTAAGAGCCGTTACGTTAATTTATTTTTTCTCACTCGACTTTGATTCAGGTTTCTCGGACTTCCCTTCAGACTTTTCAGACTTTCCTTCGCCGGATTCGGCCTTGCCTTCGCTATCTTTTTCGGATTTGGCTTCGGATTCGCTCGGCTTTTTGGGGAGGTATTGGACGATCACGGAGATGCGGCGATTTGAGGGGTCGAGGGGGTTTTCTCTTTTGCGGAGGCGCTGGTCGGCGAAGCCGCGGACCTGGGTGACCTGGTCGGTGCGGATGCCATGCTGAAGCATGAGGCGGCGGGCGGCGTTGGCACGGTCGGAGGAGAGCTCCCAGTTGGTGTAGGTGCTGGCAGTCGAATACCTCTTCGAATCGGTGTGGCCTTCCATGGCGATGGTGTTGGGCAGTTTACCGAGTTCGCCGGCGAGCGCGCCGAGCAGTTCGATGCCGTCGGAGCTGATTTTCGAGCTGCCGCTGTCGAAGAAAGTGCCGGTGGCGGATTCGGTCAGCTCGATGCGAAGCCCTTCGTTGGTGACGGTCATGTCGATATTGTTTTTGAGCTTTTCGAAATCGGGAACTTCGCGAATCGTTTTTTCGAGCTGCTCTTTGATTTCGTCCATGTTGTCTTTGGTGACGACGAAATTTTCCCCGGCGCCGTTCATGTCGCTGCCGACTTTTTCGGCGGTGCCAGTGGGGTCGCGGAAGTAACCGCCGACCGCTTTTTGAACTTTTTCGCTGGAGCTAAGGAGCCAGAGGACGATGAAGAGCGCCATCATGGCGGTGACGAAGTCAGCGTAAGCGACTTTCCACGCGCCGCCGTGGTGGCCGCCGTGGCCGCTTTTTTTCTTGATGACGATGATGGGTTTCGCGTTGGCCATGGAGGTCGCAGGTCGATTTGGTTATGCGGCCGGAGCAGCTGCCGCTTCTCCGCCGCCACCGCCGCCTTTAATGTATTTTTCGAGATCCTGAAAGCTGGGGCGAACGTGGCTTGGAATCGCGCGACGGCCAAATTCGACGGCGACCGTCGGCGGAATACCCTTCATGAAAGCGACCATGGCGACGCGAAGAACGTAGTAGTAGGCGTGCTCGTCTTCAGTGCCTTTGGTCATGCTCGCGGCTATGGGGCCGATGAGGCCGTAGCAGAGCAAAATGCCGAGAAACGTGCCAACGAGCGCGGCGGCGACTTTATGGCCGATTTCTTCGGGAGGTCCGCCGATGGCGCCCATGGTGATGACGACGCCGAGCACTGCGGCGACGATGCCAAGTCCGGGGAGCGAGTCGGCCATGGTGGAGAGCGCGGCAATGGGCTGGCCCGCTCCGTGATGATGAACGTCCATGTCGAGCTCCATCATTTGATCCATGTCGAAGGGTTCGACGCCACCGCCAGCGGCGAGACGAATCGTGTCGCAGACGAAGTGGAGCGCGTGGTGGTCTTTTAAAAATTTCGGATATTTAGAGAAGACCGGGCTTTTGTCGGGACCGTCGCTGTCGGCTTCGAGCGCCATCAAACCCTCTTTGCGCGCTCGGCTGAAAAGCTCGTACATCATTTTCATCGTGTCGAGATATTTGTCTTTGCCAAATTTCGAGCCGCCGAATGCCCCGGCAAGGCCGCCCACGATTGCTTTGAGAATGTGGAGCGGATTGGCGATAAGCAGGGTGCCGAGGGCGGCGCCGCCGATGATGACGAGCTCGGCGGGCTGGACGAGCACCTTGAGATTGCCGTGCTCCATCAAGTAGCCGGCGACGACGCAGCCGAAAACAACGACGATGCCGATGATTACAAACATGACGAGTCAGTCCTCTGAGAGTTTTTGCGTGAAGAAGGCGCGACGATTTTGTTGCGGATGCGCGCGTCAGTCATAGCGCACCTTGGTGCGATTGCCGCCTTCGGCAATGCTCTCGCGAAGCGCCCGTTCGGCGCGAAGAACCATAGCTTCGACGGTGTCGCCGTGTTTGACGACGGTGCCGCCGACGGAAATGGTGACGGAGACGCGATCGCCCCACCACGCGATTTTGCTGACGTTGACCATCCGGCGCAGACGCTCGGAGGCGCGCTCGATTTCGTTGCCACTGCACTCGGTGAGGATGGCGAGAAACTGATTACTCTGCCAGCGGCCGAGATAATCGGTGGGACGCACGGTGTTTTCGAGCGTCTGGCCGACGACGCGAAGTATTACGGCGATGGCGCCCGGCCCGTCGCGCGCCAGAACTTTGTCGAGATGATCCATCTCCATGCAGAGGATGGAGAACGGAACGTGATGCTCTTCGAAGAGGCGAATGTTTTCGCCGATGTGGGATTGCGTGACACCGTGATTGAGGACGCCGCTGGCTTCGTCGATGCAGCCGTAAGTGGCGAGCTTGGTCTGGCGGCGATCCCACTCGGCGAGCGCAATGCTTTCTTCGAAACTTTCGGCTGCGCCGATGATGGCGCCTTCGGAATTGCGGACAGGAAACGCCCAGAGCTGGACGGGAATGCGATGTCCGGATTTGTGGCGCATGGATACGAGCGCTTGTGTGGGCTTGCCTTCGCGCATCGCGGTTGTCGTCGGAGCTTGCGAGCCGGTGAGTTCGTTGTCTTCGCCATCCGTTTCACCTAGAAAATTGTCGCTGTGGAGGCGGCCGAGGACGTCCTGGCGGAGATAGCCGGTGATGCGCTCAGCGCCATTATTCCAAAACAGGATTTTGCCTTCGCGGTCAACAACGTAGACGGCAACATGGAGGTTGTCGAGAATGCTGCGGAAGAAGTCGATTTCAGAGAGGCGCGCCATTCAGAGCTCCGCGGGGAGTTGGTGGGGCAAGTTTGGTTCCATTTTTTGCTGACGTGGGCGAGTGGAAATGCGCGGATTCGGTGAGATTTTGCGGAGTTGAGGCAGAGTCGGCGCGATGTCTTTGTCTGTGCATGCTGAATCGGGAATCGCGCGGTTCGTTTCGGGATTCGGCCCTGGCGAAACAAAAGGCGCAGCTTGCGCCGCGCCCTTTTGAACTTATCGCGGTGGAGAAAAGTTCAGGCGCTGATGCTGACGCCGGTGGCTGTAGATGACGACGCGGAGCTAGAACCGCTCGTCGAGCCGGAAGTGAAGTTCGGCAAGAACTGTTGCAGGTCGGACTGCAACGATGCGTAGGCCTGCTGCGCCGACGAGAGATTGCCTGATTGGAGATCCGAGCCGAGCGAAGTGAAGTCTTGCTGGAGCGTGGAGCCCGGAGAGCTGGAGTTCGAACTGGAGTCGCTGCCGCGGGCGTGATGGTGATGATGGCCGTGGTGCGCCTGACCGGAAGCTTGCGCTTGCTGTGCGCTCTGCTGAATGGTGGCGAAGTCTTGCTGCGCGGCGCTGAGATTTCCGGACTGAAGATCCTGACCGAGCGATTGGAACGCCTGGAGAACGGGATTGGAGCTCGAGCTTGCAGCAGAATTCGTGGCAGGCGTTGCGCCAGAGGTTGGGCCGGCGGACTGTCCGCCATTCGGCAGCTCCTCCGAGAGCGCGGCGAAGTCCGACTGGGCTTGCGTCAGGTTACCGGACTGAAGATCCTGGCCGAGTTTCTGAAATTGGGATTGGATTTGCTGAAAGCGATTTTGGGTTTGCTGAACGACGGAATTTTGAAAAATATTGCTGCCGACGATTCCCGCGATAGACATTTGATCCCTCCCGATCTTAAAACTTTCTTACTGCAAGTTGTTGTCGCGTCCGTCGTTTGAATTGCTATCGTCCGATGACGGCGAAACATTAGCGCCGAGTTTTGGCCCAGCACGGGAGTGCATGCGGAGTGCCAGCGGTGGCGGCGGCGCAAGGCGTGTGATTGCAACGAACTTCCGGAGGGTGACGGTGGGAGTCGAGACGCGCTCGGCAGAACTTTCCCAGCAGTATCGGCAAAGAAGGACACTCAATGCGAACTATTCTGTCGCGCGATGAGCCGGTTAGACCGAAGCGGCTCGGTCCGCGGGGACGTGATGGAATTTTGGAGGTGAGGTGAAGAGCGGGCTCAAGCCTTCGACCAGGGTCGGGTGCGTCAGGATAGTGTCGCGGAGAGCGGTGTAAGGCATCCCGGCCGACGTTGCGATCTGGACTGAAGTCATGATTTCGGCTGCGCCCGCACCGAAGGCAGTGAAGCCGAGAATTTCGTCGCTATTTGCGCCGACGAGCGCTTTCAGGAAGCCGCGAGTTTCAGCCATAGTCGTGGCGCGCATCACCGCTACCATCGGAATTTTGAAAAGGCGATAGGGGATGTTTTGAGTTTGCGCCTCTTTTTCGCTCAGTCCGAAGCGAGCCAGCTCCGGATCGATAAATAAACAAAACGGGATTTTTCTTCCGGTTGTGACGCGATTGCCGCCGGTGAGGCTGGCATGGACGACGCGGAAGTCGTCGATGCTGACGTGCGTGAACATGGGGCTGCCGGCGACTTCGCCGATCGCCCAGATGCCGGGAGCGGTTGTGGCGAGGCGCTCATTTGTTTTGATGTAGCCGTTTGCGGTGAGTTCGACACCGGCCAGCTCGAGACCGATTCCCTGCGTATTGGGTGTGCGTCCGGTTGCGACGAGTAGGTGGGTGCCTTCGATTGTTTTCTGGCCCCCGTTGGAGTTTTTTTCGAAGTGGACCGTGACGGATTCGCCGGACTTGCCCGAGATTTGCATGACTTTCGCGTTTAGGACGACGTCGATGCGTTCGTCCGCGAAAAGACGATGCACACCGTCGCTGACATCGTCGTCCTCGGTGGGAAGGAAGCGCGGGTTGCGGCCGATGACGGTGACATTGCTGCCGAAGCGGCGCATGGCCTGGGCGAATTCGAGGCCGATGTAGCCGCTGCCGAGGACGATCAGGTGAGACGGAACCTCGTCGAGCTCGAGGGCTTCGATGTGCGTGAGCGGCTGCGCGTCGGCAAGGCCGGGGATTGATTCGAGCGTAGCGTGAGTGCCCGTGTTGACGATCACGTTTTCGCCGCGGAGTTGGCGCGTCGTGCCGTCGGGAAGCTTCACTTCGATGGTTCTGGGAGCGACGAATCGGCCGTCACCGATAACAAATTCAGCCCCGGTGGCCTTGTAGTTCTCAAGGTAGACATCGTTCCAGCTCGATACCATTTTGCGTTTGCGTTCGCGGACTGCTCGCATGTCCGTGGTGAAACCGCCGTTGACGCCGACGATGCCGAACTCACGGCCGCGCGTGAAGTACGATGCGACCTTGGCGCTGTGAATGACGTTCTTGCTCGGCAGGCAGGCGATGTTGGGACACGATCCGCCTACGTATTTGCGTTCGATGACGGCGACGCGGCGGCCTTCGCCGGCAAACGTCCATGCGGCGACGGTTCCACCGGTGCCGCCGCCGAGGATGACGATGTCGAGTTCTTCGGGGCTCAGGCTCGTTTGGGAGAGTGTTTCAGGGCTCACTTGCGTTCCCTTTTTTGCTCGGACTTTCACCGCGAGGATATGGATGCGGACTCGGTTTTGTTGGATGTAGTGTTTTCTGAGGATGCGGTTGGTTTCAGTGGCGCGGCTCCGAAATTGACGCTGAAGCGCTTGCACCAGATGGATACGGCGCGGTACTTCGAGAGATCGACGTCACTGACGAGCGGATAGTTCTGGTCGCCGATGTTGCCTTTGAGGACGCCGAGGTCGATGAAGCCGGCTTGTTGGACGATCGCCGCGTCTTTGGCATCGTCGGACGCGACCATATAGACGTGAACGTCGGGGCCGTTCGATGTTGTGAAGCTGGTGAGGCGGAGAATACGAGAGCCGTCGGCGAGTTGATAGATGGTGGCCGCGCCTTGGGTCGGATGCAGGATGCTGTAGAAATGACCGGATTCCAGAAGCTGCGCCGGCGAGCTCGCTTGTACTGCGGGCATGGCTTCGTCAACCTGACGATTGACGACGAGGCGCTCCGGCCGGAACGCATACCAGGCAACGAGAATCACCAGCGCGGCCAACGGGATCGCGATTTTCATCCATTTTTTCATGTGTGTATCTCCTCGATTTGAAGATTCGATTCTTTGAGTTCCACAGTTCCTGTGTCGTGGCAAAAAATGCAGCGTTTGTCGTTGGCGTGATGGAGCTTGGCGCAATATGGGCCGACGCCGCCGCGCGCCAAGAGAAAAAGTGCTGCTGCCAGCAACATGCCGACAGTTGGCGCGACGAAATAAATCCAAAGGGCATGCCAGTAGCCTCCGCGAAAGGCGGAGCCAAAAGTGCGTGCGGGATTCATGCTCATCCCCGAGAGCGGCGTTTCGAATGTGATGAAGATCACGTAGAGGGCGCCGACAAAGTACGGTGTGTAGCGCGAGAGCAACTCGTGACTGGTGGCGAAGAGAACCGTCAACATCAGCGCGCAGGAAATTGCGATTTCGGCAAAGAATGTCGTGGCCAATCCGTAGCGACCAGGGAACGTCGCCGCGTAGCGAATCGTAGGATGTGACGGGGCACCAAGCAGCAGAAGGGTCGCGAGAACTATGCCCGCCGTTGCGCCGGCAAATTGCGCGACTCCATAGAAAATCGCGTCCCAGAATTGCACCTTGCCGAGACGATAAAACGCGAAAGTGATCGCGGGATTCAAGTGGCCTCCGGATTGTTTACCCCACGGCGTCAGAACGAGCGCGGCGATCGTTGCGCCGATCGAAAGGCCGAAGAATGCGCGACGAACCATGGCGCTCGCGAGATATTGCCGAAGCGGCGATGCAGGATGCTGAAACAGTGTCGCGAATGCACACGTGGAAAACAAATAGACTCCCATCTCGACAAATTCCATTCCGTATTCCGGCCAATGAAGGCGCAGACTCTCGCCCGCATTCAGCCTGAGATTTCGCTCGTCGGTCATTCGAGACTGGCTAAGTGCAGTCGCTCGGCCAGAGCGGAAAGTCCATTGAAAACGCCGACATGCCACGCAAATCACTGCACCGTTGCAAGTTACCGAGAAATGATCGAGGGATACGTTGATCGCGGAGCGACGAATCTGCGACGAATATCTGTCACTGACGATCCGTCGCCACGCAAAGTTCGCGGAGGCCTCGCGGACACGCGGTACGTTCGACCGCCGCGAAACGCAGCGCACTTCGTTTGCCGGCCCCGTTTGCCTCGGTTCCGTTTTTCCTTTTGAGCTGAACAGCCAGCGCACGCCTCGCGCGATGCAGTCGCGTTTTCAGTGTCGTTACTGACAGGCCGAGCGTGTTTGCTGCCTCTTTCAAAGGGCTCTCGGCAAATTGACAGAGTTGAATGGCTTGGCGGCTTTCGACAGGCAACTTGCTCAGCGCATCGGCCAGCATTTCCCCTTGTTCCCTTTCTCGGAGTTGCTCTTCCGGCGTCGGGTGCGGATCCCTTAAATACTCTTCGCACGACGCACCCTCGCGCTCGCCGACAACTTGTTCCCAGGACACAGTCGGCTTCGCCCGAGTGCGGCGAAGTTGTTGCAACGCGGAATTGATGAGGATGCGAGTTGCCCAGGTCAGGAAATCAGCCCGGCCCTGAAAGCGACGCAGGTGTGTAAAAGCGGCGATCATCGCCTCCTGCAACGCATCTTCTGCGTCTTGTGGCCTTGGAAGAATCCGCAACGCTCGGCGATGGAGCTTCTTGTAGCAGGATTCGAACAGTGCGTTTAGCGCTTCGTGGTCTCCGGTCTGTGCTCGCAGAAGGAGAATCTCTCGTTCGGCCGCGGAAATAGCTATTTCGTCTCGATACAACCTTCCCCCTTTTTTGTGCAGCAATCATCGTCAAGAGCGGCTTCGTTGATGTCGATGCAATGGCCGCTCCGATATGTAAGGCAATCGACGAACCAACGGCGACAGCGCGACGTTGCGGGAAGGACGGTTTTAAATTGTTGTCGTAGTTGAAGATGGCGAAGTACGACAAACGCACGCGTTTGTGATTGCCGACGAAATTGTGATGAATGTTCGTCGGTGGCGAATAGCGGTCACTCGTGCGAGACTTGACGGCATCTGATACCAGGCTCCGACGGCCCCCAAGAAACAAGCGCCGTGCGGCACTAAGGACTCGCAGTCCATTCGCCACGGTCACTACCGAAAAGCCAATGCGATGATCATTCATGCATCCGTTCCAGCAGACGACACGGCACGAGTCGCGCGCGTCCTCGGCGAACTATGGCGTTGCGAGCATTTTCCTTTTCTTTTTCCGGGACACTACCTTGTCGTGGCCGGAGATGAACGCGGGACTCAGATCGAAGTCGGGCCACGGGGAAAATCAATCGTTCCCGCGGAAACGATGATGTCGTTCCAGTTGGTTCCCTCGCCCTCACCATACTCGGAAGTGCATCTCAACATCGCAACTCCGCTTACGGCGGATGAGGTGCTGGACATCGCCAAACGTGAGGGCTGGACGGCACGGGTCTGTGACCGTGGCGGCGTTTTCAAAGTCATAGAGTTTTTTCTCGAAGACAAGTTCATGCTGGAGCTGATGACCGATCACGAACTGCAGCGATACCGAAGCTTCATGACCCCGGAGAACATGCGCATGATCGCCAAAAAATTGCCGCCAACCCCGAAAGCTTCGTAAGACCGGTCAGAACCAGCCCGCTCGGAAAGTCCGCGCCTTGGAATTGCGAACTCTTCACTAGCGCGCCCTCGCAATCCTTGCAGCTTCCTACCGACCTCCCCACATAACTAGTCGCTCTGAATCTTTCTACTGCGGCGACCGCTTTGCCGACCGAGCCGCGCCATATTTCTGTGCGAAAAAGCCAATGTATTGGAGGGGACAGGCGAGGAGCGATCTTGGGCCGGTGCGTTTGCGGCGTGGTACTACTGAAGTGATGGGCGCCACGATGGAGCAGGAGACGGGTGTGTCCGCGGCAAACGCGCGGGACGTTCGCGACGCGGCGATCAGCCGTGGAGATACGCGTGGTGTGCGCCGATTGCGCGGAGCACTGAACGCGTTCGGGCAGATGCCCGTGGTACAGATGCTGGCGCTGATCGGGCTGTATTCGTATACGGCGTTGCGGATGATCCGGAAGTTTGGCGTGCTCGACCCGGATATCTGGTGGCACATGGCAACCGGGCGATGGATCTTGCAGCATCACGCGTTGCCGGTAACCGACCCGTTTTCGATGTATGGGGCAACGCGGGAGTGGCTGGTGTATAGCTGGGCGTTCGATCTCGGAGTGCAGACGCTATTCGCGCGATTGGGGTTGGTCGGAATTTTTCTGTTACAGGTCGCTGTACACGTGCTGGTGGCGGTGGCGTTGTATCACCTGGTGAAAATGCTGCTGCCGGATTTCTGGCGAGGAGTGGCGATTACGGCGGTGAGTTTGTACGCGATCAGCTTGATTTACGCGCCGCGGCCGGGAATGGCGACCGTCCTTTTCACAATTCTCGAGCTGGGAATTTTGTTGGCGGTGCGCCGGGGCGAGAGCGCGAAAAAGTTGTGGCTCTTGCCGCTGATTTTCGTGGCGTGGGCGAATATTCACATTCAATTTGTGTATGGGCTCGGCTTGTTGGGAGTCTTCGCGTGCGAGCCGATCGTGATGCGCGTGTTGCGCATGGCAAGTGGAGACGAGAATCGCGAAGCGTTCGCGCGAGCTAAATACTTTTGGGCCGCGCTGGGCGGGTGTTTGCTGGCGACATTTGTGAATCCATACGGGCCCAGACTGTATTCGACGGTGGTCGAGTACATGCACCAGCCGAAATCGTATTCGCTGGTCGTGGAATTGAAGGCGATGACGTTTCGGCAACCGGAGCACTACGTGGCCGCGTTTTTGGCGCTGTGCGCGGCGGTGGCGATTGGGTGGAGGCGGGAGCGCCGGCCGCTATGGCCGATGCTGTTGGCCATTTCGGCTTTCGTGGCATTCCGATCGGTAAAAGAGATCTGGTTTCTGAGCGTGATTGCGGCATGCGCAATTGCGGACGGCTGGGCGCCGTCGCCGGTGGTTCACCATTCGACAGTGGCAGCGAGAGAAGTCTGGCGCAACCGCGTCTTTGTGGGAGCCGGTGTTTTGGCGCTGCTGATGCTGTCGTATCGGAGAAACGACGTTTCGAACGATTGGATTGCGATGCAAGTAGCGGGGTCCTTTCCGGAAGCTTCGGTGGGATATATCGAAAAACATCATTTGCCGGGGCCGCTCTATAACGATTTCACGTGGGGCGGGTATTTGATCTGGCGACTGCCTGGACTGCGCGTGGCCAACGACGGACGGACGAATGTGCACGGAGATGCGCGCGTCGAACAGGATTCGAAAGTGTGGAACGGGAAACCGGGATGGGACTCGGACCCGGAATTGGCGGCCGCGAATCTGATCGTGGCAGATAAGAAATATGCGCTGACGGAACTACTCAGGAGGGATGGGAGATTCCGGCTGGTGTTTGAGGATCAGGATGCAGCTGTGTTTGTTTCGGCGAAGCAGTGAAGACGCCGGCACAAAGCGCCAGTGTGGAGAAACACCGCCTATGTCGCATTACCGCCAAGGCGACACGCCCCGCTGAAGCGGTTGCGACGCGCGAACTGGCCGCGCATGATCGTTTGGAAGCTATCTCACCATGTCCATGATTGCCGAACACGAAGTCCAAACGACGGAGTCCTGGGGACCCGACGCGTTGGAAGATGCGCGCGAAGCGGGCCGCAAGCAGCAGGATTCGATCGCGCGTCAGCGGGATCAGTGGATCCGTTCGAATCGATATTTCTACGATCGCATTCGAAAGGCGCTGCAATTCATCATCGAGCCGAACAAACGCGTGCTGGAATTGCGTTGCGAAACCGGCCACATGCTGGCGTCGGTGATGCCGTCGCACGGCGTGGGCGTGGAAATTGGCGACGAGATGGTAGCGTGCGCGCGCAAAGAGCACCCCGAACTGTATTTTGTGAAGAGCGATCTCGAGACGCTCGATCTAAACGAGACGTTCGACTACATCATTTTCAATCACATTTTCGACACCGTCGACATCCTGCGCGCGCTGGAGCGCGCAAAGGCGCATTCGACGCCGGACACGCTGTTGCTGATCGTCAACTACAACTATGTGTGGCAGCCGGTGCTGGAGCTGGCGAGCAAGATCGGATTACGTTCGAAACTGGTCGAGCCCAACTGGGTCAGCGAAAACGACATCCGCGGATTCTTGAAGCTTGCCGGATTCCGGCCAGTGCGGAAGCGGCGAATGATTTTGTTTCCGAAGTGGGTGCCGTTGTTCTCGAGCCTCTGCAACGATTTTCTGGCGCGGCTGCCCGGATTACGCCGGCTGTGTCTGATGCAAGTGATGGCAGCTCGACCGATATCGGCGCCAAAACGCGAAGAAGATGTGACCGTGTCGGTGATTGTGCCCTGCCGGAACGAACACGGGAACGTTCAACCGGCAGTCGAACGCATGCCGGCTATGGGACGCGCAACAGAAATCATTTTCTGCGACGACAAATCGACCGACGGGACCGCGGACGAAGTGCGGCGCATGCAGGCGCTGTATCCGGAAAAGGATATCCGGTTGCTGAACGGGCCGGGCATCTGCAAAGCCGAGAACGTGTGGACGGGATTTCGAGCCGCACGCGGCGATGTGTTGATGATTCTGGACGCCGACCTGACGGTGATGCCCGAGGAGTTGCCGATGTTTCTGCGGGCGCTGGTAAGCTCGCGCGGCGATTTCGTGAACGGGAGCCGGCTCGTATACCCGATGCAACAGCAGGCGATGAAATTCATGAATTTGCTCGGGAACAAGGGATTCGGTGTGGTGTTTTCGTTCTTGCTGGACCAGCGACTGAAAGACACGTTGTGCGGCACCAAGGTGCTTTGGAAAAAAGACTGGCAGCGTATGGAAAAGAATCTGGGCACCTGGGGCATCAAGGATTTGTGGGGCGACTACGAATTGTTGTTTGGAGCCAGCAAGCTGCACCTGGAAATCGTGGAAGTGCCGGTGCATTACCAGGAACGCATTTTTGGCGTGACCAAGATGACGCGCGTCTTCGCCAACGGGGCACGCATGTTTCGGATCTGCTGGCACGCCTGGAAGCGGTTGGGAGGATAGGGCTGCTTGCCTGCCGCGCTTCTTCACCGATTGCTGGCGCACCCGCTGACGGCGTCGATGCAGATCGACGATCCGGCCACCACGGAGTTGCGGAAGCAGATCATCGCGTCGAAACCTTTCCTGAAGGCGATTTACGACGAGTGGTATCGAACGCTCGCGAACGAGCTGCCGCCGATCGACGGCAAGGTATTGGAGCTGGGATCGGGCGGAGGCTATTGTTCGGATTTCATTCCAGGACTTATCACGTCGGAAGCGTTTCCCTGTTCCACGGTGCAGATGGTCGTTGACGCCCAGCGAATGCCGTTCGAGGACGCAACGCTGCGCGCGATCGTGATGACCAACGTAATGCACCACCTGCCTAACGTTCGGGAATTCTTCAGGGAAGCGACGAGATGTCTCCGGAGCGGCGGGAAAATCCTGATGATCGAGCCGTGGGTGACATCGTGGTCCAAGATTGTCTACACGCGCTTGCATCACGAACCGTTCGAACCGAATTCCGCGGAATGGACGTTTCCGCCGCGGGGGCCTCTCTCTGGTGCGAACAACGCGATGCCGTGGATCGTGTTCGAACGCGATCGAGCAAAGTTCGAAGCGGAGTTTCCGGAATTGTCGGTGGAAAAAATCCGGCCGTTCATGCCTTTTCGCTATCTGGTGTCCGGCGGGGTAACGATGCGAAATCTGATGCCTGGATTTACGCATGGCGCCTGGTTGGGGCTCGAAAATTTGCTGACGAGCCAGATGTCGCGATTGGGCCTGTTCGCATTTGTAGCGATTCGTCGAGCATAAGGCGGCTTGCAGAACTATGCGCAGTAAAGGCGTCATCCAAATGCTCACCGGGGCGTATAGCCTGGTTCGCAAGACCGGGATACTCGAGGTCCCGATGGTTCGGCGGGGCTTCGTCGCATCTTCATTCGCCTACAAGAAATATTACGAAGATCCCTTCTGGGGTCTGGCGAAGAGAATGCCGCAGATTTTCAAGTCGGGTGACGTGCTGGACATCGGAGCGAACATTGGGTACACCGCCTGGGTGTTTACGGAGGCGATCGCGGCTGGATCGAAAGTGTACGCGTTCGAACCGGATGGAACGACATACGCGATGCTCGAAGAACTGATTCGAACGAAAAAATTGGCCACGGTAGTTGAGCCACTCAACATGGCCGTCGGCAGCGAAAAGGGTTTTCTAGAGCTTTGGCACAACAAGGATCATTCCGCCGATCATCGCGTGGCGACAGAGGAATTTCGGAAAGCTAGACCGGACGCGAACGAAGTGACGCGGGTGCCGGTGACCACGGTGGATGATTTTGTGACGGAACGGAAGCTGGAGCAGATTTCGTTCGTCAAAATCGACGTGCAGGGATATGAGACGGCGGTTTGCGAAGGGATGTCGCGAACTCTGGAGAAGTTTCCTGGCTTGCGAGTGTGCCTGGAGTTCATGCCCGACGCGATCGCAGAGCTGGGATTCGAACCGTCGGCACTGCTGAAATTTTTCGAGGAGCGCGGATACAAGTTTTATGCCCTGACCCGCTACGCGCTGCAACCGGTAACCGATGAAGCCTCGATTCGTAAGCTGCTCGGAAGCGCAGGTTACGTGGATTTGCTCTTTTCCCGCGACGAGTTGCGTTGAGAAGTTAGCGAGATGCCGGGTCGCTGAGGGCCGGCGCGGTGGTTTCGCCCGGCTTGCGTTCCCACACGCTGAATTTTGTCTCCCAATCCAGATCGGAATGCGGAACCAGCGGGCCAACCTCGCGGTAGTGCGAGGTCAGGTATGCGCCCAAATCCTGATTGAAATCCTTCCCGAACGTTGTTGTTCCATAATCGGCGTACGTTCGATTGGACCAAAGTAGATACTTAACCCGCTGCATCTCGATTTCCGCAATCACTCCATCGGTCATTTTCCCAGGAGCCACAACGCCCGGACTGAATTGGAACAGACGCGCCGGGCTGTTCTGCCCCGATAGAAAATACAGACTGACGTCTTCCGGCACCGACAGCACCAGTTCACCACGACGATTTTTTTCCTCGATGAACGCGATGCCGGCTTTGTAGTTGGCCGCGGTCTGCGTCGGGACAAGAATCGATCCGCGCTTCGTCGTCAGTTCGACGAGGTCGGAGCGATCGGCGGTCAGGTTCACAGCATTGAGCGCAACAACCGCAACGCAACCCGTGGCAAGGAGCAGCTCGGATCGCAGAATGATCCGGCGCAGCTGGCCGCGGCGCGGAACGATCGGGCGAAGTAGCATCAAGAATGCGAGCACCACGGGTCCGTTGTAATAAATGGGATAGCCGCCCGGGACCATCTTGAGCAGAAGGCGCGAGGCGAGCAGTCCCGAGAAGCCCAACAGAATGGCCAGGCTCGCGGCGGCGGGAGACGGATCCCGCCAGAAAAACCACAGAGCGCCAACCGTGGCAACGCACACATAGAGAACCATGTCGCGCGGAAACAGACCGCCTGCGAGCAAACCCAGCGGGTGCCAACCGAGAAGCGTTCCATACGCGATCAAGGCAGCGAGGAGGCCGAAACGCAGCAGAACGGATTTCACATCGACGCGTTTGATCCAAAACGTCAGATAGACCAGCGCGATGAAACCAGCAAAGAACAACGCGCGCTCAGCCGCCTGACCAATCGCAGCAGGAGAGAGCGAAACTCCGGTTTTCTCCAGCCAGATCTTGCCGTAGGTGCGCATGAAATAATGCGTCGGCCAGCTCATGATGTTTTCCTGCGTGATGAAGCTGGCTCCGGCGATCGAAATCATCCAGCGGATAACGAGCGCGCAGGCGAGAAGGCCAGGCAGCGCGGCGATCGCCGAAGTGAGGACGACTTTCCACGAGCGTTGGACGATCGCAGACGTGACGACGATCAGACACAAGGCGCCGTAGCACGCGACGCCGAATTCGACTTTCAACAAAAGCGCCACCGCAGCGCACGACGCGGCAACGAAAATCCACACGACGTTTTTTGAGAACGGTGCTTGCACCGCGCACCAAAGAAACAGGCACGCCGTCAGGCAGCCATAGACGGGTGCGAAGCTATACGGCAACGGAAAGCAGAAGTGCCATGCGTGGAACGCCTGGAGCAGCACGACTGCTCCCGCCGTCCAACCCAACAATCGCGACGAGAAACGCATGCCGATGAGAAACAGCAATATGGCCGAGCCGAGCGCCGCGAGCGACCCGGCCCAATAGAGAACCTCGAGACGGATGCCGAAAAGTCGAAAAAGTGCCGCATTAACATAGGGAGCCAGCGGCGTGTACATCCAGAAAACGTCGCGGTAAAGCATCTTGCCCTGCGCCAGCACCGCGGGAACGTAAGCTTCGTGGCCCGAATCGATGGAGAGATTTCCCCATGTGCCGTATGTCGTGTACATGCGCACGGCCCACAAAAGAATAAGAGCGGCCAAGGCGAGGTACGTAGTCGCGTCCCAGGGAATTTCGGTCCGCGTAATTTCTGTGAGCCGCTCAAAGTAGGTTTCGAACGCGAAGCGCACTCGCATAGCAACGCTAATCGAAGCCGAAGAGTCGGCCTGTTTCTGCGAAGGCTCGATTGGCGGACCGGCGATGGCCATGGAATTTTGCTGATGCGCAGAGTGATTGCTTCCCCCATTAGCGTAACAAAGCGACGATAGAGCGCACCTTGCGAACGACCGCGAGAGTGCGTATCCACTATTGATAAATCGGGACTCCGCGAAATCGAACAAAGCGACCGGTTGGCAACTCACTGCAAGGATTGGTGGGCCTGGGTGGACTTGAACCACCGACCTCGCCCTTATCAGGGGCGCGCTCTAGCCACCTGAGCTACAGGCCCATTGAGAAACGGAAGGAATGCGGACAACTCGTTCAGTTTACGATGCATTAAAGCGATTCGCAACAGCGACGCTGGCGAATTTGCGACGAACTTTCAATGCCGAGCTCGCAATTTGACGAACGCGCGCCCGAGCACAACCACAACCTATTGCACGAATCCGACCGTCGGCGTGGGCGTCTCGGGCCCTTCCTTGATCGGCCCGAACTGCGCTTCATAGCGCGCGATGTTCTCGCCGAGCGCACGCCAGATGCGCTTCGCGTGCCCGGGGCTGACGATCATGCTCTTCAGCAGCTTGCCCTGCGCGCCGTTTGGAAAAATGTAAATGAAATTGAGCGTGAACTCTTCCAGGTTGTGGTGAACCATCACCAGATTGCTGTACTCGCCCTGTAGTTCCTTTTCTTCCGCTTTGATCTGTACCTGCCCTTGTCCTTGGGCCTGCGGTGCGCGCTGCTCGTCCATTTGTGAAGCTCCTTTTGGTCGCGTCCACGCGGAGTGGATAAAACAAAGTATCACAGGCCGCACGAGGTTTTCGGCGCCGCAGCGTGGAGATACAGGAACCTGAAAGGAAAGTCGATTGACAGTCGCATATGTTAATGCTAGTTTATACGACAGGTTTACTATGCTTAACTCGTTCGCGAACAACCTTCGCGATCGAAGTGGAAGCAACAGAACGGGATGAATTCCACAACGCAAATCGCACCCCTTGCCGCTGGCGACGTCGGCGCCGCGCGCGGACAAGCTGTCACGCTGCCTTCCCTTCCTGAAGCGCATCGCACGATTCCGATAGCCAGGGGCGCGTCATGGGTGCGAAAACTTTTGGCCTTCGCGGGGCCCGGATATCTCGTCGCCGTCGGATACATGGACCCAGGCAACTGGGCGACCGACATCGGCGGCGGGTCAAAATTCGGCTACACGCTGCTGAGCGTGATCGTCATCAGCAACTTCATGGCGATGTTGCTGCAGGCGCTTTCGGCCAAGCTGGGCATCGCGACGGGCCGAGATTTGGCGCAGGCATGCCGCGAACAGTATTCGCGCCGGACGTCGTTCGTGTTGTGGGTGCTGTGCGAGATCGCAATCGCAGCGTGCGACCTTGCCGAAGTATTGGGATCGGCGGTCGCACTGAAATTGCTATTCGGCCTGCCGATGATCGCGGGCGTTCTAATTACAGCGATGGATGTGTTGATCGTGCTCGCGTTGCAAGGACGCGGGTTTCGCATGGTGGAAGCGTTTGTGGTCACGCTGATCGCAGCAATTGGGGCGTGTTTTGCGTATGAAATTTTTGTGGCGCAGCCATTGTGGCGCGAAGCGGCGCGTGGCGTGATTCCGACGACCGAGATTTTGCGGAATCGCGAGATGCTGTATATCGCGATCGGAATTCTGGGCGCGACGGTGATGCCGCACAATTTGTATTTGCACTCGAGCATCGTGCAGACGCGGGCGTTTGGTACGACCGTTGGCGAGCGGCGGGAAGCACTGAGGTACGCGGTGTTCGATTCGACGGTGGCGCTGGGGCTTGCGTTATTCATTAACGCCGCAATTCTGATTTTGGGGGCGGCGGCGTTTCACACGCGGGGACTGCATAACGTTGCGGAGATTTCGGACGCCTACAAATTGCTGAGTCCGGTACTCGGCGCAGGCTTGGCGAGCACAATTTTTGCGTGCGCGCTCTTGGCGTCGGGGCAGAACTCGACATTGACGGGAACTCTGGCTGGGCAGATCGTGATGGAAGGATTTCTCGATATTCGACTGAAGCCGTGGATACGGCGGTTGATCACGCGGGGAATCGCGATTGTGCCGGCAGTGCTCGTGATCGGCATCGCGGGCGAGTCCAAAGTGACTGCCTTGTTGATTCTGAGCCAGGTGATTTTGTGTTTTCAGCTGCCCTTTGCGGTGATTCCGCTGATTCAGTTCACGGGCGACAAGAAGAAGATGGGCGATTTCGCGAACTCGCGTGCGACCGCGATCGTAGCGTGGACCGTAGCGGTTGTGATTCTCGCGCTCAACGCTGAGTATCTTTGGCTCATACTCCGCGCGTAGCGCGGACTTTCGCACAAAGCGGCGGCGTGCGAAACTTCTCTCGTCAACATGCCTGAACGCCAAGCCACAAATCTGCGCACGCGGAAAATTCTGTTCGTAATTCTATTGCTCGTCATTGCGGGCGCAATCGCGTTTTCAATCTGGGAAAATCGGCCGTGGACGGTCCCAGAGTTCGCACGATCGATGAAGAATCCAATCGATTCGTCGGCAGCAGACCTCGATTCAGTCCGCCCGATTTATCGCGACAAATGTGCTTCCTGCCATGGATTGACGGGCAGGGGCGACGGACACGACGCATCGCGTTACGATCCCAAACCGACGGACTTCACCGACGCTCGGCATATGACCGCCGCCACGGACGGCGAACTTTTTTACAAACTGACGGAAGGGCGCAAACCTATGCCTTCCTTCAAGAAACGCTTGTCGGACGACCAGCGCTGGCGGATGGTTTCGTTGATTCGAGCGTTTTTGGCTCCTCCGTCGGTTGGTCCGGCGACTTCATCTCCCGCGGCGCAATAAAGCTCATCAAATTTTCCTATCGCGATGTGCGTCCGTTTTGTTCGCATGCCTCGTTACAATCGGAGTGCAGGCGCGAAGTCCTGCATTTACCCTGATATTTTGTACTTCTTGAGAACGAAAAGTTTGTTTTCTCATTACCAGCGAAAAAACTTCTTGTAGCGATATCCCAACATCAATTCGTTCGATTTTTTTCCAAGGTTCTTTGCGTTAGACAACTTGCTCGCGCCGCCGCAAGATCGGTGGCGTAGTTAGCGTAAACGCGCAGTCTGCACTTCGCGAGCCTGTTCGAGAAGAACCTGGAAGTTCTTTCGCTCGCCGTTTTTCAAAGCAACGCAAATCGAGGTTGGTCGTGACGCCGTTTTGTCGCGAATGGGCGAAGCCTGCCCAGTGGGTCGCCGTGTTTCTAAATGAGTTCAAATTCGAAAGGAAGGTACACATCATGCGAATCGAAAATCTGAAGAAGGTTACTCTCGCCACAGCGCTCGGAGCATTTGCTTTGCTTGGAGCCGCGAAGGCGCAGGAACTGGTCAAGGGCGCGTTCACTTTGAACGCGGAGACGCGTTTTGGCTCGACGGTTCTTCCCGCGGGCCACTACACGGTGTCGATCGCTCCTGTCACGGAGATGACGGCATCCGGTACGCGCGTTCTCGTCTTTGTTCGTCCAGACTCGAAACCGGGACCCGTGGCTTCGATCCTGGCGCTGGCGTCGGCCGAAGCTTGCGAAAATCCTTCTGGCCTGACGCTCGCGTCGGAATCCAACGGCCTTGTCGCGCGTTCGCTATGCCTCAGCAAGCAGGGGCTGGCGATCGACTTTGACACGCCGCGCACGGTCGAAGCCGCAAAGATCAAGGCGGTTGCCGCGCAGCAGTAAGCCACGCAATCCAGATCGAAAAACGCCGGCAGAGTTGCGGCGGTAGCAGAGAGGCGGACCTTCGCGTCCGCCTTCTGTTTTTACACCGGTCAGCTTCTATCGCACATCACGCGACATGGAGTTGGTTCTCGGACTCACCCGTGTAGAATGTTCTACATCGTGGCCTCCCAATCCCGAATGTTTGATGCCTCGCGTTCCGGAGAACTGGTCGACACTGGTCCGCCGGTAGTCACCCTGCGGAATGCGTTTTCGCATCCATACGATTCGGCGATCGCGGCAGCCCGAACCTGTTACGCGCAGCGCCTGATCGGCGCCGAAGAAATCACCGACAAGCAGCGCGTCAACATCGGCGCCGCGACGTTTTACAGCGGCCATCACACCGTCTATCAGCACGCGCATTTCGAATTCGGCCTCGAGAACGTCAGCCGGCAGTTCGTCTGGTCCTTCCTCCACGCTCATCCTTTTTACAATTCGGAACAACAAAGCCAGCGCTACGTCCGGCTGAATCGCGCGCATGCGTACGTGCCGCCCGAGGATCTCTATTTCAGCGCCGCCTGCCGCGAGACTTACGAGCGTTCGATCGCGCGATCTTGGGAGTATTACCGCGAACTTTCGGCGCTGCTCGCAAGCGACGCGCGAGAAATTCTCAATGACATCTGGCACGTCGGCCCGATGTCGCATTTGAATCGCATTCAGAAGGTAGAGAAGTCAGCAGAGAAGCGCTCCATCGAAATCGCTCGCTATGTATTGCCGCTGGCGGCCTTCACCACGATGGTGCACACGATCTCCGGCATCGTGCTGCATCGACTGTGGCGCATGTGTTCCGCATCCGACACGCCGAACGAAGCGCGCGAAGTTATCGGCCAGATGGTCAGGCTGGCGCGCGACATCGATCCGCAGTTTTTCGAGCGATTCGGCACAGAGCCGATTCAGGTGCTTCCCGAGTGGGGCGAGGCCAATGTCGCCGCGGCGATGGCCCAAGACTCGTCGAATGGGTCCGGCGCCGCCTCAAGCAAAGGTGAGGCGTTCGCGCTCGAATTCGACGCCAAGCTCGAAGGCCGCACATCAAAACTCGTCGATTATTCGCCGAACGCACCTCGCGTTGCCGCCGAGGCCTATCGTGCCGTCGTCGGCTTGCTCGAATCGCAGTGCAGCGATGCCGAAGCGATCGACCGCCTTCTCAATCCCTCGCGCAACATCTACCGGCTCGAAACGCTCAACGTCGGCGTTCATGCCCCGCTGATGCGCGCGCTCCAGCACGCAAACTACACGTTCGCGAAGAAAATCAGCCACACCGCCGACAGCCAGGATCAGCGGCATCGCATGGTGCCGGGTTCGCGCCCGCTGCTCACGCTTTCCGACACCCGCGAACCCGACTTCATCACACCGATGTTGCTCGACCGAAATCCGCGTGCGAAGGAAGTCTATGAGCGCGCCATGCACGACGCGTGGCGAGCGAAGAACGAATTACTCGACCGCGGCGTCCCCGCCGAAATCGCACTTTATGTTCTGCCGAACGCAAAATCAATTCGCCTCGTCGAGAGCGGTTCCCTTCTCCACTTGCTTCACAAGTGGACGATGCGCACCTGTTTCAACGCGCAAGAAGAAATCTATCGCGCATCAATGGACGAACTCGATCAACTGCGCCAGGTTCACCCTCAATTCGCGAAATACATCGGCCCGCCGTGCTACCTACGCGCAGGTATCACCACTCCAATCTGCACCGAAGGCTCTCACTTCTGTGGCGTGAAGGTGTGGCTGGACTTCCCGAACGTCGAACGGCGCATCTAGTCGCAATAGCGACTCTTCATCTCACTTCAACACACCCTCTACGAACGCCAGTGCAGCGTGACGGGGCCGCTCAGCGGGTGCGACAGCGCTTCGCCGGTCCGGCGCGACTCGATCAGATTCGATTTCAGCGCGAAGTACCATTTTGCCGGCCGGTCGGCGTCATCAATCAACATTAAATGTGGATTGTGCTTCAGCCCCTCAGCCTGCTGGATCATCGTTTCCTGATCCTGGCGCAAGAATATTTTGCCGAAGATGCGAAAAATTGAAACCGGCAGGAAGAAGAGGTTCCACGCCGCGACGAAATCGATCCGGCACAAATTGCGACGCACCGGAGTCACCGTCGTCTGGCTCGAAAACCAAAGCTTCCCACTGTGAATCTCCTCCAGCCGCCGATTCGGCAAAATGAAATCGATTGTTGTCGTGACCGGTTCGCCGGTTCGCTTCTTCAAAATCTGATATGGCAGGCTGTTTGAGCTCGGCGAGTGCGGGCTCATCCGAAATCCGTTCGGAATCGGCTCGAACTGTTTTTGCTTATCGTGAATCGAGCCGCGGCTCCGCCAGAACCACGATTGATGCACAAACGGCCCGTGCGCCGGATCCATCAGCCCGATAATTCCGTGATCGACATGCGCCGGCAAATCGCACGCCAGGTGCATGATTTTGAATTTCTCGCTGAAGGTCGCGAGCCGCGGCGCAGGTGGAATCTTCGACGGATCAGGCACGCGCGCGCCCGCCGCGTGCATGAAAACCCAAACATAACCGTCGTGCTCTTCGCACGCGTAGTGACCGGCAAAAATGCGCTCGGTTTTGAGTTTGTCCTGATCTACCCGCGAAGGAATCTCGATGCATTGGCCACTGCACGCGTCGAAACGCCATCCGTGATAGCTGCACTCGACCGCTTTGCCATCGAATCGTCCGTACGATAGCGGAATTCCGCGGTGCGGACACGAATCGCGCATCGCAAACACTTTGCCGTCGGACGTCCGCCCGAGCACCAGCGGAACTTCGAGCAACATCGCCGTTGCGAGTCGCTGGCCGACAATTTCCGTGCTGCGCAGCGCCGGATACCAGAAATCCCAAAGGAAACCAAGATCGGACTCGCCCTCGGATTGGTTTGCGACCGCGTCATTCATCTGGAGGAGACTGCGCGTTGCGTCACTCATGGCTGCGGACTCGTCGCGCATTTATTGACCCAGGCTCGTCGTTGTGCACTCATCGTTGAGTTCGCATCGTAGTATAGAGCCGTGGGCCATCGCAATTTTTGGTCCGGGCAACGGTTTTTGATGTCCGCTAAGTCGAATGCCATCAACAAATTCACCCACCCCACAGTGAACCTTACTCCTTTAGAATCACATTCTTACGCGATTCGACGCTCCATCTCCTTTAGAATGAGATTCTTACGCAAAAACCACCGGGGCGGGGGGGCGCCCCTCATTCCTTGTCTCCAGTGCCAAATCTCGAACACAATACATCGCGCAGTCGCCTCCGTCATCGAATGAGTGGGATCGGAAACGAAAAAATGGAATCGGTAGCATGATCAAGAGGCTGGCAGATATTTTTCGGGGATTCTCGCTGGTGTTCGGAATTTCGGCGCCGCCGCCCGGCCAGGACGAGCGTCAGTTCGTGATGCTCTGGCTGGGGATTATTTCGATCACGATCGTATTTTTCATCGCTGTTCTTTTCGCAATTTCGCATTTTCATGTCGCTTAGGTCCGGCCGCCAATTCGCGATATAATGTCATCAGAGCAACCGATGTACGCCGCTTTCTATTAGCTGACCCCGCATCGCTCGCCGCCCGGCGAGCCACGCTGTTCCTCGCGATAAACACAATCACCACTTGAGTTTTGAAAGGGTCTGCTATGGCTGGGATGACATTCACTGAGAAATTGGATCAGCTAGGCGCGCGTTACGACGAACTGACGCAGCAGCTCTCGACCGCGGAGCTTGTCTCCGACTCGTCGAAGTTTCAGAAGGTCGCGAAGCAACACGCCGAGCTTGAAGAAATCGTCGCGAAGCACCGCGAATTCAAGCAGATCGAAAAGGACCTGGCCGGCGCGCACCAGATGTTCCTCGAAGCCGACGACTCTGAAATGAAGCAGATGGCGCAGGAAGAGGAAAAACAGCTCGCCGCGCGCAAGGAAATCGTCGAACGCGATCTCAAGCTCTTGTTGCTGCCCAAAGATCCCAACGACGAAAAGAGCGTCATCGTCGAAATCCGCGCCGGCACCGGCGGCGACGAAGCGGGCCTCTTCGCCGGCGAATTGTTTCGCATGTATTCGCGCTACGCGGAAACACAAGGCTGGAAGGTGGAAATCCTGGAGAGCTCGCCGACTTCCGTTGGCGGCATGAAAGAAGTCGTCGCCGCAATTCAGGGCGACAAGGTGTACTCGAAGCTGAAATACGAAAGCGGCGTACACCGCGTGCAGCGCGTCCCCGCCACCGAAACGCAGGGCCGCATCCACACTTCCGCAGCGACGGTCGCGGTATTGCCCGAAGCCGACGACATCGACATCAAGATTGAGGCCAAGGATTTGCGCATCGATACGTTTTGCTCGTCGGGACCTGGGGGCCAATCCGTGAACACGACGTATTCCGCGGTGCGCATCACGCACATTCCCAGCGGTCTCGTCGTTTCGCAGCAGGACGAAAAATCGCAGATCAAGAATCGCGCCAAGGCCATGCGCGTTCTCCGCACGCGCCTGTACGAACTCGAAATGAGCAAGCAGCAAGCTGCCATTCTCGCCGAACGTCGCGGCCAGATTAAGACGGGCGATCGCTCGGAAAAAATTCGCACCTACAACTTTCCGCAGAACCGCATCACGGATCACCGGATCGGCATGACGCTGCACCAGCTTACGGACGTGATGGAAGGCAAGCTGGCGGCGCTGGTCGATGGACTCGTCTCGCACTACGAGTCGGAGCGGTTGCAGCAGGAGCTTTCGGCAGCGTAAAGCGAAACGGATAACGCCAAGGCGCAGAGAGCCCGAAGATTCGCCGAGAGAAGAAGTTCGCATCCTTCCATGGACGCTAAAACTGCATTCAAACTAGGGATTGGGCAACTTCGCGACGCGAGAGTACCGTCATTCACGCTCGCCGCTGAATTGTTGCTGCTCCATGTAGCCGGCAAAGACCGAACATGGCTTTACGCGCATCCCGAAGACGAACTATCTCCCGAGCAGGAACTGGAGTTCTTCGCGCTGATTGCGAGCCGCGTCGCCGGCGCGCCGACGCAATATCTCACCGGCAAACAGGAATTCTGGGGAATCGAATTTGAAGTGAACAACAACGTCCTGATTCCCCGCCCCGAAACCGAACACGTCATCGAAGTCGCGCTCGATCGCCTCGCCGTTCGCGAGATTCGCGCCGGCCGCAAGCAAACCTTGGCCGGCGAAGGTCTGAACATCGCCGACATCGGGACCGGCTCCGGATGCATCGCTGTCGCGCTCGCAAAGGATTTGCCTGGAGCGCAGTTTGTGGCCACCGACATTTCGCCTCGCGCCCTCGAAGTCGCGCAGCGCAACGCAGAACGCGCCGGCTTCGCAGACCGCATCGAGTTCACCCTGTCGAATCTACTTGACGAGATTCCTTCATCGCAGCGTTTCCATCTCATCGCCAGCAACCCGCCCTACATCGGCCGTCGCGAAGGGCCAACGCTCCAGCGCGAAGTGCGCGACCACGAGCCTGAGGTCGCCCTGTACGGCGGCGAAGAAGGCTACGAACTCTACGCAGACCTCATCACGCAATCCGCCGAGCATCTCGACCCCAGCGGCATTCTCGTTCTCGAACTTGGCCACGACAGCCTGCCTGCCGTGCAGCCGCTCTTCGACGCGCCGGAGTGGACACACATCGGCGTCACCAACGACCTCGCCGGCATTCCCCGCGTCATCGCTGCGGAGCGAACCGCGCACGTTGGCACCATCACGAATCGGGCGTAGGCTACGGGCATGCCGGAGCTGGCACGATTTCGAGCGATTCACGGCGCGCCGGAAGAGCACTCTCTCCCGCCCACCGCATCGATCCTTCACGTCGACATGGATGCGTTTTTCGTCTCGGTCGAGTTGCTCGAACGGCCGGAGTTGCGCGGCAAGCCGGTAATCGTCGGCGGCGGCAGCCCCGATCAGCGCGGCGTTGTAACTTCGGCGAGTTACGAAGCGCGAAAATTTGGCGTGCACTCGGCAATGCCGCTGCGAACCGCAGGCAAGCTCTGCCCGCACGGAATTTTCCTCGACGGCCACCACCACAAATACAGCGAATGGAGCGATCGCGTCGCGACGATCCTTGGCAAGTTTTCTCCAATCGTCGAAATGGTTTCGATCGACGAGGCTTATCTCGATCTGGCCGGCACGGAACGCTTGCACGGTCCGCCGTTCGCTGCAGCCGACAAACTCCTGCGAACGATTACGAGCACGACAGGACTTCCCTGTTCCGGCGGGCTTGGTTCGACGCGGCTGATCGCGAAAGTTGGATCGGAACAAGCGAAACCGCGCGGACTCGTCTGGGTCGCTCCCGGAAGCGAAGCGCAATTCCTGGCACCACTGCCCGTGCGAAAAATTCCGGGCATCGGCGAAGTCACCGAACGATCGTTGCTTGCGCTGGGACTCAAAACGGTCGGCGAAATCGCAACTGTTCCACTGGAAAAATTGCAAAAGATTTTCGGTCAATGGGGCACAGCGCTCTATCGCAAAGCCCGCGGCGGCGATTCCTACGAATTCGTAATCGACGCGGAGCCAAAATCGATCTCGCACAATCATACGTTTGGCGAGGACACCAGCGACACGGAAGTGTTGCTATCGATGTTGAGCCACCTTTCGCAAAAAGCGTGCAAGCGATTGCGCGAGGCAGGGCTTTCGACGCGAACGCTGACGCTGACGATTCGTTATCAGGGGTTCGACACGTACACGCGTGCAAAGACGCTTGCTGCGCCGACGAATCTTGATTCGGATATCTTCGCCACGATCCAAAGCCTGTTCCACGAACATCGGAACGTGAAGCGAAAGGTTCGTCTCCTCGGCGTCGCGTTGGCCTCGTTTTCCCACGGCAACGATCAACTCGACCTGCTCGAAGCCGAGAAACGCGCCAAGCTCGAGAAACTCGCAAAAACCACCGATGGGCTTCGCGATCGCTTCGGATTCGATTCCGTGCAATTCGGAGCTTCCATTCGCCACGAAGAGCGAAACGCGAACGAAGGCTGGGGCCTGCGAGATACGCGACGCAAGAACGAAGCTAAAGATGAGAAACAGAAGCGCAAGGCAGCAAAGCATCCGGCAAATGAATCGGATTTCTATCCCGACTGAGTCCTATTGAGACGCAGCTTCGTACCCTATAAGCTGACCCCATGAGCGCGCCGCCCAACGTGTCCACTTCTACGTCGTCGAATCCGCCCAAGAAGCGCGGCCGCCTGAGCAATTTCTGGTTTCGCGTAAGCGAAGGGATGGCGATCGACGATCTGTGGAGACAATTCGCTGCGGATGCGCGAGCGAGCTACGGATTCTACGGCAAAGACGTCGATTGGGAAGAAGTAGAGAGCTATTCGCACTGGCGGCGTCCGTTTCACATCGCGCGACAATTTTTCTGGGCTTTGATGATGAAATTGTCGCCCGCGCGGCGCGTCCTGGCTGTGATCGCGCTGGCGCTGCTGGTGTTGTCGGGATTCGGCGTTCGCTTGAGCGATCAAGTCGTGCTCGACTCGAAGACCGAGTCGATTGCCGCGATTCTGCTACTTCTGCTGTTGTCGCTGGAGTTGGCGGACAAAGTCATCATGAAGCGCGACCTGGAAATCGCGCGCGAAATCCAAAACTGGCTGGTTCCGTCGCAGCCGCCGAGCGTTCCTGGCGCGGAGATCGCGTTCTCGACGCGGCCGCAAAATTCGGTGGCGGGCGATTACTACGACGCGTTTTACCCGACGGTGAGCGCGGCGGAAGGCGGGAAGTTGCTCTTGGTGGTCGCGGACGTTGCAGGAAAGAGCGTGCCTGCGGCGTTGCTGATGGCCACGATGCAGGCGAGTTTGCGAACAATTGCGGGCGACAACGCTCCGCTCGATGCGCTGGTTGCGCGATTGAATCGTTATGCCTCGGCGTATAGCCTCGACGGACGACGGTTTACGACCGCGATTCTGGGTTCATATGATCCGGCGTCGGGCGAATTGATTTACGTCAACGCAGGCCACAACGCGCCGGTGGTCCGCCGCTCGAACCAATCGATGGAGTTTCTCGACAAAGGCGGCTTGCCGCTTGGGATTGAGCCGAGCGCGGTCTACGAAACGGGCACCGTGTCGTTGCGTGCGGGCGACACACTCGTGATGTTCACCGATGGAGTCGTGGAAGCGTTCAACGCCGCCGGCGACGAATTTGGAAATGGGCGCTGGCTCAACGCCATTCGGAATTTGCCATCGGGGACTGCGGCGCAGTCTCTTCAATACCTGATGCGCCAGGTCGACGAATTCGTTGGCGCGACGCGGCAAGCGGACGACATCACTTGCCTCGTGTTTCAGTGCAGATAGAAGGGCTTTGCGAGTTTCGTTGTCGGGTGCGAGTTTCCTAAATAGCTACAAACACAGCCCTTCCGTTTGGCTACAGCTTCGTTAACAGCCGACGCGACACGTCGCCGGGCACTTCTGCGCAACCAAACGCTACCCTAGCGCATACTTAGAGTGTGGAAACATCTACGACAATTGCGTCGACGCGCGAATTGGCGCAGTCCGTCTGCGCCACGCTCAGGAGCCACGGCTACCAAGCGCTGCTCGCGGGTGGCTGTGTGCGCGACGAGTTGATGAAGCGTGCGCCGATCGATTTCGACGTGGCAACGGATGCGCTGCCCGAGCAAGTGATAGCGATATTTCCGGACAGCCTGGCGGTTGGGGCACAATTCGGCGTCGTGCAAGTCTGGCGAGGCGAATTCAAAGCAGAAATAGCGACATTTCGCGCCGACGGGGACTATTCCGACGGCCGCCGTCCGGACGAAGTGATCTACACCAAATCGCCGGAACAAGACGTGAAACGGCGCGATTTCACGATCAACGGCTTGCTGGTGGAGCCTGAGTCCGGCAACGTGCTGGATTTCGTGGGCGGTCAAGCCGATTTGAAGGCTGGGCTGATTCGCGCGATCGGCGATCCCGACAAACGATTCACCGAAGACAAGCTGCGCTTGATGCGGGCAGTGCGATTCGCTGCACGCTTTGGTTTCGCGATCGAACCCGCTACGATGGCGGCGATCAAGCGCCACGCCAGCGAGATCTCGGTCGTTTCCGCGGAGCGGCTGCGGGATGAACTGACAAAGATTTTGACGGAAGGCGCCGCGCGGCGTGGGTTTGAATTGCTCGACGAAACTGGCTTGTTGCCTTTTGTGCTGCCGGAGATTGCAGCGATGAAGGGCGTCGAACAGCCTCCGCAGTATCACCCTGAGGGTGACGTTTGGACGCATACCCTTTTAATGATTGAGCAACTTCCCGCGGGAATACCGGCAACTCTGGCCTGGGGAGTGTTACTTCACGACGTCGGAAAGCCTCCTACCTTCAGGCCGATTTCAGAGACGGGCGACCGCATTCGATTCGACGGCCACGCCGGCGTGGGAGAGCGAATGGGAGAGGAGATCAGCCGCCG